>ERZ761594.541-NODE-541-length-10556-cov-4.191601_pt1 | contig 10556 bp, 13 predicted proteins | sample MGYA00511036_ERZ761594 | MGnify/ENA primary metagenome ERZ761594 (study PRJEB28899, sample SAMN03785561) | bioreactor sludge metagenome | biome: EBPR Sludge; feature: EBPR Bioreactor; material: 0.22µm filtered reactor supernatant | place: Saint Lucia: Queensland... | reverse complement strand
GATTAAATTAAGCTTGGAACACACTGAGTATGGCTTTTTCTCAAAAGAAGAGATTTCCAGGCTACCAATTATTCCAGGACTTGAATCACTTCTTAATGATCCAAAACTCTTCTAAATTTGTAGCAACTCTTTGATTTGCTGCTATAATCTTTAGATGAAGAATTTAATGGCTTTTACTAAAAAGCTTCTCTTCCCATTGGTCATTACAGTCCTCGCCTTTACTTCAGGTTATCTGGTCTCAAATAGGGGAGTTAAAATACCAATTCTTGCAAGCGAAACTGTAATTGATAGAACAAAACCAGAATCTTTTTCTGACGTAAACTTTTCTATGTTTTGGCAGGTTTGGGATCTTCTCAAAACTGATTATTACGACCCAGGCAAGATTGATCAGTCTGCGCTTGTTTTAGGTGCAATCAAAGGGATGGTTGCAGCAGTTGGAGATCCATACACAGTCTTTTTAGACAGAAACCAGCAACAAGTCACACAAGAAGATTTGTCTGGAAGCTTTGATGGGATAGGTATTCAGATTGGGTACAAAGGAACTCAATTGGCTGTTATAGCTCCTCTGCCGGATACACCAGCAGCACAGGCAGGTGTGCAACCCGGAGATTTAATTATTGGAATTAAAGATGAAGCAAAAGACATTGATAAGTCCACAGATGGAATGAGTCTGCCTGAGGCGGTTCAAACCATTAGAGGTCCCAAAGGCTCCACTGTAACACTGGCACTATTAAGGGAAGGGGAGAGTGCTCCAATTATTATTGATGTTAAAAGAGAGAGCATAGATGTGCCTTCAGTAAAGCTTGAATTTGTTGGAGAAGACAAAAAAGTAGCCCACATTAGACTTACCAGGTTTGGGGCAGAAACTAAAAACGAATGGAGTGAGGCAGTAACTGAGGTTTTGGGAACTCCTGGACTCAAGGGAGTGGTGATTGATGTGAGAAATAATCCGGGCGGATACCTAATGGCAGCAGTGGATATTGCTTCTGAGTTTTTGAACAAAGGAACTGTGGTTGTGTCTGAGGAGGCAGAAGGCAAAAAGATTGATGAGCTACTTACTCAAAGACAAGGAAAGTTGGTGGGAACTCCTGTTGTAATGTTAATCAACAAAGGTTCAGCCTCAGCCTCTGAGATTTTGGCAGGAGCGCTACGAGACAATCTGAAAGTAAAGTTAATTGGAGTTAACTCCTTTGGAAAAGGAACTGTTCAAGAGCCAAGAGAGTTTCCAGATGGAACTGGAATTCATATAACAATTGCTCGTTGGATCACTCCTTCTGGGGATTGGATTCACGAAAAAGGTATAGCACCTGATATTGAGGTTAAGCTTGACCCAGAGAAGCCTGAAGTGGACTTGCAGCTGGAAAAGGCCATAGAGACACTCTCAAATTAAGCTAAATTTAAGCTAACTGAACAAAAATACTGGTATGAAGATTTCCAAAGTAAGACTACTGATAACAATCATTGCTTTGTTTGTTGTTTTTGCTGCAATAATAACTGCTTCGGGCTATGCAGCTATTAGATTCGGAGCTCTAGACAGGGTTGGCTCACTTCTTCGAGGCTCAACCAACTTCACTCAGACTGAATTTTCTCAAAAAATTCTCAGGGAAGAAAATATAGTTGTTGATATTGCAGAAAGAGTGTCCCCATCGGTTGTGACAGTTACAGTTGAAACACCTAGAAGGAGAGTATTGGAATTTAATCCATTTGGTGGTGGTTTTAATCAAAGATTTGAAGGGGGTACTCAGCAAGATATAGGTACAGGCTTTGTGGTTTCCGCAGATGGTTTGATTATTACCAATAAGCACGTTGTGGATGACAGAGATGCAAAATATAAAGTTATAACTAAAGATGACAGGGAGTTTGAGGTTGTAAAAATTGACCGAGATCCAGCCAATGATTTGGCTATTCTAAAAATTAATGCAAGTGGTCTGGCCCCAATTGAAATAGGTAGCTCCCAAAACTTAAAAGTAGGGCAGTTTGTAATTGCAATTGGCACTGCCCTTGGTGAGTTCAGACACACCGTAACAACTGGAGTTGTTTCAGGTTTGGGTCGTGGTATTACAGCAGGAGACCCATTCCAAGGCTTTGTGGAAAGATTAGATGATGTTATTCAAACAGATGCAGCCATTAACCCCGGAAATTCTGGTGGGCCACTACTAAACTCAGCCGGTCAGGTTATCGGTGTAAACGTGGCTGTAGCTTCAGGGGCACAAAACGTTGGCTTTGCAATTCCTGCTGATACAGTCAAAAGAGCTTTGGAGCAATTCACTCAAAACGGCAGCTTCACATCACGCGCCTTTTTGGGAGTTCAATATCAAATGATAGGCAGACGTGCTGCGCTTTTGAATGAGGTGCCAGAAGGGGCATATGTTCAGGATGTTGTGTCTGACTCTCCTGCAGAAAGAGCTGGTATTGAAATAGATGACATAATTGTAGAAATTGATGGAGTTAAGCTCGCTGACCAAGAAGAGGGGCTTGTTAGTGTTATGAAGAACAAAAAACCAGGTGATACTATCTCAGTCAAACTTTGGAGAAATGGGGAGGATATAACTATTTCTGTCCAACTAACTACAAGCGAAGAATAGCCTCAATAATTGGACTATTTGATATTATAAGATATAATACAAGTTGGTAAATTTATCAGTAACTACCGGAGGAAACAATGCGAATCTTTGCGACTGGAACGAATGCTGTAGATGAGAGTATTACATCTTGTGACATGAGGCAGCAGGCAATGTCTCGAGCGCTTCGATCACGCTCAGGACAATTTCTTGCAAAGAAGCTGCCCTTCATCATCTTGTTGGTACTTGTAGTAATTTTAAGTGTAGTTGTCGAAAGCATTGCGATAGCTGCCAGATTGGTCTTGCTGATAACGTTGATCGTCTTTGTCATAGCGGCAGGACTATTCCTGTTAGAAAGACTATCCGTTAGTAGGTGGCTTCCAAAACCATTAAAGCGCCTGCTTTGGCCCTTTAGTGTGCTGTTTGAGACCAGGGGCATGCTCGTGAATGTCTTTGCCAGTTGTGGTGTGATTGCGTCGGTTTTTATGTTTTTACTCTATGTAAGGTTATATTCTGTTGGTGCGCATCCGAGTGAGCTGATATATTTGGTGCCAGCAGCTTTAACTGTACTGAGTGTTGTCGCGCTGATGTTTAAGACGTACCGCTTTCCGTTTGGTGAAAATAGCCGAATTCGTGTCGTGATCCTGCGTTTGTTTGACCTGACCATTAACAGGCGGTTCGAGGTGCCTTATGAATACATGGGCGAGACATACTCCATGAATGTAGGTCTGGTTAAGGCCTTCTTTATGATGATTGGGGTATGTAAAGTATATGTACCGTTGGACCACAATAACGATTAAGCTCAGCTAGCTGACTCTGTTTGCCTCCTACTACATGATGTGGTGGGGGGCAATTTCTATTGTACACATGTACCCAAAATACAACTATCTCTCATGAGTCCCATAGCTTTATTTGTGGTTCAATATGTTATACTTTCTGGTCTTTTGAGTACAAGGAGGACAAGTATGGTACGGTGCAAGTGGGAGTATCTTGTTATTCTGGTTGGTCAGGATGGAAACGTCTTACGCGACGAAGAAACATCTTCACAGTGGGGCGGACTTGAATTTGATACCATTGCTCTTCCGCTTCTTGGTGCTGAAGGGTGGGAGTTGTGTGCCATAATTCCCGGACCAACTATCATTGAGCTTCATGGGGGAGTGGAACCGGTCGATGTTGTTGTTGTGTCACATGGATTTTATTTCAAGCGTCCCGCCGGTGAATTGCAGGCTTAACAAGAAGTATGGCCTGACTCGCTTGTAAAAACTAGAAAAAGGTGCGACATGCTCGCACCTTTCTTGTAAATAATTTAACCTCGCATTACTTGTTTTTGGCAAACATATACTGTTTTTATTGTATTGATTTTGTGGCCTCAAGTACTTTTTCCAAGTTTCCGTCAATAATGGATTCAAGATTTCCCCAGGACTTATTTATTCTGTGGTCTGTGAGTCTGTCTTGAGGGAAATTGTAGGTTCTTATTTTTTCAGACCTCATTCCTTTTCCAAGCTTACTTCTATAACCTGCAATTGTTTGTTCTTTCTTCTGCTCTTCACGCTCCCAGAGTCTAGTTCTTAGAAGTGCCATGGCAATTGCTCTGTTTTGCTCCTGAAATCTCTCGGTTGAAGCAGAAACCACGACTCCAGTGGGCTTGTGGATAAGCCTTACGGCTGTAGACACCTTGTTAACGTTTTGCCCTCCATTTCCGCCAGCTCTGAAGAATTGGATCTCAAGATCTTCGGGTCTGATCTGCACCTCTTTTTCATCTATTTCAGGAAGCACTGCAATAGTTGCTGTTGAGGTGTGAATTCTACCTTTTCTTTCGGTTGATGGGACTCTTTGAACTCTGTGCACACCACTTTCGTTAACAAACCTTTCAAAAATACCTTCTCCTGCAAGCTTTAGCACCCCTTCATCAACCATTTCAGCCTTGATTCCAGATTTTGTTGCATATCGCAGGTACATGCGAAGCAGATCAGAAGCCCAAAGCTTGGCTTCATCACCTCCAGTTGCACCACGAGTTTCAATAAAACAGATATTGCTCATATATGTGGGGATAGCAGAGTTTAGCTCTTTTTAAGCATTTTGCGAAGCTCCTCAAGTGTGTTTGGTCTTGAGATGTCAGCATCAATAAGAGCTGCTTTCTTTTCTGCTCTTCGCTCAGTCTTGCTTTTTCTCTCAAGTCCCTCAGCCTTAGCTTGTTTAGCTATGAATGAGTCAACTCTACCTTTGGTGTCAACATATCTCATTTGACCTGTGTAGAATGGGTGGCAATTTGAACAAATGTCTGCTTGGAAAGAAGGGATAGTCATTCCTACTGTGAACTTATTGCCACAGGCACAAGTTACAATTGCGTCTTCAAAGTATTTTGGCTGAATTTGAGCTTTCATGGTGAGCGATTATAGCAGGATTAGTGGTTTTTTAGCAAGGAGAGCCATTTTGGGCGTGTTTTGAAGGAGGGGAGGTGCTTGGATTCTGATACAAATACGCCTGCAGCAGTAAATACAGCTCCTAAAACAAACACCAAAGTCAATTTCTCACCCAAAAATAGAACTGCTAAGGGGGCGGACATGATTGGTGTTAAATACCCAAAAAGAGAAGCTTCCTCGACTTTGAGGAATTTTTGGGCCGAGGCCCTAATTGTGAATGCTAGGTTTCCTGAAACTAGAGCCATATACAAAACACCAAGTAGGACAATAAGGTCAACTTTTGAAAATAGACTCACTATCTCAGCCGAAGAGTACACCCAAAAAATAATTGGGGTTAGAGCCAGAAATCCAATTGTGAAAGAGATGTCTGTAACAAAAGCTGCTTCTTTGGTTGACTTCATGAGTAGTTTCAAAACAAGAACAGAGGCAGCGTCAAAGACTATAAATCCAGCCAGGAAAAGGTTACCTGTTAGTTGGGAGTTGAAACTACCACCAGATAAAACTGGCTCAAGGCCAATTATTGTGGCTCCAATTATGGTAATCAATGCGCCTGTTTTTTCAATTTTGGTTATTTTTTCTTTCAAAAAGATAGAGGCAGCAACCATAGTTACTATTGGGGCCACGACTTGTGCTGCTGAGAGATTAAGTATTCCAGTTCTTTCAATGCCTGCAAACAAAAAACCCAAAGCAAGAGGCGCTGATAGTAGGCTGTGTAAAACAATGAGTTTAAGATGTTTTTTAAGTACAGTCCTACCACTTTTCAGACTCTTTACTGTAACCAAACTTGAAAAAAAGAAACGTATCCAGAGGAAGAAAATAGGTGGTATTACCAAAAGCACCTCTTTGATAACTATTGCAGCGACAGCCCAAATCGCTGAAACAAACACCAGAGACATTAAGGCTTTGTTGCGGACAGATTCTTGGCTCATTTATCAAATATATATACGCTTTTAACTTTCTTTGTGGACTGATTTAAAAGAGCATAGGCTACTTTGCCCTTGTCGCCATCAATGTATCTTGTTCTGTTTCTAACAACCAAATCCAGGTTAACCCCGTACATGCCAATATCTGAGGTAAGCTTTATGATCTCGCTTTCTCCGTCTTTTTTGAAGTTTGCGACAGTTTTTTCTACAGAATCTATTGTTCCAACCAAAAGTGAGAATTTGTCGTCAGGCAATACGGTCGATATTACAATTTCCCGAGCATAGGTTGATTCGGTATTTGTGACTATGTGAACTGTGTCACCAACACTTGGGTCAGCTTTTTGTTCCCCTCTAACTATTAAGGTCGCGCCATCTCTGGTTAGGGTTTGAATAACTCCAGAGGTATCCTTTACCACTATTGAGGCGTCACTTATTTCAGTAACCACGCCTGCTATAACTTTCTGTCCAACTGATTTATCTGAGCTTAACAGCTCAAAAGCCATATAATTGTTACGGTCTACAAGATCAACATTAGTAACAGGACGAGCCTTATCAATTTCCAGGCTAAACTTACCATCTTTGGTGGGGATCAAAAGTTCTTCGTCTTTGTCGATTAGTGCCAATACGAACTTCTCAGGCGAAGACCCTTCAACTGTGACTTTTTTTGAAACTGACACACCCAGAGTGGGTGAGCTTATTTTAAACTCCCCACGTTTAACCTCGGGTTGGGAGGTCTGTCTGGCTAGTGTTTCTGGGGTGGGACTTGCGTTTGTGGTTGGAGAGTTGTTGCCTCCAAATGTTTGGTTGTAGAAAAAAACGCTTGGCACGGATACGCCAATTACTATTCCAAATAATAATGCTAGTGAAAGTTCCTTCATAATGCTTGAGCTTCTGGCTTAACTTTGCTAAAGTGGGCAAGCCATATGGATATTGTATACATGGGAGAGCAAACTTTCCTCATTAAAACCAAGGAAAGCTCACTCGTCCTTTTCCCTAAAAACTTAAATAGTAAAACTGATGCACAGGTTGTAATTGGTGATTCGGAGTACACTGCCGCCCAAATTCCAAGTCTTCACAAAAGCCTTTGGCTTCCTGGTGAATATGAAGTAAGGGGGATCTCTTCAGTTATCAAAAAAAACGACAAATTCAGTTCAGTTGTGATTGAAATTGACGGCTTTAGGTTTTTATACCTCCCCAAGACTGCTGAGGTTGATGAGAAGTATCTGGAAGAATTGGATGACATTAACGTTTTAATGGTGGGTGTTTCAGAGCCAAAAACTGCAGTGAAAGCAGCCAGACTTGTTTCTCCAAACTACATAGTTCCCATGGCTAGCGGTGAAGAGCTTGCCAACTTTTTTACAGAATTTGGTGCAAGTGCTTCAGAGACACTTCCTAAGTTGGTCATTAAAAGCAACTCAGCAATAATTGATGAAATGAAGCTAGTTTCCCTGGCTTCAAAATAAGCAATCAACAAGATGAGTGATAACTTCACTAAAGCACTCAAAACTCCACCTCATTCAGATGAAGCTGAGGTTAGTGTGCTTGGGGGAATACTAATGGATCGAGAGGCAGTTATAGATGTTGCAGAGTTTTTACACCCTGAGCATTTCTACAGTAGTCGTCACCAAGCCATTTATGAGGCAATCCTAAGTCTTTATGAATCAAGAGAACCAATTGATATAGTCACTGTCACAGAAAGGCTTAAAGAGCGCAAAAAATTAACTGATGCTGGTGGAGCCGCTTATGTAACTGCTCTTGTTGATAAAGTGCCTACCGCGGCTCACGTTGCTCAATATGGAAAAATTATTAAAAATCATGCAACCAAAAGAAGACTTATGCAGGTTGGAAGCAAGCTTTTTGATATGGCCTCCGATGAAGGTAGGGAGGTGTCTGAGCTACTGGATGAGGCGGAAACTGAAGTGTTCTCCATCACCCAAAACACCTTAAGTACTAGTTTTAAACACATCAAAAAAACACTAGCTGATGCCTTTGACAGACTTGATGAGTTGTCAAAGCAAGATGGGGCATTGCGTGGAGTACCAACTGGATTTGCTGACCTTGATGATAAGCTGGCAGGTCTTCAAAAAGGTAACCTCATAATCCTTGCTGCTCGTCCTGGTGTGGGAAAGACAACTCTGGCTATAAACATAGCTCAACATATGGCTGTTAAACATAAAAGATCGGTTGGTGTATTTTCTCTTGAAATGAGCAGCGAAGAACTTGCTGATCGTATGCTTGTTGGTCAAGCAGATATCGATGCCTGGAAGCTTAAAACAGGCAGACTAAATGACGATGAATTCACTAGGCTCTCCATAGCCATGGGCGAACTTGCTGAGGCTCCTGTATATATTGACGACACACCTGGCATGAGCATTCTGGAGATGAGAACTAAGGCCAGAAGACTTCAAGTGGAGCACGGGGTAGAACTTATAATTGTTGACTATCTTCAGCTAGCCAAAAGCAGAAATCTTGAGAACAGAGTGCAGGAAGTTTCAGAAATATCTCAAGGGCTTAAAAACATGGCCCGTGAGCTTAAAGTGCCTGTTTTGGCACTCTCGCAGCTTTCACGACTTGTTGAGCAAAGAGGAACAAAAAGACCACAACTGTCTGATCTTAGAGAGTCGGGAAGTATCGAGCAGGATGCAGACGTTGTTATGTTTTTGTGGAGAGAGGATGATGACAAGTTGGAGAATGTAAACCTTGATATTGCCAAGCATAGAAACGGATCAGTGGGGCAAATCCAGCTCTTCTTTAAGGGAGATCGAGTTCGTTACTATGGCATGGAAAGCAGAAGATAATAAAAAACCGGGGCTTCTTGCCCCGGCCATACTAGGATCCCAAAACACCAGACAAGATCAACACAAACATGGTCAGGTTCCCCAGCGCATAGTTGGCTGCCATAATCTTGAACCCACCCTCAATTCCATGGGTTCTAATTGAGCCTAGTGCAATGAATGTTTGGGTTGCCGATAGATAGAATGTTGCGAAAATTGGCCATAGCAGGTCCTGTTGTCGTAGAATCATGTAAGAAATCAGAGCTAAAGCATGAAGAACAACCATGTCTACTAGCATTAGCCCCAGTTTCTGCTTGGACGGCTTTGATTCAAATAGTCCAAACACTGCTACCACGGCACAAACTGCATATGGAATTGAATGAAGTGGCACATTCACTCCAAATATTGTCATGCATCACTCCTTGTTTGGAACTTCTAAGCTGCTGATAACAACCGATACGCCTCTTTTTTTGAGTTTGAGGCTGATTTTAGTGCCACCAACTATTTCTAAGCCTGGTTGAATTAAAACTTCACCAGAGCGAAGGTTTCCATCAAGTTTTGTCCACCTACCATTTCCTACTTTGACGAAAAGCGAGGCTGTCCAGACATCGTTATTGAGAAGTGGTAGTGCAGTAGTATCCTGGCCTAATCCGGCCTTTTCTGTTGCAGTCAACACCAAGCTTTCTTCTCTCCAGGATAACCTAAAGTCCAAGAGAGGGGCTCCGCTTGCAACTGATAAGTTTAGGTTTCTCCCTAAAACTCTTCTTGTCAGTTTTCTGTGTCTTGGGTCTTGGCTAGTATATCTCCTGCTCATTTATCTACCCAAGTACTCTACTGCTGAAATTGTCAGAACAAAAACTTGTCCTACTATGTTAGCGCCGTAGATAAGAATTGCCGGTGCATCTATGTGTCTTGCTCTGTTGTGTATCACAATCGTGGTCGTGGTTGTGGCAGCAGCAAGGACAATGGCCATGGTTTGCATGCCTTTGGTCATAACTACAACAATAAAAAGCATGCCAATCACTGCGAAGTTGGCAACTGCGAGGGCCTCGACCCTTCTGATTAGTCTCGGGTCAAGATTTGCGCTTTGAATGTGCTTAAAAAGGAACAAAACTTGCCAACACAAAAGTGACACGCTCAAAAGAGTCTGAACCAATACTACCAAGTCGGCCAGTTGGAAATTGCTCACAGTTTCACTCCTAGTCTAGAGTAGTGCTAAAAATAGCCAGGTGATTATATCAGAGCAAGAGGTTTATTTGCCCAAGGGGTAGAATAATTACATGAGATTGCTTACAACTTTTTTACTTCTCGCACTTAGTTTTCTTTTGCCAACTCAGGTTTTGGCCAAAAGCTATGAGATTGAACACTCAAAAATAACTATTGATATTGGATCTGATGGAAGTGGACAGGTGTTTGAGGAGTATGACTTTGTCTTTGATGGCCAGTTTACTTTTGTGGAAAGGTGGATACAAAAAAGTGTTGATTGTGCCTCTTGTGAACCATACACAATAGTCTTTGGGTCGCACTGGTCAACTACCCCTAAAGACTTGGAGGGTGGAGCGGGTAGTTACAAAGTCACTCAGGATGCTGAGAAGTTAAAAGTGTTTACCAATCTCCCGGCGGGGGTTTCACGCTTTCCCTATAAACTTCAATACAAGGTGGTTGATCTTGTGAGTCTGCATCCTGATGTTGCTGAGGTGTATTGGAATGTGGTTGGTAGGGAGTGGGAGGTGGCTCACAAGAACATATCTTTGAAAATAAACCTGCCATTTAAATATGACAGCACTGAAGTGGACTTATATATAAATGGTGTAAAGAGGGGTTCTGGGTATAGTGATGGGGTTATTAATTTGACTGGATTATCAACATCTGTCG
>ERZ761594.540-NODE-540-length-10580-cov-10.954014_pt1 | contig 10580 bp, 10 predicted proteins | sample MGYA00511036_ERZ761594 | MGnify/ENA primary metagenome ERZ761594 (study PRJEB28899, sample SAMN03785561) | bioreactor sludge metagenome | biome: EBPR Sludge; feature: EBPR Bioreactor; material: 0.22µm filtered reactor supernatant | place: Saint Lucia: Queensland... | reverse complement strand
CGGACCTCGTCCAGGGCGAGCAGGGGCCGCGCCGAGGTGCCTCGCACGCGGAACGTGTCGGTGAACCTGACGGGCTCACCGTCCAGGACGGCGGACCAGACATCGGCGTGCACGCCGGCGGCGGTCGGTGTGTACAGCACCCGGTAGGACCCGACCCCGGTCTGTGTGACGGTCGGCGCAGTGCCGGGTGTGCCGTCGGGCAGGGTCACGGCCCAGCTGGGCAGGGCGTCGGCGTTGACCGGGGTCCCTGCCACGGTGCGCAGGGTCACGGCCCGCTCGACGGCCTCGCCGATGTCGGCGGTCATGTGAGGTCAGGCTCCTGTCAGGGTGGCGGCAGCGGATGAGGCCCGGGGTGACGCGGTCAGGCGAGCCGCTCTCACGGCGGTGGAGACCACCACGGCGGCGGCCGTGAACACGGCGGCCAGGTCGGTGGTGCCGCCCGCGGGACGACCCACGTACGCCGAGCCCTCGAGTAACGCCGCGGCAGCCAGGTCGGTGGCCGCGGGCACGCCGCGGGTCACGTCGCCGGCCCACGCGGCCGTGGTGGTGGCGGCGGTGTCCGCTCCCACGCCGAGAGTGGCGTCGGCGGCCAGAGTGTGGACGGCTGCGGCACTGCCGGTGGCCAGCGCGCCACGGACGGCGGCGGCCGACAGGGACGTCGTCAGTGGAGCGGTGGCGGCCGCGGCGGGGCCGAGGTCGACGGCGGCCGCCCACGCAGCGGTCAGGGGTAGATCACCTGCGGCGGGCCGGGTGAGGGTTGTCTGGGCGGCCAGGCCTGCGGTCAGAGCGTGGGATGCGGCGCCGGCGATGTCCAGGGAGGCGGTCGCGGCCCATGAGGGGGTGAGCGAGTGATCGGCGTTGGCGTTGGCGGGGCTGCCGACCGTGGCGGAGCCGGTCCAGGCCACAGCCAGCTGGTGAGCGGCCGCGGCCAGCGCGCCACGGACAGCGGCACCCGCGGTGGCCGTGGTGAGGGTGTGCGCGGCGTCGGCCGAGCGGGTCACGCCGGCGGCCGCGGCGAACGTGGCTGCCAGGGGGACCGCGGCGTCCCCTGGGCGGCCCAGGACGGCGCCGGCGGCCAGGGCATGGGTGAGTGGGGCGGTGGCGTCGGCCAGGGCCCCCCGGGTGGCGGTGGCGGCCAGGGGGTGGGTGAGTGGGGCGGCCGCGGCGGCCGCGGTGAGCGGCACCGCGCCGGCGGCCAGGGCGTGGGTGAGTGGGGCGTCAGCGGCGGCGGTGGGCGTGATGGCCGCGGCCGCCGCGAACCCGTGGGTGAGCGCGGCTGACCCGCTCGCGCCGCGGGTCGCAGTGGCTGATCCGCTGAAGGTGTGGACCACACCACCGGACCCGGTGCCGACGATGGCCTCACCGACGATGGCCTCACCGACGATGGCACCCTCGGAGACCACGGGCCCACCGAACACAGCGTCGGCGAGCGCGCCGCGGGTGGCAGCGGCTGCCAGCGTCGAGGTCACCGGGTGGGTGCCGGCAGCGGACGCGCCGCGGGTGGCAGCAGCTGCCAGCGTCGAGGTCACCGGGTGGGTGCCGTCAGCGGTGTGTGCGGTGCCGCCCATGGGCCCGGGGTTGGCGTCGTCGCGGGTCTCGATGTCGTCGACGCGCAGGGTCCAGGTCGCCGAGGCGTAGAGGCCGATGGACAGGCGGTCGTGCGTGCCGGTGTTGTAGGTCTGATTCCCGGAGCTGATGAGAGCGGTGGTCGAGTCGCCTACGTAGACGCGCACGGCCTGCCCGGTGCCGTTGACGGCGTCCCACTCGATCCGGTACGTGGTGTTCGCGGCCAGGGTGGCGGTGCTGGTGTACACGGCGGTGGTGCCGTTGCGCAGGGTCACGGTGCCAGCGGAGTTGATCCGCAGTTCGGCGCGGGAGGTGGTGACGGCCCGATAGGCGCCGATCAGGACGTTGGCGGCCGGCAGCGCCGCGAACGTGACATAGAACCGTGCATAGCTGGCGCCGCGCAGGGTGGGGGCGCCGAAGTAGACCACGGAGTAGGACGTGCCGGCGGTCGCCGAGTAGAGCGCGGCCAGGGAGCCGGTGTGCACTCCCCCGGTGTTGGTGAACGTGGCCACGCCGTCGGTGAACCCGAGACCGGTGTTGGACGTGGTGATGACAGCGCCGTTGGTGCCGCCCTCGAAGTCCTCGACGATGTCGACGGCCATGGGTCTCAGGTGCCCACGGAGTAGAGGCCGCTGGAGCCGCGGCCGAGCCGGATGAACGAATTGGTGGGGGTGGTGCCGGTGACCGGGGTGGTGATCGTGGTGGGCACGACGGTGCCCATCATCGTGAGGCCGTTACGGGTGCCGGAGAACCGCAGGCCGTTGGTCTGGGGAGTGGACCCGAACCGGCCCGACGTCCGGAACATGATCATGAGTGCTGAGATCGAGAAATCGTCGGCGGCGATGACCAGGCCGTCGGTCTGGCAGGTGTCGATGATCAGCCCGGCGATCGAGGTGGTGGACGCGCCCATGTACATGCCGTTGACGTTGTCCTGCAGCTTGACCGCGGACAGCACGTGCCGGCCCGACGCGAGGTAGGCCCCCCACCCATCGCAGTAGGTCAACGAGGAGTTGGTGACGTAGTTGTTTCCACCCTCGAGCCGCAGGCCCGAGCCGACGCACGTGCCCAGGTGGATCGAATGCAGGTAGTTGTCGGAGGACCCGTCGATCCAGAATCCGTGCTCGGACACGTCGTGCATGATGATCCGCTCGGCCCAGTTGCCGCGGTTGTTCGCGGTGGCCCCGGCGTAGAACCGCACGCCGGTCCGGGTGGTGCCGTTGCCAAACCCGTTGATGTACAGGTTGTACAGCCGGTTGTAGCTGTCCGGGCTGGTGGAGGGGTACTCGCCCACGCCGGCGCTGGTGCTGCCGGTCATGTCGAAATCGATTCCGTCGCCGGTGCCGCCGCTGGCCCAGTTGCCGTACAGGTGCATGTCTCGGACCTCGACGGCGTGCTCGTTGACGGTCCGAAGGTTGATCATGGGAGCGGCGCCGAGGCCGGAGGCGAACAGTTCGGTGCCCCACCCGCACCCGGCGAGGGTCACGGCGGTGCGGATCCCGACAGAGGCATTGATCGTGAACCGGCCGCCGGTCAGCATGACCAGCCCACGGGCCTGGGCGCCGGCGGGGCTGGAGGGGTTGCGGGACTGCAGCGGCGCGGCCTGATCGATGGCTGCGTTGATCTGCACCTGGTCGGCGACGCCATCACAGACGTATCCGCCGGCGGCGGTGATCGCATCCTTGAGCGCGGTCGGCGCATCGGCGGAGCAGACCCAGACCTCGGGGGTTACGAACGAGGATCCACCGCCGGCGACGGTCTGCCACGACAGGTCATCGCGCAGGAACCTCGAGCCGGTGGGCGTGCCCGTGAACGGCAACCGCGCAGGGTCGAGGGTCCCGGAAGCCAGGTCGGCGGCCGCGTGGGTGTGGACGGCAGCCGCCTTGGCGGCGACGGCCACGTCGGCGGCGTCCAGTCGCTGGCGGACCGTCGCGTAGGCGCCGGCCGGGTCGGTGCCCAGTTCGGTCTGCGCCGCCACCGCGGAAGCGTGGATGCCCTCGAGCAGAGCCTCGGTGATGTAGGAGACGCCCGTGGTGACGTCGACCTGCGGGTCGACCGAGGCGGGATAGTCCGACATCCGTGGTCCTCTCGTGGGGGGGCGGTTCAGAGGGGCTTACCCGAGCCCGCGGGCTGCCGTGCGTGGGCTCGGCAGCCCGCGGGCGGCGGGGCTACGCGGCGACGGGAGTGATGGACGCGGTGAAGCTGTTGAACGTCAGGGTGTCGCCGTTGTTCACGCCCTTGGCTGCCGCCAGCTGCCCGGAGCCGATGAACGTTCCGGTGGTGGCGGACGTCCACAGGCTGAAATGGGAGATGGTCTCGGTGGCGGTCATGTTGTAGGCAGCCAGGGCCGACAGGCTCGCCGAGCCGCCGGAGGGGGCAGCCAGGGTCAACTGGTTGCGGGTGGTCACCGCGGAGGCGTTGGCGGTGCCCGCGGCGCCGGGGTCACCGGTGTGCAGCTTGACGTAGAGACCGGCGATGCCGGTGTAGTCGATGCCGCGCAACACGTTGACGATGGCGTTGGCGTGGGTGGCGGATGCGCCCAGGGCCATGGGAGATCAGTCCTCTCGGGTGCCGGCGGCCGGGGCCGCGGCGACGGGTTCGCCGGCGCCGCGAGTGACCGTGGCATCGGCGGTGAAGGTCAGCAGCTGGCCGGCGGCCATCTGGTCTGGTCCGCCAGCCGGCGGGGTGGTGGTGGTGGTCACCGCGGGTCAGCCGTCCAGCCGCGCCACGGCGGCATCGACCTGGGCAATCCGGTCCTCGAGGCGCGCCCGGACCTCGCCGGTGGCGCCGGCGGCCCGCTGGACGTAGCCGCGGCGCTCCTCGGCGAGCGCGTCGAGGTCGAGGCGGCGGCGGGTGTCGGAGTCGACGCCACCGCCGGCGGCGGCCGCTGCGCGGCGCTGGGCGGCCGCGGACCGCTGGTCGGTGGTCAGGGCATCGGCGGGAGCTGCCTCGACCTGGGCGGCCGCCGGCGGCGTCTCGGGGGGGGTGGTGGGCTTGGTCGTGGCCATCGGGCCGTGTCCTCTCATAGGGGCGGGGCAAGGGGCGTGGTCCGGTCCGGGGCCTCACCCTTCTCCTGGTGAGGCCCCGGGCCGTGATGGGTGGGGGCCGGTCAGAACGCCGGCGTGACCAGCCCGGTGCCGTTGATCTTGCGGACGTGCGGGCGGCGAGTGAACAGGTAGGCGTAGAACCCGAACACCACCACCAGGATCTGAAGGCTGGCGGCCTTGGTCTCCTGGGTCTCGATGAACAGGGGCGCCTGGGGGTCCTCCCACAAGTGCGCCTCGGACCGGGCGAGGGTGTAGATCTCGTCCTCGTTGGTGCCGGCACCGGAGTTGATCGCGATGTTGTCGTCCAGGACGACGGGCTGGCCGTTGGGCAGCAGACCAGCGAAGCCCTGCCCGTAGACCTCGGCGTAGTTGGTGCCGATGTTGTCCGCCGTGATGCCCGGCTGCCCGATCAGGGGCCGGTTCGCGGACAGGGCCGCCGTCATCCAAAACCACCGGCGGGAGTGCATGACGTGCACCAGGTCCCGGGCCCGCATCTTGTTGAGCAGGGCCGCGGACACGCCGGCCGAGGAGGCCGCGAACTTCGGGTACAGCTCCTCGACGGTGGGGCTGGCGTCGGTGTAGGCGACGGACGTGGCCACCGCAGACAGCCCGGTCGTGGCCTGGGTGATGAGCTTGCCGTCGAGGTCGGTGTGATACTCGCCGATCAGGTCCTCGATGGTGATGTCGTAGGCGCCGGCGCTGCGCCGGGATGCCTGCTGCGAGATGGTCTGCTGACCGGCCGCGGTGCGCACCGGCACGCTGATCACCGTGTCATCGATGTTGGTCTCGGCGGCGCCGTCACCCTCGGCGGCCTGCACGTCCACGTTCGTGGGAGTGCTGACCCGGCCGATCTCCACACTCATCCCGGTCGGCGGCAGGTCGTGGGGCCGGCAGATGTCGGCCAGCGGACGGCCAGCCTTGGCGGCCTCGGCGTACAGCTCGACCAGGTACTGCGGGACGGTCAACCCAGCGAACGCCGAGGTGCCAACCGCCCGGTCCATCTGGGCGCCGCGGTGCACACGCTCCTCGGCCATGTGCCGTTCGAGCCGGCTCCGTGCGGCGAAGTCGCTGTGCAGGGTGCCGCTCAGGAAATCCTGCATGAACCCCTGCCCGCGAGGGTCCGAATCCCGGGTGTAGGTCCGGGGCTCGGATCCGGTGCGGACGGCGTCGTCGTAGGCGGGCCGGCGGACGGTGGTCGAGGTGATGCGCTGCTCGAGCTCGGCCAGCTCGGCGTCACGGGTCTGCTCGGCCTCGAGCAGGGAGAGCCGGTCCTGGGCGGCGGTGACGGCGGCGTCGGCGGTGTCGCGGGCGGTGACGGCGGCGCGGGTCTCCTCGAGGGAGACGTCGGCGGCGTCCTCGGCGCGGGCACGCAGGGCCATCAGGTGGTCCTGCGCGGAACGGCGGGCGGCGAGCGCGGTGGCCAGCTCGGCGCGAGCGCGGGTGAGCAGCTGCTCGAGGTTCATCGGGGGTTTCCCCTTCCGGGATGTGTCTGGGTGGCGGTTGTGGTGGTGCGCCAGGGTCAGGCAGTCCCCCGTGGGGGAGCGCGCGAGCCGGGATGGTTCAGGTGCGGGGGGCCGGCGGCAGGTCGCCGATGCCGGCGAGGGCCAGCTCGAGCATCACGCGGGAGAGGTCGTTCTCTCGCCGCTGGTCGTGGCGGGGGCCCGCGGTGGTGGTGGTGGGCTGGGCCCGTAGGCCGCTGCCGGCGGTGTAGGGGTTGGCGCCGTAGCCCACGATGGCGACGTCGCCGCGGTGCAGGTCGACGGCGTGCACGTGATAGGTCATGTAGTCCTCGGACCAGCGGCCTGCCTCGATCCGGAACCGCATCGACATCTCATCGATCAGGCCTGCTGCGAGCTTGGGCGCGATGTAGCGCACGTCCGCATCGTCGGCGGGCAGCGACGGGGCCAGGACACGCAGCCCGGTGGTGTCCCCCGTGGTCACCTCCTCGAGGTGCAGGGGCGAGGTGGCGTTGCCCGTGCGGGCCATGCGCCGGCTCGACACGTGGTCCAGCACGAACGGGACGTCGAGGTCAGCGCGGGCGAGGGTGGCCGCGAACGCGCCGAGGTGGACCACCTCGTCATAGGGGCCCCATGCGTCCCACATCTCGTATGGCTGTTCGGTGACCGAGGCCATGCCCTCGAACCGGTAGGCGGCGGGGCCTGCGGCGGCGATCCGCACGGTGGCCGGCGTGGTGACGGGTAGCCGGTCCAGGGTCCACCCGGCGGGTAGCTGGTCTCGGGACTGGACGCCTGCCAGGGCGACGGTGCGGCGCTGTGAGGGGCGGTCCGAGGGCTGGCGGACAGCCTCGGCGCGGGCGGCGGCCGCGGCCTGCCGGGTGGTGGCGCTCATGCTGCGGGCTCCTTGCTCTGCGGCTTGCGGTTGGGGTCGCCGAACAGTGCGGCGAACTCGGCGATCTGCTCGGGTGTGAACGGCTCGTTGTTGTCGAGCGCGCGGACCTCGGACGGTGCCAGGCGGCGGGCGGCGATCGCGGCGTTGAGGACACGGGCGCGGGTCTCGGGATCCATGCGCAGGAAGGCGTCGGTGTTCAGCTTCACGAACCGGGGCCGTGGCAGCAGACGGGACCAGCGCCGTTCGCGACGGTTGATGGCCGGGCCCAGGCTCATCACCAGCGCCTGGGTGTTGCGCTGCGACATGTTGGCGTAGGTGATCGACTGGCCGCTCACCGCGGCGTCGATCAGGTCGGCGGGGACGTCGAGATACCGGGACAGGTCGACGGCTGAGGCCTGCTGAAGATTGAGCCATGCGTCGGCGGCCTCGGGTGCCGCGGCCGGCGTCCACTCCCAGTCCTTGCCGAAAACGGCCGGCTCACGGTCGGCGACGGACGCCACGAACCGGTCACGGACAGCCCCCGACTCTTCCGGCGGGATCGTCCGGACGGTGTTTCGCAGGGTCCCGGAGGGGAAGGCGCCGTTGCCGAAGTAGTCACGGATGAACTGGGATGCGGACAGGTAGGACCCGATCGACCAGGCGGCCGCTGCGATCGGGTCGAGGCCGACGGGCACGCCGGCGATCCGGTACTGGTGCTCGATGTAGATGTCACGCAGGTCGGGGCCGGTGTAGGTGGTGCCTCGGTAGCTGACCTCCTCGATCTGCCAGCCGGACCCCTTGATCCGCACAGACCCCGCGGGCAGCAGGTCGATCCGGGCCGGCAGCCCGGTCCCGAACCGTTCGGTGATCACCCCGACGGTCACCCCGTACCGGTCCAGGTCGTACTGGGTGGCCCACACCCACTCGTCCCAGAACGAGTCATCGCCGCAGGGGGTCTCGAACAGGGGGGAGAGGGGGGCCTCGACTTGGATGCCGCTGCCGGGCAGTTTGCGGTAACCGTCCACCGGCAGACTCGAGATGAGGTTGGCGCGCAGCCGCAGAGCGGCCCAGTAGGCCGAGTGGTGTTGGGCAGTGTCGGCGTTGACGGCGACCCGGCCGCCGGGGTGGGAGCGACGCCGGTACGCCGTGGCGTCCCCTACGGAGTTGAACGCGGCATCCCGGGCCGTGGTGTCGTTGGTCCACCAGCGGCGGAAGCGCTCGGGCAGTGTGGGAGTCGTGGTCGTCATGGCCTTGACGGGCTCACCTCCTCCCGGACGGGCCGGGGGTAGCTGGGGGCTTCACACCCCGACGGATGCGGCGATGTCGTAGTCAGGCGGCGCCTCGGACAGGCCCCACACGGCGAGGGTGAGGGCGACCAGGGCCGAGATGTCGACAGCTGAGGCCTCACGGACCCACGCCCAGGTGTCGAGCAGCTTGCGGGTGGCGGCGCCGGCCAGGGCGTCGGTCACGATCCCGCCCCGCTCGGGCTCCTCGAGGTGGCGGACGTCGCCGGCCAACACCCTGGTCTTGAGATAGCCGCAGGCCTGTGCCATCTCACGGCTGGTCACGGTGCGCACCGGGATCCCTGCCCGCTCGAGATCGGTGAGCAGGGCGCCGGCCGGGGATCCGGGGTCGATCAGGACCGGCTGTAGGTCCGGCCACCGTTCGTACAGCTCGGCGAGCCGGTCGACGCACCAGTCGTCGCCGGGGCGGTGCTCGATGACCTCGGCGTGGGTGAGGCCGTCCACGCGCCGTCCGGCGAGGGCGATCGAGGCCCACGACCCGCCGTGGCCGACGTCGAGGGCCGGCACGATGATCTGCCCGGTGATCTGCGAGGTCGGATCGGAGCACGCGACCCACGGTTCGGCAGGGATCTGCCGGAGGACCAGCCCACCGCGCTGGCGCAAGTTGAGGTATGCCCGGGCGAACTCGCCCGCCGGCAGGCCTGCGTACTCGGCGGCAATGGACGCCTCGGTCTGGGTGTGGCCGAGCGCTGGCATGCATGACCACCACGTGGCGGGGTCGGCGGGATCAGCGTCCTCGGCGGCGGACCACTCGATGTAACAGACCCCGGTGTCGAGGCCTGCCTCGGCGAGCGCGCGGCCGGTTTCCACCTTGTCGTTGAGGTAGGTGCTGGTGTCGGTGCCGGCAGTGGAGATCACCCACAGTTGGGCGTCCGGCCGGGTGATCATCGCGGGCCGGAATCCCTGCTCGACCCGCCAGTCGACCTGGGCGAAGGCCTCATCGATGGTGCCGTCGTCCAGGGTGGATCCGTGGCCGGCGTCCTGGGTGGGCGCCTCGATCCCCCACAGTGACCCGTTGGCTTTCCAGCGGATGGCCTCGGACCCGTTGGACAGTCTCGACGTCCACCGGCCCCGGAGCCGGGGTGCGGCGCGCAGCTCCTCGAGGTAGTCCTCGACGAACTTCTTGCGAGCCTTGTCGCGGGTCTGCGCGGTGTAGGTGAGGTGCTGGCGGCCGCCGAGCGCCGCGGCGTCGGCCATGCGCCACAGATTCTTCGCCAGGACGAGGGTCGACTTGCCTGACTGGCGGGGCACGGTGAGCCTGACCTCGCGGTAGGCCAGGTGCCCGGTGACGGGGTTGACCTCGAGCGCCAGGTCGGCCACGTAGGACTGCCACGGCATGAACGGCTTGCCGATGGCGGCGGCGACCGCGGCGGCCCGGGGTCCCCAGGTCGGGCGGTCAGGCCTGCGCGGGGACGACCACCGGGGTGGGACTGCCAGCGCCGAAGAGGTCATCGTGGTCGGCCTCCTCGTGGTCGACCAGGGCGTCGAGGATGGCGCGCAGCTCCTTGGTCAGGGCGGGGACGGCGCGGGGGCCGTCGAGGGCAACGGTGGTCGGATCATCGATCAGGGCGGCGAGCCGGCGGGCCGCGGCGGTGAGCACGTGCTCGGCCGGGTGGGTGGTGGCCAGTTCGGCGAGGGTCCGCTCGAGCGCGGCCTCGGTCGGGCCGGCGGCCGGCGGACCGGGAGCGGCCGGTGGCGCGGGTGGCGGCGGGGCGCTCGCCGGCGGCGGGGAGTCATCGACCACGCGCAGCCCGGACCGGCGTCGGCGGGCCTGCTGCGCCTCACGGCGAGCGCGGTGGGCCGGGCAACGGTCCGGCAGCGGGCCGCGGGCGCCGGCGGCGTGCTCGGCAGCGGACGGCGGGCAGTCCTGACAGCGGTAGGTCCGGGCCACGGGGCGGGAACCTCCTCGGCTGAAACCGGGCCGTGGGGTGGCGCGGGAGAGAGAGGTGGGCGGGAGGTTCGCGACGTCAATTCGACGCCTCTGCGACGTCAATTCGAGCGTTGACCAGCCCGTTGGCAACCGTTGGGCTGGGAGGCATGACGGAACTGCTAACCCTCGCCGCCGTTGCTGATCTCCTAGGCGTGCCAGAGGCGACATTGAGGTATTGGCGGCATCTTGGCTACGGCCCGAGCGGGGCCAAGATTGGGCGGCGTGTGATGTACCGGGCCGCGGACGTCGCAGCCTGGGTAGATGCCCAGTTTGACGGAGGGGTCCCCCCCGCCAGGGCCTAACCCGGGGAGGCGCACGGCGTTAGGCGATCCTCAGCCGGACGGCATCCCACGTCTTACCTCCGGGGCCGAAACTGGCCGACGTGGGGTGGCGCGGGGAGAGAGAGAG
>ERZ761594.535-NODE-535-length-10642-cov-4.037782_pt1 | contig 10642 bp, 13 predicted proteins | sample MGYA00511036_ERZ761594 | MGnify/ENA primary metagenome ERZ761594 (study PRJEB28899, sample SAMN03785561) | bioreactor sludge metagenome | biome: EBPR Sludge; feature: EBPR Bioreactor; material: 0.22µm filtered reactor supernatant | place: Saint Lucia: Queensland... | reverse complement strand
CGATCCGGTCAAGGCCGCGCAATTGCGCGTCGAGATCGAGCGACAACAGGAAGCCATCGCCGGAGCCGACAAGGTCGTGGGCGGCTATGTCGACAACAGCAAGGCCATCGGTGATCTCACGACCGAATACGAAGAGGTCAAGAAGGCCATTGAGGCCGTCGAGAAGGCGCACCAGAAAGCGACGGCCCAGATCGTCCTCGATATCCTGACGCAGAAACTAATGAGCGAGGACTATGGTGACGGCCTCGAGACGCTCTCAGAAGACGAGAAGCGGATCCTTGAAACCGCCGCAAAAAACTGGGACATCTACGAGGGATCGACCATACAGGTAATGGACGCCGTCGATAAGTCGATCACTGAGCACGGGATGAACGCAGCCAAAATCGTGAGCGACCTTGGGGCAGAAATTAACGGGCTACCCACGGCGAAAGAGATCGAAATTAACGTTCGTACCTATCACCAGACAATCGAGCGCCAGAGGACACAGGTAGGCGACGAGGACTATGGCGGGTGGACGCAACCCACTAATCCAGGCGGATCGGGCGGCGCTAATCCCGATGGCGGCGGTGGTGGCGATGATTCCGATGGCGGCGGTGGTGGCGATGGATGGGATAACGGCGGCGGCGATTACGACGGCATTTCCAGCGTCACGCCGGATCGCGCTCAGCAGACGGCTGGGAGCGTCATCATCCAAGTCTACGAATCCGGCGACCCTCAGGCGACGGCAGACAAAGTGGTCGGCATTCTGCAGGATCGTGGACTCATTGATCGGGTTCTGGTGACCTGATGGCCAGCTACCGGCTCTACATCGACTGGGGAAACGACGGCGTCTGGGGTGCCGGCGACGAGGTCACGGCCGACTTGTTGTCCTGGTCTGCCGGACGTCGGTTTGCCTCCCGCGACGCGCGCGCTGCCCAGGCCGGTCGAGCCACGTTCGTGATGAATAACCCGATCAGCGCGTATACGCCGATCGTAAACCCGGCAGCCGAGCCCATGCTCAGAGTTCGTCTGACGATGACCGTGGGCGCCACGGAGCGCCCGGTCTTCACCGGCCGGATCCGCGAGTTCAACCCCGACCCGCGCTGGGGTTATCGCATCTGTACTCTGGATTGCGTGGACCTGACGTACATGCTGCAGGGAAATCGAATCGGGATCCCGGTACAGGTGTACGTGCGCGCCGATCAACTGATCGAGACCGCCATCACGGCCGCCGGTCACGCGTCCACCAAGTCGGCGCTCAGTGAACGCGGCATCGGGCAGCTGCAGATCTCGGCCGATCGCTGGGACTACCAGTGGACCGAGTGGTTCATGCGCCAACAAAAGAGCGAGACCGTCGCCTATGATGTGGTCGCCCAGGCCGCGCTCTCAGGCTGGGGACGATGGTTTGTCGACGGCGCCGGCGAGTGGCGTTTCTACAACCGACACCATCGCGCTTTCGGCGAATCGCCCGACTACTACCTCTACGACGATCCGCCGGCATTCTCGGAGTCGATGTTCATGACGGCGGCCAAGTTCCGCACGTCCGTCGAGACCGTGAAGAATGAGCTGCAGGTGGCGTACTACCCGCGCACGATCGGCACGACGTTTGAGGTCTTGGCGCGGATTGCACCAGGCTCGCCGCTGTCGATCGACCCGGGTCAGACGCGCAATGTCGTGCTCAGCTACCGGGATCCGTCCGGATCGACGTCGCAGATCGGGGCCTACTCGGTGACGCCGGTCGGGCCAGGTGGAGGCCTGGACGCGACCTATGAGCGCACCGGGGATGGTCCGTCGGCAAACGGCGATGTGTCAGTCACGGGCCAGTACAACGCGACGCGGGCCAACCTGTTCATCACTAACAATAACCTGACCCAGCCGATCTGGATCCATCGCCTCGAGGTGCGCGGCGTAGCGGTGCGCATGCGCGAGTCGCAGCGTGTGACGGTCTTCGACCTGCCGTCTCAGACCGCCTACCAGCTCCGGCAGCTTGCGCTCTCGTGCAGTCTGATCTCGCAAGAATATGAGGCGCGGCGCCTGGCCGAGTACTTGCTCAATCAATTGCGCTTCCCGCAGCAAGAGATGGACGAGATTGTGCTGAACGCCGACCAGGGTGACGACGTGGCGGCCCTGATCCGCGACCTTGAGCTGCTGGACACGATCGGGCTCACGCACGCCCGGGCCGGCCTTGCCGTCACTGGCGTCGTGGCGCAGCTGCACCATTCGATGTCGGCGGCTCGCGGCCATCGCCTGACGCTTGCGCTTGAACCTGTGCCAGCCTACCTGGATGGATCCGGGGCCGGCATCACCAACCCGTTCCGCATCGGTTCGCCGATCAACAACTCGGCCTACGACATGGTGTACTGACATGCCCTATGCACCGCTCCCTGCGCTCTCCGGTGGCGACACGTTCTCGCTGGCCATCTACGACATCATCCGCGAGAACTTCGCGGTGGGCGCGCCCGACGTGGTCGCCGCTAAGGGCGATCTGGTCGCCGGCTTGACCACAGACAGCATCGGGCGCGTGGCCGTCGGCGCCAACGGCGCGACCCTGGTCCCCGACAGCAGTCAGGCCACGGGGTTGGTCTGGCAAACCCAGCCGGCCGTTCGGGCTTACCACAACGCAGCCCAGGGGATCGCGGCCGGATCGTGGACAACGCTGTCGTTCAATCAGGAGCGTTTCGACACGGACGGCATGCACTCGACGGCCACGAACCCGTCGCGCTTCACGGTGCCGACGGGTGGCGCCGGGCTCTATCTGGTCGGCATCACGGCCGAGATCCAGGCCGCCGGCGATCGCACGGTGGGCCTGCGCGCGATCGTGAACGGCGCAACGACGATCGCGCGGTGGGTTGGCCGAGCCAACAATCCGCCCCAAGCTCAAGGCAGTGCAATCTCAGCGCTTTGGTCGCTCAATGTCGGCGACTACGTCGAGTTCCAGGCGTACTGCGATGACGGCAGCGGCTCAGTGGTGGTGCTGGGTGCCTGGTCGCCAGAGGCCTGGTTGATCTGGCAGCGGAGGCAGTGATGTCGCTCGAGCTTGACGATCTCTCCATCCGAATCGTCGGTAACAACTACCGCGGCCTGCGGTTCATCAACGACTCGGGCGTCGTGGCGGCAGAGATCTACCTCGACACGGCCGACCGCCTCAACATCGGCGGCAGCCTGATCGTAGGGGTGGACGGCGGCGGCAGCGCCAGTAGCGGATCTGGCGGAACAGGTGCGATATCCGGGGCGCCGATGGCTGCGCCATACCTCACGCTGGCGCCCGACAGCGGCCTCAGCGCCGAACGGGTGCTCACGCCCGGGTCCGGCCTCGCGGCCGTGGATGGCGGACCGGACGGCGCCTACACGCTCAGCGTCGACGCGACAGTGGTGCGCACAACGCGTCAGGTGGCCACGGGCACCGGGCTCACCGGCGGCGGCGATCTGAGCGTCAATCGGACGCTGGCCATCGACACGGCTGTTGGCCTCACCTGGACCGCGCTGCAATCGTTCGCAGCTGGCCTGCGAGTGACCGCCGGCAGCCTGGAATTCGGCGCGCCAGGTGACGTCGCGCTGACGCGGCTTGGCGCGAACGTGCTGGGTCTCGCCACGGGCGACGCCCTGCGCTCGAGCAACTACTCAAGCGGCGTGAGCGGCTGGGGCATCAACGCCGACGGCTCGGCCGAGTTCGAGAACGTGCAGATCCGCGGCGAGCTGCGCACGACGGTGCTCAAGTTCCAGGAGATGCAGGCCACGGCCGGCACCGTAATCGTCTCAAAGTCCGCTGGTGTGTTAGCTGCCGACGCCACCACGGCTGCCTCGATCGGTGGCAGCTTTACGCTGAGCGTCAAGGACAGCGACGCCGGCGCCGCGCTCTTCGCTGTGAACGACGTGCTGTGGATCAAGACCTGGACCGGGGCTGCGATCGTATCGATCTACTGCACCGTGACGGTCGTCGGGTCACCGTCCGGCGGAGCCCGCAACTACACCGTCACGCTCAATAGCGGCTCGACGTCCACGACGGTCAGAGCCGGCACGGCGGTTGCCGACTACGGCCCGGCCAACACGGGCGCGATCACGCTCAGCGCCGATGGCGCGGTTGGCTCGTCGGCCAACATCAGCATCGTGCGCCACGCCGGGTCACCCTGGTCGGCGCAGACCCTGCTCGCGCGCCTGGGCAACCTCAACGGAAGTTACGGCCTGGCCACCGACGCGCACGGCATTGGCCTCGGCGATTACTCCGCCGGGAACTACATGTTCTACGACAACAGCCGCGGCTTCGAGCTGCGCGCCGGCGCGGGCGCCGTCGGCATCGACGCGAACGGCATTCGGCTGACCAAGGGCGGCGGCTCATCAGTCGGTGCGCTGAAGTTCTATGACAGTACGGCCTTCGGTTCACAGGTCGGCGGGTTGGCGGTGGATCGCGGGACATTCGTCGATGGACTTCTGTCGACCGACGCAACCGCATTTGACCAGTACGCCCGCACTTACCTCGCCGCCATCGGTGACACGTCGGCGGCCAACAGTCGACGCGAACAGTACCTCGAGGTCAACACCGGCGCGGGATCACGCTGGGGCGTGATCGTCTATGGCGGTGGGACAGACGCCGCGAACGGCGGCGGCCTTCAAGTGAGCGCAACCGATCAGGGCCAGGTCGGCATCGTGCCGCGCGGCACCATCACCGCGCAAACGGCATTGCGCGTCGGATCGTGGGCGTCTGGAGTTTTCGATCAGAGCGCCTTCCTTGCAAGCAACGCGCTGATGGTCCGTGGGTCGTCCGGTAGTGGGTATATCTATATGACAGCTCCGGGCGAAGCAAATCGTACCGGAACGGTGGAGTGGTATCGGGGCGACAGCACCCGCCATGGGTACATGGGGTATAGCACGCCGGGAAGTCTCGATCTTGTGCTTGAGAATGGATCGACTCTCAATGTCATCGGTGGCGCAGTCGACCTCAACAGCGGCCCAATCTGGAGCTATGACACAACGACCGCGTCTGCCGCTGCAGGCGGGGGAGTGGTTACAGCCATTAGTATAGCAGATGGACAAATGTGGTTAGTTACAGTGACCGGAGGCGACCAGAACTGGCGCGCGACGGTTTTATTGGGGTGCCGAAGTGGATCTGCGCACCTTCACACGATCACGAATACGTCCATCTGTGTTCCGTCGGTAAGCAGCAACACATTGCGAATCACAAATAATGACCCGACTTTCTCTCAGGCGTTCCATGTTCGTGCCATTAGGCTTATGTAGCCTGATGACCAACGCGAGGAATCCATGATCGAGACCATCACTAAACGACTCGAACAGCTGCGGGCCGAGCGCGAGCAGCTGCAAGCGCAGATCAGCGAACAGCTGAAACGCGACGCGGCCGAGTTGAACGCCCGCGCCCGCGCAGCCATCGCGCCGCATGATCGCGCCATTGCAGAACTCGAGGCGCTTCTCGCTCGGGCCGAGACGCCGGCTGGCGCGACAGTTGGATGCGGCGTCACGCCGCTGCCATGAAGCTCACGATCCACGACGCCTGCTGGGATGCCCAGGCCAGCGACTGGGCCAACAAGGCCCTGGCCGCGAAGGTGCGCTGGATCAAGGTCATCGACGATCCAGTGCGGGCCTTCGGCGTTGCCCAGGCTGCGCCGGCGTGCGGCGTCATCTATCGCAAGGTCGCGCCATCGGACATCGAACAGCTGTCGGACCTGCGCCGGCACCCAGAGTTTCGCGATGCTCGAGCTTGTGCCGAGATGTTTGTGAGGCTGTGCGATGTGCGCCAGGCCGACAACCTGTGGATCGAGGGCGCAAACGAGATCAAGCTCGGTTCATTGGACGACGCCTTGTGGTACGGCCAGGTTGAAGCGCTTCGGGCCCGGATACTGGCGGGACGGAATCTAAAGGCCGTGATCGGAAACTTTGCTACAGGCAACCCCGAAGGCGGTTTATTCCGCGCCTGGCTGCAGAGCTACTTGGATAACAGCGGCCCGCGGGATGCGCTTATCGGGATCCACGAGTACGGGACGCTGAGCCTGCCAGCAGCCCGCGACCAGCACAACCTGCTGCGTCATCGCTTACTGGCGAAGGAAGCCGGGCAGCTCGTGGCTGGCTTCCGTTGGGCGATCACGGAATGCGGTCTTGACCGCGTGCAGGTTGGTGGTCAGTGGGTCGGCGGCGGATGGCGAGCACCAGGCGCCGGCATCAGCGAGGCCACGTACTGGCAGTTCATGGCTGACTTTGAGCGCGAGCTCGAACGCGACGCCGACGTGGTATGCGCATGCGTGTTCACCTATGGCGACACCGCACGCTGGAGGGATTACGAGATGAACGATGCAAAGGAGTTCAACAACAACCTGGTCGCCGCGATCGTGGCCGACCCAAAGCCCGCAGCTCCAAAGCCAGACTGTGGTCGGACAGACGTTCCCGCAGACTGGACACACCTGGTGGAGGCGACCAAGGGCCTCAACGTTCGCTCGACGCCCGTGATCGCCGACAACATCCTATGTGCTATGGTGAACGGCAAGCAGGTGCGCGCACTGTCTCGCCAGGGCGACTGGATGCGGATCGATTGGCCGGTGGCCGGTTGGTGCTGGGCACCGAACCTCAAGCCGCGGCCGGCGACGCAGCCGGTGGAACGCAAGCTCGGGGACAAGCTCGATCTGAATCCAGGCGCACGGTTCGTGGACGTCAGTGCCTGGCAGACGCCCGAAGACCTGGACTGGAAGGTGTTCGCCTGGAACGGCTGCGAGGCCGCCATGATCCGCCTGGCGGCCGGCACGCTCACGGATCCTGAATGGCACCTCTATGCCGCGGGTGCAGCGGCCGCCGGCGTCCCATGGTTCGGATATATCTACTATTCGTTCACGGTGAGCTGGCAGACGCAGATCACGGCCCTTGGCGCCGCGATCGCCAAGATGGCGAAGCTGCCCACGATTGCGCTCGACCTCGAGGGCCAGAACCCGACGAAGGCCGACGCGGACCTACGCCAGTACATCGCGGCTGTGCGCCTGATCGGCGCTCCGCTGGCGCTCTACACCCGGCAGTCGTGGGTCAATGAGAACCTGCCACACCTGCGCCAGTTGCTGCCTGACGTGCCATTGATCGTTGCGAACTACCGGTACCCCATCGATGCGGCGCCGGCGCTTCCAACTGGATGGGAGCGCGCCGAGGCCTGGCAGCACGTCGCCGGCGAGAAGGTCGAGAGCGACAAGCTCTACTGGGCGCGGTTCAAGACGCGCTCAGGCAAATACCTCGACGAGAGCGTCGTGATGGAGGGCGGGCTAACGGTGCACGTGGGGGCGTGATGGGACGCTTGATCGAGGACGCAGAAGCTTTGTTCGGTGATCGATGCGAGACTGGCGACTTTGGTTTCGATGGAACGGTCGGATCCGAGAAAAGCATCTGGATTGTGATGCCACCGCACAATCGATTGGCGGGCATTCCGATCCATCGCGATCGCGCGGTGGCCGACCGCTCGCCGTCGCCAATGTGGTGGTGGGACGGGAACCGCGAGGCACCGACACTTGAGCCGTCGCTGCTATCGGTGGACACTGGCTGGCATGGCTACATGCGCGCGGGTGTGCTGGTTCAGGTGTGATGAATGCCGGAGATCTCGTCGTCATTTTGGTCAGCCCATATTCGAGTGTTCGACCCGGAACGGTCACCACGATCGGGAGCGTCAAGCTCGACCACTTCGGGCGCGGCCAGCATCTGTACATTCTTGACGGACTGAAACACGCTCACTTTCGAGGCCACGAGATCAAGCATGTCCAACCACAAGCGAGCCAAGACGAAGCGCCGCGTGCGCTGCACGATCTGCACGAAGCATCGTTGGATGGGCAACAGCATCGGGCGCTTCAGCAAGCAGCCACGGCGAGGATCTTCAAAGCGGTTCGTTGAGTTTTGCTGACGGTCAGCAAACGAAAAGCGCCGCTCAAATTGAGCGGCGCTTTCGCGTTCTCCAGTAGAGAACATCACGGCCACAGCCACAACGCAACGAGGAGCGCCAGGCCGAGTCCCGCGCCGGCATCGCTGACGAACGACACACTTACGGCGAGCACGGCCAGCGGCCACGAATAGGCGTCGAGAAGGATGGAGATGCGGCGCATCAATCTACTCCAAGCACGGCCGACACAGAAGCGGCCTGCAAGTGGCATCTGTGCCTTGTGTATTCGAGGTAGCTACCCCGATGTTTGTGACGAGTGACGGCCATTGCCAACTCGTCTGGAACATTTGAGAGTACCGCTTGTGTGCAGAATCCGGCTCTCAGACTATGCCCACTAAACGAAACTTCGTCAAGCCCGATACCAGAAGATCTTCGCTTGACGATCAGGGCCACAGCCTGCGGGGTGAGGCGCGCTGACGTGGCCAGGCCGTAGCGTGTGAGCCGTCGAAAGATTGGGCCGCTGTTGATGGCTGCGACGTCGAGCCAGGCGTGCACGGCCGCTACCGGGCAGATGTCGCCACCAATGGCCGGCACGACGATTTCGGCGCCGGCGCCGGCCTGGTCGGTCTTGCTCTTGCGGATCCTGACGCGCAGCTCAGCCGCGGTCAGCTGTAGGTCGGCGACGTCGAGGGCCACCAGTTCAGAACGGCGCAGCGCGCAGGCGAAGCCCAGCAGCAACACCGCGCGATCGCGAATACCCGGGATGGTGTCGTGTTCGCAGTTTTCAACCATTCGCATCAATACGTCGCGCGTGATTGGGGCTGCGATCTTCTGGCCATTGTCTTTGCTCTGAGACCTTGCCTCGCGAAGCAAGCGCCTAACCCTATTTGACGTTGTTGGATCATCAACGTTGGCATCCCGATGGTGCGTCGCGATGGCTGATCGTTTTACATTTATGGTGGAAAACGAATCACCGGCGTCGATTCGTGATTGAAGAAAAGAAGCAACGGCTGCTTCATCTGCGGGAAGCGGCACCACGCTTGCGCGATCGCAAAACTCCTCAAACTGAGCAACAGCGATTCTGTAGTTGCGCCTTGTCCCGTCCGAAAGAACTCTATTCACCGCATCACTCCTTATCCGTGAGCCACGCCACCGTTAGGCAGAGCGGCCACACAATCGCCTGTATGCTCCTGCTGCGCTCGCCCGGTGCAGAGATGTATGTGAGCGCAATTAGGCTGTTGTATATCACGCCGTCGATCTCCTGGTACCAATGCTCGCGCAACGACGCCCGCAGCGAAACGCCGCACGTCAGACCGCACACGGCGCCGAATTTTGAAACCAGCGTAGTCGCCCCGTCGAGTTCGTCCATCGTCGTCACTCCTTCCCGGCCCCGCCGAACAGACGCTCGATGTCCGCGAGATCCTGCATGGTTGTGGCGTTGGGCACAACCATCTCGTCCTTCCACCGCAAGGTATGGTAGAGGGTCACGCCGGGGTTTCCGCCGTTGTCGGCAAACCAGACCTCGATGTAGTAGTCCGGGCTAATCTGCCGGATCATCGTGTCATCCTCGCCGCCTGACCACCCTTCTGTGGCAGATAGGGCTTCGAGCGTGACCGGCTGGCGCATGGCGGCCAGCGACGCCTCGGCTGCGTCGCTGGCCTCTTGTTCTGTTGCGTTCAGCCACGGCAGTTGACTCATCGAAATCACCATCGTTTCAATTTGATCGGCTGTCAGCATGGTCACTCCTTCCCGGACCCGCCCAGCAGGCGGACCAACTCGGTCAGGTCGTGCATGTTGGACGGCATCGGCAGGGGGTCGCCGTTTCCCTTGTGGTACAGGCACATGTTGCCGTCGCCCCAGATACTGACTGCAAGGGTGCGATCGCCAAACACAAACATCTTTCGCCCGCTGAAGTTCCCGTTCGAGGCCACCTCGTAATCTAGGCGCCACCCCGCCTCCGTCAACGCCTCCGCCGTGATCGGCGTGCGCATGGCGGCGGCAGTTGCGTACATCTCTCCCATGATCGTCTGATCTCGTTCTGAAGCATCAAAGTGTCCAATCATCACGATGGCCGCTTCGATCTGTTCGGCTGTCAGCATGTCGTCACTCCTTCGCCTGCTGGCGCTCGGCCCTGTTCCATCAGAAGGAACACGTTGACCTTCACGCCAAGTAGTATCATTTGCAGTTTCGTCCTTCCGTTGGATATCGCACGCAGCGCGCGCCACATCGCCCGCGCCGCCACGACCAGCGCCCGGATGGTGCGGCGGCGCCTGTCGTCAAGATACACACCGCGAGCGCCCTTGATCGCCTGCTTCTTGAACTCATCCCGCTCGGCCTCGGCCTGCGCCAGCGCCTGACGCGCCGCGGCGAGTTCGGCGCGGAGGGTGGCGGTCTGCTCTGCTACTGCCGCGTCGATGATCTGCCCCATGCTTCTGTGAGTGACGATTGTCGTTTCTTCCTCACCATCGTCACTCATCTCGGTTTCGATGCTCGTTCCGCACCAGCACACCACACCGACGCACAAGTGCTCTGGTTCCCAATTGACGTACTTTGTCGGGCCGTACTCGATCTCGCCAGGTTCTGCTTGTTCGTCCATCATCACTCCTTCGCCTGCTAGCGCTCGGCCCTGCGTTCACGCGACCACGATGCAGTCTGTCCGTCTGCGTCTTTCTCTGTGGCCGCCCAAAGTTCTGGCGGTTTGAGGTTCGGGTACAAGTCCTCCGCCGATACATCTCGGATGAGATCGCGGAGTTGTCCCCTGTACGCTCGCAAGCACCGCCACAGCGAGGCCGACCGCTCGCGCGCCGC
>ERZ761594.534-NODE-534-length-10642-cov-11.727874_pt1 | contig 10642 bp, 17 predicted proteins | sample MGYA00511036_ERZ761594 | MGnify/ENA primary metagenome ERZ761594 (study PRJEB28899, sample SAMN03785561) | bioreactor sludge metagenome | biome: EBPR Sludge; feature: EBPR Bioreactor; material: 0.22µm filtered reactor supernatant | place: Saint Lucia: Queensland... | reverse complement strand
AGAGGCAACCAGCGAGTGAACCATGGACGCACACGCCAGAGGAAAAGTCATCGACAAGTTGAAGCGTGATTACGACCGCTGGCAGCAAGCCCGCAGCGAAGCGGTAAAGGCGATCGGTGCACCCGACACCGATGAGTTAATCGCCTATTGGAACGGAAACCGATATGGGCGCAGGATTCTAGGCCACGGGAACCGTCGCAAAGACGACTAGGGACGGTTCTTTGGCACGCGAACACCAACCGCCTTCGCTACATCGGGAAGCGGGATACCTGCGGACGGATCGGGAAGGTCATCGAACATGCGGCCAAGTTTCTTGCACTTCGTAGCCGACTGGCGCAATTTCAGGATGACCTGATACGACAACGTAGCGTCTGGCGTAGCGTCAACTTGGTCAATCACCTTTCCCTTTTCATTCAGAATGCGAGCGCTGAACGATTTTGCATTGCAGATGGCTTGCAGTGTCTTCTCCGAATCCTGCGAGTCGAATGTCCATGGCTTGCCATTCAGTAAAACTTCCGTGCTTGCGGCGTTCGTATCGAACCACGTCCGGGCGAACTTCGCTCGATTATCTTTGACATCGAACAATACGGTGCTGATTGCCGAGACATCATTGCCGAGAGGTACCACGGTTTTGAAAGTGTATGTGCCCTCGCCGGCACTACTGTTTCGGTAAACCATCGGATCTGCTGAGACGACACACGCGAGCAAGAACGATAGCATGGCGAAAGCCTCCTTCTTTTGGTTCGAATTCGTCCAGCATAATGGCGGCATCCGAGAGAATCCAGAATTTTTGGGCAGGTGCGCCTATATGGATTGGCCGGTATACAACATTCGGCGAATTGCCATTGACCAATGGATTCGCCGGTATATACTGAAATCAACCTTGGCCAAGGGAGTGTAGAACAGTGGTTGATGAAACCCACCGAATGATGATCTCGATAACGAAGTCTCTCAGGAAGCGGATGGATGAAGTCAAGGATCAGGTGAACTGGTCTGCTGTCGCCAGAGATGCCTTTGAGGCGAAGTTATCAGACATCGCTAGGTCTAAGGAGCTAGAGATGGACGACAAAGCTGTGACCCGTCTACGACAATCGAAAGAGGCTTTTCAAGCCAAGGAGCGTGAATCCGGCAAAGAGTGCGGTCGTGAATGGGCCACCAACAAGGCCGACTATGAGGAGCTAGTGAACCTGAACAGGTCACTTGAGGATCACGGCCATGATTACGACGAATGGATGAGTGGTGTCGATGATCCAACCGCCTGGATCATGTCCGTTATCGATGGGGAGCCGGGCGGATACAACTTCCATCGAGACGAACAGGATTCCCTTTGGGGTTCCATTAAAGACCCTGGCGCCGATTTCGTTGCTGGATTCGCTGAGGGCGCCATTGAAGTTTTCGATAAAGTCTAACGTGGGGTTACGCCCCAGGTCAAATGTGTCTAAATGGCGAACCGGCCGAGATGGTTCAGATCCCGACCGGTTCTAAACAAAGTGTCCCCTACCTGAGAGGAGAGCACCATGTCTAGTGCACAGTCTACCCGTACGTCCGATGCAAACAAGTATTGCATGCCTCACGATCGTCTAGGCGAGACGATCATTTCCCGCAGTCGCCTAGAGCAGACGCTACTGCCGCTAGGCGAGTTCGTCCAGCGGATGTACGGCGGCGATCCACGGAAACCGTACTACCCGTTCGATACCGCCGATGGCATCGCCATCTTCATGGGAAAGAAACGGGTGTGTGTTCTCTCGCCGACGCTGGATGTCGTCCACGTGCCCGATGGGTTCTCGCTGCGGCAAGGTTACTACGTCGGTACCCGTGAACTGGTGCAGGCCGTTGAACGCAACCTCGCCGAGATGTCCGAGATTGCCGTCAAGATTCGCAACCGGTTAGGGGGTGACGCATGAATGGACGTTGCCACCGACTTGGCCGACTGATCATCCACGATCGGCACCAGCGGCCACGGATCGAGCTATCCTGTGACGAACAAGGAGAGCCATGCATCCGCATTTTCAACAAGGACGGCAAACTCATTGAGGAACTGCGGTTCCCCGAGGATTGACGCCAGCCACCACGCAACCCCGCACCCCCACGCGGGGCTATTGCCATCCACCTTATAATTGCGACATCATCAACCGAACATTGGAGTCTAGACGTGAATCCAGCGAATCCAGTCAGTGAGATTAGTCGTGGACGATTATGCTACAAACCGCATTCCGGCACCTACCACACGCTTGATGGCGCCATAGTAGGCAAAAGGTTCGATTCGTTTGCTGGTACCGAATACGAAGATGATTACCGAGCAATTCAAGAAGAACTGCATACCATCGCGTTTAAGCGTCGACTTCACAAGCCGAACGGAGATGACGAGCTGGCTATCGAATTACCTGAAGAACAATATGAGGCTATACGCCTGAAGGCTGAGGCCAGGGGAATGACCGTTGAGGAATTGATTCGAGAGGTGCTTTCGGCTCAGATCATGGAGCAGTAAGTGCTCAGTTGGCTGTAAATCGTTAAAGCCGGGGAAGGCGTCCCCGGCCATTTTCGGACATGTCCCAATTCTGCCTTGAACCCCATCCGATCGTCAGGTACCTCTGAGTAACGCCATTCAGAGGTACCCATGACTGACAAGCAATACGACGAGCTGAAAGCCGAGCTGGCATCAATCCGCCGATACCTCCAAGAGGTGATGGACTTCTACGTCAATGGCAAGGGTGAGCCGAGTAAACGGCTGATGACGGCCGATGAAGTGGCCGAACGATTCGGCGTGAGTGTGGACACCATCCGACAGCATGCGGCTTCGCGCAAGATCCGTTTCTACAAGATCGGTAACCGTATGCGATTTAGCGAGGAGCAGGTGGCGGAATACTTGAACGCTAGGGAGGTTGTCAAGGAACCGCCGAAACAACGGTTGGCGCCATATCTGGGACGGCATTTCAGGAGGTAGCTGGACGCCTACCACCGGCCATTTTCATTTACCTTGAACCCCCTCTGATCGTCATGGCGTTAAATCTCGATATCTTTTCGGACTTTCCGCATTGAATAGAACATCCGTTTAGTACCGCCCCTATCCAATCCTGGAGTAAATCCAGCTTTAATCCAGAATGATTCTGATGATGGAAGCGAATCCACGATGACCATTGCGGCACCGATGCCCGTACTGGCGCATCGCTTGAATGCATCAAAAAGCAAAGCCGATCCCAGTCTCTGTCCTTGGCAAGAAATTGAAACGGCCATTCGCCCAATCAGGATCGACGGTATAGGGATAGTAGAAGGAAGCCGCTTCCGACAGTCTTCGGGGATTTCGTCGAAATCAGTGCTCATGCAGGACAATGTGTAGTAACCGCAGACAGAACCGTCATTTGCGCTGATAGCGACGTATACTTTACAAATGTCTCTCTTCATGTCCTGGGAAGCAAGGCTATGTAAATAGTCGTCCAGCTGCTTGCATCCGCAGCTAAACGACTGACGATCATGTCCGATGTGCAGTTCTTGAATTTCAAAAGTCACTGGACGATCAGTGTTTTATGTGCTTGCTTTGCCCGCTTCATAAATTCATTCGGACCGCTATCATCTTGAAGTGCCAAGAAGAAAGCTTCTCGATCACGACCCATGAGGCGAATAGACTCATGCTCCTTGATGACCTGCTTTGAATTGTTCACAAGTGCAGCAATGGCGAAATCGGTAACACTTTGCCCGAGCAATGAAGCGGCCCGCTCGATCATCGATTTGACTTCGATGTTCGTCCGAAAACTGATTCTCTCGTTCGATGGAACACTGGCCATAATCCACCCACTTCCGTGGCCGGTTTGTCACACGATTTCGTATCACCATTTCTATAAGCAAATGTACGGCAAATTGACACACAAGTTCCAGTATTTTTTTCTTTTTTTGTGATTCTGACTTGATTCGTAGTGTACAAACGGTCTCCAAAAAATTGTCCGTTATGTCCGGTACGTCCCAGGATGTCCGCTTTTTCTGCGGTTTTATCGGACAAAATCACGTGATTTGACATTTCCAGCATTTGCCGTAAGATGATATCAGCAAACATTCTTTGGCTGGTTTTGGCTGGCGGTTCAAGTTGCATGGCATGCAAGAGGTCAGGGGTTCAAGTCCCCTATCCTCCATTAAGTAAGCCGATAAATCACAATGGTTTACGCAAAGCAAATCGAATCAGCTAGCACCAGTCAAAGAGTGAAACGGACATTAAAACGGACAAGTCCAGTATACTTGTCCTATTCACTCATTGAGGTGCGACATGCCGAGATCCACACACCGCTACCGAAAACATTCATCGGGGAACGCGTTCGTTGAGATTGACAAGCGCCGAATCTACCTTGGTCGATTTGGAAGCCAAGAATCCCTAGACGCCTATAAGCGTGTCCTGGACGAGCACCGCATCAATCAAGAGGCCGCAGTTGTCGCCAGCCACCGGGCGCCCGGTAGTTCGATGACGGTTGTAGAGTTGGTGGACATTTACCGCCAGCACTGCGCCAATCACTACCGCAAAAATGGCGAGCTCACCAGCGAGGTACATATCGTGCGGGCGGCGATGCTGCACGTTCTCAAGCTGTTCACGGGCCTGAGCGTCTACCAGTTTGGGCCATTGTGCATCGAGGCAATCCAAGAGTCGATGATGGACGCAGGATGCAGCCGCACCACCATAAATGGGTACGTCATCAGGATAAGACGCATGTTTCGTTGGGCGGTCGCTAAGCAATACGTGCCCGAGCCAATCTATCGGGCCGTCGCCACGGCGCCGGGCCTTGGCAAAGGACGGACGAGAGCCAAAGAGGCAAAGAAAGTCCGGCCGGTGTCCCTGGAAACGGTAACAGCCACCCTTCGATATTTGCGTCCCCAGGTGCAAGCGATGGTATGGGCACAATGGTATTCCGCCATGCGTCCTGCCGAGGTTTGCAACCTCCGTCCGATGGATGTCTCATTCGATACAGGCACCGGATGTTACCGGTACGATCCTTCCACGTTCAAAACGGAACACCACGAAGATTCGCACCGCATCATTGCCATCGGGCCGCAGTGCTATGAGATTTTGAAACCCTACCTGGACAGGGCGCCCGACGCCTACTGTTTCGATCCTCGCGAGGTGATTTCAGACTGGCAGGCGGACAAGCGGCGGCGCGCCGTGAAACCCGCGAGGCGGTCGCGGGCGATTCCTGGACGCAAACGGCCACCGTCCGATAGGTACACGCCGAATAGTTACCGGAAAACCATCGTCCGTGCCTGCCGTCGAATGGCAATCGACAATCTCATTGCCAAGGGAATGACCAGAGCCGAGGCCATTGAGGAAGTAAAGAAGGGTTTCGAATCGTGGGCGCCAAATCGGCTGAGACATGCCGCAGCCACCCGGATTCGGGCAAAGTACGGCCTTGAGGCATCCCAGCATTGTCTAGGTCACACCAAATCGAAAATGACGCTGAATTACGCCGAGAAACACTTTCGCGACGCGGCAAGTGTCATGCTCGACATCGGTTAGCCGGGGAAAAATTTTTCCTGGACGCCGATTCATAACCAACCATTCCTAATTCATTCTCGGGAAATACGTTACGCGTGTACACCTATCGGATAGTCGATAGGTGTACAGCACCATATCTTGTGGGAAAACGACGCCTTTGTGATTTTGTACCACTAGATGTTGTTATTATGGTTTCGTTGTCAAAATTGTCTTGCAATGGATGGCGAAACATGTTTGAGCTTCAGATTGATCCCGCCAGGTACTACACCCCAGCTGAAGTAGCCGAGATGCTGCCGACGCGCCCGAACACCGAAACTATTCGGCGTTGGATTCACCTTGGTACTCGCGGACGAAAACTCGAGGCCGTCACCTTGGGCGGTCGCATCCTGATTTCCGGCCGTGCACTCCAAGACTACCTTGTGCCCGCTCCCCGTCCTGCCCGGAACAAGATCGCTTCACCCTCCGCACTGTCCGCATCCGCCGAGAAGGCCGCGCAACGGCTGGCTGAGGCCGGATGGACCGCGAAGTAACCCCCACCCAGGTCAATCCGTTCCCGTTTCATGGTGCGCGGGGACGGTCCAAGCATCGAAGGATTGATGGATCATTATGTGTGCTGATACTCCGAAATTGGGTCATGACCCAATTTCCAAAAAGCCCGTCACAAAGCGGATGCTCAAAGTCAATGTTGGCGAGGAAGCGTGGCGGCTTCATCCCGGTTCACCCACTCCTCGTAACATGTTCCGCCCGTCCACGAAACCGGGCCATGTCCCAGTTTCAGAGATTCGACCTTCAGAAGAGAATGATCAGATATACGGCAAGATTGATACGGCGCGCCACGACTTCTCCAGCCTCGTCGACAGTATCGAGAAGTTCGGCATCCAAGAGCCCATCCTGATATCTCGCGACGGCTACATCATTAGTGGGCATCGCCGATTCAAGGCAGCAGAAGTAGCCGGTCTCGAAGACGTACCTTGCCGGGTCCACGACGTTGTGAAGAAAGACGTGTCCTCCAATCAATGGATGACGATACTCCAGCTTCACAATGAACAGCGGGTAAAAACGACTCGGCAACGAGTCTGTGAGGAAATCGTCAAAGCTAATCCTGATGACACCTATAGCAAACTCATTCATGCAAGATTTGAACGAGGAAAGATTGATGTCGAGACCATCGAGATTAGGGAGGGAACCGCAGGGCGGTCTAAAATCAGTGCCGCGAAAATGCAATTCTTGGCAGCGATCAAACATGTGATGGATGAGCGCAGAGATTATTGGCCACTGACAGACAGAATGATTCATTACGCGCTGTTAAATAATCCTCCACTACGACATGCGAGCAAGCCGGACAGTACATATCGAAACGACTCCGCGAGTTACAAGTCATTAGTTGAGTTGCTGACACGCGCCAGGTTGCAACGCTGGATTCCAATGGAGGCTATCGCAGACGAAACCCGCCCGCAGTCTAGTTGGCCAGTGTGCGATGACGTGGGAGAGTTCGTGAAACGTGAGCTCGATCTGTTTCTCCAATACTACTGGAGAAATCTACTTCAAAGCCAAACCAATCATGTCGAAGTGGTCGTCGAAAAGAATACAGTCGCAGGGATCATTGAGCCAATCTGTAAAGAGTTTGTCCTGCCCATGACTAGTGGTCGTGGATATTGTTCGTTGCGACCACGATACGACATCGTTCAACGGTACCGCAAGAGCGGCAAGACACGGCTGGTCGTAATCATCGTTAGCGACTTCGACCCAGATGGAGAGGCGATTGCAGAATCATTCGCCAGAAGTCTACGTAATGACTTTGGGTGCTTCGCACTTCACGCAGTTAAAGCTGGCCTGACATATGGACAGACCAAAGAGTATATGCTGCCTGTAGGAGGCAAGGCTAAACCAGGTTCAAGCAACTATCAGCGATTCGTAGAACAGTACGGAAGCGACGTTTACGAGTTAGAGGCACTCCCTCCACAAACTCTTCAAAGAGTAGTCCGTGAGACCATTTTGAGCGTCCTTGAGGTCGACAAGTTAAACGAAGAGATTGAGCAAGAGAAGAAGGATTCCGCCGACATTGACCTTATCCGGCGCAGGGGATTGCGGGCACTGCAAGAGATTGCCGCAGAACTGGGGCATGTCCCAGAACCAGAGTCAGACACAAATGGAGGTGACCAGTGAACCTTGACAATATTGCGGACCTTGCCTTCCAGGAACTAGAGGAGCGCAAGTACAGCGATGGGTTGTATTCTCTGGTTCGGAAGACGTTCGAATGTTCCGTTGGCTGTATGATGAAGTATGGTCAGGAGGACGTGAACGCCGTGCGGATGATTGGCATTTGGATGATCGGTCGGCACACGGAGACAGTTACGCGGTTTTTGGATTCGCCCTATAACTTGGACGACCTAAATGAACTGATGCCATCCCACATTACGCTCGAAAATATACTCGTATTGCAGTGGCATCTCATGTCAAAGGTGGATAGTCAGAGACACGCATGGTAACTAATACCACCACATCTTAATTGATTGTGGTATACTACTAAGTAGATGGATCGGGTCTGGTCATGGTGGACCAGGGTTACTTTGCCGGTGAGATCCCAGAAAATGAAACCGGCCACACGTTCGAATCCCACCTGACAGCCTGAACCACAAATGACAATCTGTACGCGGTCGGTCCCGAACCGTCTTGGCGAAATCGCATTCGGGATGCACTTTTCTGAAGTTAGTGCAGTTGGCGTGCACACCTGCTCGGGTCGGTACGCTGGCGACGAAAACGGCCAATCCACGCACAGGATTTCAAATAATCCTTTTCTTTTCGGTCCGTTGTCAGGATGGGTGGGGCCTGACGGGTTATGCGGTCGCAGTATCGCATCGGCAAGGATCGACGACACGGGAACCGCGTTTGTGCGGCTCGGTCTGGCTGGTGTCGAAAATCAGTTGTGTAGCAGTGCAGCCAGGGTTAAACGAAACGACGGCGAGGCGGGGATGACATACATCACGCTCATATTCGATTAGCCTTACCCCCAATAGGCATTTGTAAAACCAAGTGTCTATTGGGGGATGGTGTCCTCACTCGGGACTCAGCAAAGATGACTGGTGGTTCGGAAGACGTTTACACAAAAGGAACGGAAACATGGTGGTTGCGGTAATGCAATTCGGAAAACACAGAGGACAACCGATAACGGAAGTACCTACCCGATATCTAACGTGGTTAGCGGAACAACGGTGGTTGAAACAACCGATGAGGTTAGCCACGCAGACGGAATTGAAACGAAGATTGACCTCTGGTGACGATGAGACGCTATTACGCATCCTGGAACGTTCGGGACAGCCGATGACCGAAGCCGTCGTTCACGAATTGAACCGCAGGTACACGAAACGCGAGAAGCGGCGAAAGAGGACATCTAAGGTTCAACAGCAACAGAAGGCGAAGTATGAAGTGTTGGAAACCGACGCCGCAGGTAACCCGACCAGAATTAGCTATGGACTGGCGCCGATCCATTACGATGGACCGATAGTTGACGACGGAACAATTCCGTTTACCCCGAATGTTTGAAAGTACGTGGTGCACCTGCTATAATATGACAACTCCCTTGGCCGGGAAAACGTTGCCACCATGACGTTCCGCGATCCATCTAATCCTCTCGGCCAAGGGTTTTATCATTTCTTGGGTGTCCCACATCTAGTCAGCAAGCGAACAGGCACTTGTCAATGAACCGCACTTGTTACAATTCGAATCTTTATGGTGCCCAATCGCCAGAGATACTTGACACACCATAACTGACTATGGTTTAATATCAATCGCTGCAAATCGCTGGCGCTGCTGCACAGCCGATGCGAAAGATAATCAATCGTGTGCTGCGAAATCTCCGCTAGACCGCAGGACGTACTCACCTGCGAGCAAGTCGCCGAGCTGTTGCCGGTTCCCGTCAATCCTGAGACTGTCCGCCGATGGTACCGCAGTGGTGTCCGTGGCGAGCGTCTTCAGCCTACCTTCATCGGTCGCAAACTCTTTTTTCGCGCCGACGACGTGAACAAATTCCTGAGCAACATCTCCGGGAGGTAACCGTGAACGTTTCGCAATTGTCCGATGAGGCACTGGAAACCCAAATCAAAACGCTACGCGGTTCGAAAAAGGGCGCCTTCATCGGTCCGGTGCCTGATGAGCTGCTGGCCAAAGTTGGCGAGCAAGAGTTGGAGGACGTGCAGCGGGTACTTGACGCGTACCTGCGGGCACTCAAGGACACCCGCCGGCAAGGTGCATCCGAGCTGCTGGTTGTCTTCAGCAACACGGCCGGCTTCATGGATAAAGTTTATGTCCATCCAAATCTCCGATGTCCCGATCGCAGTTACACCATCATCGAGGATAAATAATGTACTCACGTTCCAAATTGGTTTCGGTTTTGTCAAAGAAACCGGGCACGTCCGACGAGTTCAAGATTGCGCTGGAATCCGAGGGCCCAGACGGCGGCGAGTTCACGCGGGATGATGCCGTTGGCGTGTTCCATCGAATCGCCGGTGGCGTACCGTACAGTCGGGCCATGGACGAAATGGCAGAGGCAGTCAAGAGCCGACGTAGCAGTGAGGCACGGGCCGCACAGCAGTACGCCAAGTCATCCGAGGTGATGCTGATTACCGAGCAATATTTGCGTGACAACCCCGGTTCTACTCGGGATGAGGCATTCCATTTCGCACGGTCTGGCAACACCGTGGACCGACGCAAAGGCAAACGCTACGAGCTATCCCGCAGCGAGGCCGCAGAGGTTCAACGGATCATGTTCTCGCGCAAGTGCAGTTACGAGGACGCACGTGCAGAGGTTATCGCAAAGTACGGCCGCAAAGACGATGAGGCGGTCTGCATCCACTATGGCCGCGACTATGGACATGTGACCTTCAGCCGCGAGGACGAACGCAAAGAGTCTGTGGCCGTCGAATACCGTCCGAGCCGACGATACAGCAAGGCTGAGCTGGTGTCCTACGCACAAAAGATGCTGACGCCAGCCAAACAAAATCAGGTTGGCCAAAAGTACACGCGTGCCCGCAAAGAGCAGCCGGTCACCTACAGCCGATTTGACGAACCCAGCTATTTATCGCCAACGATTGGCGACTACTAACCCCCCAGAGAGGACGGATTCTCACTCATGGCGATTTTCACTGAACTGGACCAGTTCTACAGCAACTTCCG
>ERZ761594.533-NODE-533-length-10652-cov-9.025762_pt1 | contig 10652 bp, 11 predicted proteins | sample MGYA00511036_ERZ761594 | MGnify/ENA primary metagenome ERZ761594 (study PRJEB28899, sample SAMN03785561) | bioreactor sludge metagenome | biome: EBPR Sludge; feature: EBPR Bioreactor; material: 0.22µm filtered reactor supernatant | place: Saint Lucia: Queensland... | reverse complement strand
TCTACACTAGATCGCTCGTCGGCAGCGTCAGATGTGTATAAGAGACAGGTAATAGAAATCATAGTAATTATTTAAGACCCATCTTTTCCCGCACTTCAAGAATTGTTTCTTCAACAACAGCTCGTGCTTTCTTACCACCTTCATGAATCACTTCGTCAACATATTCAATCTTTTCCTCGAGTTCTCTTCTTTTTTCCTGCAGTGGTTCTAACTCTTTGTAAATTGCATCTGCTAATTCGTTCTTCAGATCAGAATACCGAATACCCGTTGAAGTGTAGAGCGTATCGTATTCCTCTTTTCTGTGATTTCCCTGAAAAAGGGTTACGAAATCCATGAGAACAGATACACCATCAGAATAAGAGACTGCATCCGTTTCGTGTCGGGAAAATTGTTGATCAATGTATAAACCTTTTTCGATATACCCTTTCCCTGAATCAGTCGCAACACCTGCAAGGCGCTTTTTAATTGTTTCAATAGTATCTGTGAGTGTAATAAAGCTTCCTTCAACAGATTTGCTCATTTTCCCCTGTCCAGTGAGAGAAGGAACGTAATGACCTGTTGTTTTAAACTGCTCAGGTTCTGGAAAATCCATCCCGTATTGTTCATTCATTTTCCGTGCAATCTCGCGTGCGACTTCTAAATGTGGAATTTGATCATCCCCTACCGGTACAGCATGAGCTTTGTAGGCTAATATATCTGCGCTCATGAGAACTGGATAGTTAAGAAGCGCCATCGTTGAGTGCTCTGGATATTGTTTGACCTTTTCCTTATACGTTGGTAAATGTTGCAATCGGGCAACAGTAACGACGCTTGAGAGATAAAAAGCAAGCTCAGCATGAAGGCTATCTGCTTGTTGAAAGATAACTGACTTTTCAGGATCAAGCCCTGCGGCTAAGTAGTCGATTACAACTTCACGCCTATTTTTTCGTAATTCATCAATGTCGTGTGGAGTAGTTAACGCATGAAGATCTGCAACCATGTAAAAGGTCTCGTACTCAGGATTGTTTTGCAGCTCAAGCATCCCTTTAACGGCACCCAGGTAATTTCCCAGATGAAGCCTCCCTGAGGCTCGAATTCCTGACAAAACACGTTTCTTCATGTGCAAATACTACACGAAAAGAGGCAAAATTGATACTCATCCATATTGACAAATCGCGTAATATAGGGTATATTTATATATTCGCTTTTAGTAGAGGAGGTCAAAATGACCGCAGTAGCTCGTCAGATTGTTATCGGTATTACCATCCTTTTTGCGGCTGCAATACTATCGCCTTTCATCTTGGTATTCTTAGCAATTGCAGTCCAGCCCGCAACCATTGTAGTTTGCGCTTTGCTCATTACCTGGCTGGCATTTGAAACCTTGCCGTATAGCATCATTGAATACAAAGTTATTCGGGTGCGTACGCCGAACAAACGGTGGGTTGACTCTCTCTGGGATAGGACAACAGATGGAATACTCGCGGAATTGTCGTACAGTCTGGTACTGAGCGCGGGCATTACAACTGCACAGGTGCAACAAATCAGCGTGTTCTTGGAAAGCGTGTTAATCCACGAAATCCGACACCACACGATGGAGCAATTGCACGGCTTGCAGCCAGACAAAGCCACGTTGACAAACATAACAGTCGCTTTAAATGCCGTGACATTGGGCCGCGTGAAAGTAGTTGAGTTCAAGTACACCAAAGCCCGGAGCAATCTGGAATTATAAAAGAGGAACACTCTACCCATTAAAGCGAAAAGCCGTCACATAGTGGCGGTTTTTTTGTGGGTGTCAAGGGAGAGGATCGAACTCTCGACCGCAGGTTTATGAATCCTGTGCTCTACCGACTGAGCTACCTTGACAATTTGTCGCCTATTTTACCATAACAAAGGCCCCTTCTATAAAAAAGGAGCCTTCGTCTTCTTTGTTGCGGCGCCGGGAGTCGAACCCGGCCTGAAAGATTATGAGCCTTCCGTGCACCGTACACTACACCGCATGTTTCCTGTTTACCCCACATAGGGTCCTCCAAACAGTTATTTAATGAGCCACCTATTCTATCAAATCTAGGCTAGAGAAACAATTTTAGCCACTCTTCCCACGGGGAAACGACCTGAAGTACCGGTTTTTTGTCGCGTTCTGCTTTTCGTGGAGATAACTCTTTTAACGATTCTTCAGGGGGTAAAATGAATACAACTTCATTCTCGCGCGCGAGTCCGAGGGTATCTCGCGCGACACGTTCAGCATAGGTAAACTTCCCAGCCTCAACGAGCTTATCATGCAATTTCCGATTCTCCTCTGTCTCCTTCTCCAGAATAGCCTGTGCTTCGCTCAAGCTATTCCTCGCCTTTAACAGGAGTCTGAAATTTCCTATCAACGAATAACAAAGAAACAATAGGAATATGACATACGCGGTACGCTGGATTTGTTTATTCCTCATATTGACTGGTATCTCTTAGTCATTTACTCTATACAATATTTCTTGGCCCATAATATTTGACATTGGGCCATTGGTAGTTTATTATACTTACTTGATCGTATGACAGACACTAACAAACAGCTCGCAGACTACGTACCAGAATTCATTCAGAGTCTTACAGAAAAAGGCCGATCTCCTTCGACCGTATTAGCCTACCGATCAGATATTGATCAATTATTGAGCTTTTTATATGAGCGAAATAAGACTTTGGCGAGTGAAGTACGCAGCGTAGATCTCGAAAATTTTCGAGATTTTTTGCTTGCTCAAAAATACACGGCTAAATCAACTTCCCGAAAGTTAAACGCCATTAAAACCTTTTTCCGATGGATGAAGGACCAAAAATCTATTGAAAAAGACCCTTCACGAGATGTTAGCCACCCTAAAATTGAGTCTAGCATGCCACAGTTTTTAACTGAAAAGGAATATCGATCACTCAGAGATTATGTTCGAGGCGATGTTCGAATCTCAGCAATGGTTGAACTTATTTTACAAGCTGGGCTCCGTATTTCAGAGGTAGCTAATTTGAAGCTGGAAAGCATTAAAAAGGATCGATTAATCGTTGAATCATACGCAACACAGCCTCAACGTGAAGTTCCATTAACTACAGCTGCTATTGCTGCTATTCAAATGTACATGGCAAGCCGACCACAACTTCCGAAGGCAGTTCACCTATTTGTAAGCAAAAACGGTAAACCACTTGCTGTTCGAAACATTCGAGCTGCAATCGATCGATATTTGCAAAAAGCTGAAATGCCACAATATTCAGTAAATGATTTGCGAACGACCTTTATGGTTGAAAACTTAAAACGTGGAGTTGACCTCGTGCTCCTTTCTCGTGTTTCCGGTCACAAGAGACTTTCAACTACTGAAAGATATTTAGAGCTTGCTCAAATTAAGACTTCAGGAAGTAAACAACACTTAGAAGAGTTGTAATCTTATTTCTGCGTTAAGTTTTTTAGCTCCTCATTTATTGAATGGATATGAGCTTCAAGCACCTTAATTGTTGTGTATTTCATTTCGCTCGCACTATCTTCGTGTCGTACACCCCTAAACGTCTTATATAACCCGTCTAATCGAGCCTGCAATCGTTCATTTTCTTCAGTTAATCGTTTTATCTTTTGTTCTTTCGTTAATTTTAAGTGTTCCATATAAGTAGTAAAAAACCAGTGTGGGCCTAGATGGAGTCGAACCATCGTACCGACTTTATAAGAATCGTGTCCTAACCGTTAAACGATAGGCCCAATTACATGCGTATTATAGCAAAGCATGAACCGAGGGAAATAAAAAGAGGCTGACCAGATCGGCCAACCTCTACTGAAACTGATGAGGATATTATTCCTCACCCTCATCTATCCACCGGGTTCCGCGCATATCGACAACAGGCTGTGGTATCCCGACCTCAAACAAATGGTCGTTGAATGCATCAATGTCGACACGCCAGGACATTTCTTCGTCAGGGATCAATCCTTTTATTGAAATTACCAGATCGTCCCCATCTGACCATAGACGAAGCGGATAAGTGGATGTGCTTAACACGCTCACCTTTGCGCCACGCTGAATCTTTTCCGTAATCGGGATTCTCCATGGTTTTCCGGGAAAATCTTGGTTTAGAATCTCCAAAAAACCGTTCCCGACTAAAAAGGTAAACTGGTATCCTTCAGGCCCACTGCGGATTGGTACTTCAAACATACTCCCTCCTTTTAGGATAGAATACTGAGGGCTATAGTATATCAAATGAAGGCTACAAGCGTGATCTTCTGGCAATCTCTGTCTCAACGAGGCGTAAGTCACGGCCGTACTTAATACGACTCATGTCCTTAATAAGCTTTGCAACTTCTGCGCTCTTCGTGTTCCCTGATTGCTTTAAATCACGAGTCAAATCCATTGAAAATGGCGGAACTGGCTCATTATTCACCAGGGTTCGAATATAGACGTGATAGCGTTCAATATTCAATAAATCATCCTCATTAAATACTGGTGCAAATTCTCGTGCTAAATAATTGGCGTCACTGACCCCCACTCGGTAACTCATGATAGTTCCTACGTTTCCAAAGATTGCGTTTTTGATTTCTTCATCGATTTGTCCCACGAACTGGTTCGCTACTGTAAGAGAAAGTTTATACTTACGAGCCTCAGACAAGATCTGTGAGAAGTCGGGAGTCGCGAAGTTTTGAAACTCGTCAACGTACAAGAAAAAGTCGCGGCGTTGTTCCTCGGGAATGTCCGCACGACTCATGGCAGCCATCAAGATTCGAGGAACTAAAATAAGTCCCAAAAAACTTGAGTTTTCTTCTCCCAATTCCCCTTTTGAGAGGTTCACAAGAAGAATTTTCCCTTCATCCATGATCTTTCTAAAATCAAACGAACTTTGTGATTGACCGATTAAATTTCGAATCATTTTATTCGTCACAAATCGTCCAAATTTTGACGTGATATAGTCTAGGGTTTCTGATTTATGAAAATCTGAAGTTTGTGCAATTTGATCTGTCCAATACCGCCTCACAATCGGATCTTGTACTTTTGGAAGCATTTCTTTAACGTAATTTGAATCAGTCAAAATTCTCATGACTTCAATGAATGTGTTTCCAGGTTCACTCATAACCGTCAACATTGCATTTCTCACCGCATGTTCAAATCGTGGTCCAACAATACCGGTCTTGTAAGGATCAAAGAGCTTATACATTAAGTTAATGACAGAAGTAGTTACAAAATGTTTCTGATCTTCAGTTTTTGCTTCCAAAAGATTTAATCCCATGGGCCGATCCACATCAGATGGCCTGAAGTAAATAACATCCTCTGCGCGTTCGGGTGGAATGTATTCAAGCAACTCTTCAACTGCATCACCATGAGGATCCATAAAACAGAGTCCTTTTCCGTTTTTGATATCTTGCTTCATAAGCTCAAGCAAAAACTTTGACTTACCTGTTCCTGTCTTTCCAATAATGTAGGTGTGTCGTAGACGGTCGGCCTCCCCCATGTACACTGGTCGCTTCACCCCTCGATAATTACTCATGCCAAGATAGAGCCCTTCAGTAGGAATTTGTGCAGGTGCAGGTGCTGACTTGGCGGTGAGCCATAAGATATGCGGAGTGGTGATGAGTTTATTTGGGAAATGGAAAATGGTGGCAAGTTCTTCTGAACTTAAAATGGATTTGTGATTTCCAAATACTTCAAACATTGGGTGATATCGGTAGACAAAATCCTCCACAAATGCTGTTTTTCGCCGGATTTTTCGGCTTCCAAATCCGTTATATTCACCATCAAACTGAGAAAATGCAGTAGAAATATTACTTAAGTGCCCACTTGCACCTTCTTCTGTCGGTGAAACCACAACAACTCGAATTGAGATATCAAACCCAGGTTTTGATATTTTATTTTCAACGGCTTCCAAGGTTTTGGCTGGGACTGAATACTTCGCCTTTTCGGGATTACTTTCTTGTTTTTTTGTTTCAGCAATAAATCCTCTTCCACCAGACTTCCAATCGTTGTCTTGTGGAGACACTAGAATTTGAATAGCGGCTCCTTCTCCTGGTCCCATTTTTGCAAGAGCTGAAGTAAGTGATGCAAGTGGATCAGTGGGCAATTCTTTAAACGTTTTTATTGGGTAGAAACTATCTTTCTTGAGCTGAAATGACTTGTATGCAACTTTTCCATCCTGAGTAAAAATATTGTGTTCAGGAACTTCAACGATCTCGGCATCAGGATATGCACCGTGTATTTGTTTTTCAACAAGATCCTGCAAGCTTTTATAGGTCCACACATAAAAGCGAATTTCTTCTGGCTTTGCAATTATCTCAAATGAGATTTGAGGCTGTGTAGAAAATCGTTGTTTCCATCCACCTTTTTTAATCGCATGCAGTGACGCAAACAGCTGTTCCATTGCATCAATTTTGACTTCATTCCCCCGTGAGACAGCCACTTGCAACAGAACTGAATCAAGCGAGCGTTTTTCTCGATCTCTGTATCGATAAAAATGGGTCCAGATCCAAATCCCGATTACAACGGATAAGAAGACGAATGCAAAGAGAAACAGTGCCAAAAAAATAGTCGCGAAATCAAAGCCTATTACAGCTTCTGGATTTGAGAGTGGCAGTGGGGATTTCATTCTGTTTTATTTTGCTCCAAAAATGACTTTCCAACCCTTGCTAAACGCGCGGCCTACTTCTCTCAGCCAATACATATCAAGCCAGGTGACAGCCAAATTCGATGGTCCAGTCGCCCCTTTCTCAAGCTCTTTTTCACTTAATGCAATATTGGTTGGAACAGTAAGCGATGGGGTTTCATCCGGGAGCGGTGTAATTGAAACAGGCTGCACCACAACTGGGTTATCAGGTGCTGCAATTGGCTTAGGTGCTTGTGGTGGTGCTGTAACTCCCAACTGCTGTGCCGTCTCTGGAACAATCGGTTGTTCAACCCGTGGGGTCATTTCTGGTTGCACTGGCTGTTCTGAAATAATTTCGGGGGTACTCATGGTTTCATTGTATATGTGACCGTGACATACAGCAATGGAAGTGATAATATAGGGTATCGCTTACAATTTAGGAGGTGTGTAATGCCTGTACCATCGATTCTATTGGGAAAGCCATATCAGTTCAACGTGCCGCGGACGACGTTCCCCGGCGGGTTTGAAATCACTCATGTAGACTCGTATTTCCAACAACCTTTGTGGAGCGCTGAATTTCTCGCAAACGGATTCATTGAGGGAACTCTGTTTTGTGGGCGAATGATGCTTAACGACCACGATATTGCTCCACTAATCGTGAGCAATCCCAGTGAACACTGTGGATCAGTACTCGTCGATGACAAAGGGAAGATCTTTATCGCAAGTGCGCTGCTATTCAGCGTTGAATTGCGACTACGAAAATACGACCATTCCCAGTTTATCGAAGAACATCCGCTGTTTTTGGGTCTACAAGCGCCAAAACTGGCAATTGTGTGGGCTGAAGTTCAGTTCTCGATGTATCAACAGGACGAGGATAAAACTGACAACCCGTTCGAATACAAGATGATCGCTGGCTATCAAAAAATAATGATGTCATATAGCGGCCATAAACGGCCAGCATCGGCATTAGTCAGCGGAAGCGATTTCGCAGTACATTTGCGACAGGAGTAACTGTAATAAAAGGCGCTATTCAAACGGCGCCTTTTCTTGTACATTGTTTTAGAGATTGTGTTTAAGGAATCAGGTGTAACTCCTGAGCTGTGCCGCAACCGTATAGTCGGAAAACTAACAATCAAGATTTCCCGTGCAGGACTATGCTTATTGAACGTACAGAAACCACTCCCTCTCCTCGTATTGATGCTCATGTCGTGCAATTAAAAGGAACCGGTTTTGATATCCACGGTCAGATAGAAATGATCCGTTCTTCATACGGTGACTATGAAACACCGTCTGAATGGATTGAAAGTGTTGTTGAGAAAAACGAACAAGACCTGCGTGGACTGCACGATGAATACTACCGAAGACTTCCGGTTCTTCCATTCCCAATTACCATGGAAAACGGTCGTGTTGTTTGCCCAAAGTATGGAAACCAACCACTTATCAATACGGTTTCTCCTGAAGAGCGAAATGGAACGATATATAAATCCATTCAAGAACTTGAAGAGAAACTCTTATGTTCAAAGCACAATGATAGTTTTGTGTTAATTAGTCCACCAGGATGGTCAGGATATAACGGAATAAGCTACCCCGAGGCACAAGTATATTTCTATCGCAATCGCGGTGGTGCTATTGAAAGTATGACCTTTGTTTCAAAAATGTCCCTTGATGGAAGCGAGGACTTACACGAAGTTTTAAATGGGAACACGCTGAATAGAAATAGAGGCGAAATAGAGAGAATCACTGCACTTACCAGTGCCCTCATCGAAACAAGTGTCACCTCACACGATGTCGTAGATGCGATTGAAAGTGTGACTGGTGAGTCGATGGCACATATGCGCATGTGTCTTAACCGCTATCCGGAAATAGAAGCTCATATTAAAAATCGCATCCAACAGTTTTCAGAATTCACTCGACAAAATATTCGTGACAACAGCGATGCTTCAATGGCAACCCTACTGTACGAGATGGGCCGAACAGTACTTGATATGAAATCACTTTCAGTTATCGGCAGGACTCCACAAACCGCAGCTGAGTACACTGCTGCATACGAAGCATTTCAAGAAGATGGTGGATGTAATGGAGGTGGCGGAACGTATGTTGAAACACCATTCGGTGCTCGTCTTATTGAAGGAGAGGAAGAATTTCCTAATACTGGAATTTGCGCAATGGAATCGCTAAAGGCATGCATTAGTGAGAAAGCGGGATCTGAGCAAGCTCTTGGACTTTGTATGATTTGTAAAACGTGTGATCGCGCATTTCAATCAGGTAAATCACTTGAAGATATCAAAAAGATTGCTGAAAGAAAACGAGCTAAAAAACCTACTGAAACGCTTGAGATAACTGAGCCAAATGTGATTTTAAATATCGCAGCACAACTGTTTGCGGCGTTTCTGTTTTAAGACTTTCTCCCAATCCAGAGCTCTTCCTTTTCCCCACTTAACGCGTTCTCCTCACGAAATATACAAAACAAATAATCAGAGAGTCTATTTATATATTCAAGGACCCCACTATCCACCGCTTCTTTATTGTGCAGAGCTACCACTCTTCGCTCAGCGCGCCGGGCGAGTGCACGCGCATACATAAAATGTACAGCAGAGATACTCCCTTCTGGAAGTAAAAAGTTTCTGAGTGGTGGAAGTGATTCTTCAATACGATCAATTTCTCCTTCAAGTTTTTTTGTTTCAGCTTTCTTTATTTCTAATGGAGCTTTTGAAAGAATTGATCCAATAGAAAACAAATTTCGTTGAATGTCTGTTACAAACTTTTTTGTGTTTGAAGACTGTACATAAAAATTACAAATGCCAAGGTAACTATTCACTTCATCAACGGCACCAATTGCTTGTACTCGAAGATCTGACTTTGACACACGACAGCGCTTTTTTGGGTCTGCCTCATACATTGAAGTAGTTCCGGTATCACCTTTCCTGGTATAAACGGCCATGAATTAACACTCGCTGTGTCCGCAGGTGTAGCATTTTGCACAGCCCTCCTCCATGACAAGTGAATGGCTGCCACATTCTGGACACAAATCTGTTTTTTGTTTCCCTGTAAGGGGCAGTTCAGCTTGTACCTGCAGCATCATCCCGCTTGAAGTAACACTCGTCGACTCAGCTGTGCCTGCAGCGAATAATGTTTGCTTAACTTCGTCGTTTGTCGTGTGACCATTCGTTAATCCATTTGAATGACCATTACCATTCGTCATATGTACCCCGTTTGATGTGGGGAGATTTAAATTTTGTCTAAATCCATAATGAGTGGCTAGTGCAATTCCAATTGCATCTGGAAGAGACATTATTCTATTCGCACCAAAGCCCACAGACCGTCTTCCGCCAATACCCGACAATTGTTCGCTAATTTCAAGCGCTCGTTTCTTTGCAGAAATTGAACCTCGCATTCGAAGCGTTGCAGAGATCATGCGACCTAATGCTTCCGCAAATGCGGCGATATCACTCCCAGCATTTCCGACGTTTATGAACACCTCAAGAGGTTCTCCTTCACCGTCTTCATTAATTGTTATGAATGCTTTTCCAGACGGAGTCTGCATCTTGTATGTTGCGCCTTTCACCATAAATGGTCGTTCAATTAAATAGTCCCCTTGTGCAACTGCAGCTTTTTCTTCTTTTGCTTTCTCTTCTTTTTTCTCTTCCTTCACATTCTCGAGCACTCCTGCACGAGACCCATCTCTAAAGAACGTAATACCTTTGCATCCCATTTCATATGCTTTTGTATATAACCGTTTTACATCCTCAACGGTGTATTCGTTTGGTGCGTTTACCGTTTTTGAAATTGAAGAATCAGTATATTCTTGGATTTTTGCTTGTACTTTCAGATGCTCTTCAGGCGACAAGTCCATAGCACAAACAAAATAATCAGGTTTCTCACTATCTGGATGTGCTTTCTTCCATTCTTCAAAAAGCGGATGATACACCATATGTTCTCCAGTTCTATCTTTTCGCTTAAATTCAAAGTTATACACAGGCTCAATTCCTGAACTTACCCCAGACAAGAGTGATGTTGTACCAGTTGGAGCTTGCGTCAAAAGTACCGCATTTCGGATTCCTTTTTTAGCAATGTTTTCACGGATATACTTAGGG
>ERZ761594.530-NODE-530-length-10691-cov-10.622414_pt1 | contig 10691 bp, 13 predicted proteins | sample MGYA00511036_ERZ761594 | MGnify/ENA primary metagenome ERZ761594 (study PRJEB28899, sample SAMN03785561) | bioreactor sludge metagenome | biome: EBPR Sludge; feature: EBPR Bioreactor; material: 0.22µm filtered reactor supernatant | place: Saint Lucia: Queensland... | reverse complement strand
TCCGCCGGCGTCGCCGCATCGTCGAGCACCAGCGCCCCAGCCGGAATGTTCTCGCGCGGGCGGTACTCGCTGCCCGCCCCGCCGAAGATCACGCACACCGGCTCGGCGCCCGGCTCCAGCACGACCGGCACCACCCGGCACCCCTGCCCGGCCATCCACGCCGCGCACGCCCACACGCCGCCCGGCGTCAGGTTCCGCCCCGTCGCGCACGTGCCCGCCGCGCTGATCCACAGCCCGCCGTACCGGCAGGCCGGATCGTCGCAGCTCGTTCCGCCGCCGGGCGTCGGCCGCACCGCCGCGCCGTCGCCGGCCGTCGCGCCGCCGCCGGCCCGCACCTGCGCCGCCGGCGTCAGGCCCTGGCTCACCCGCAGCACCCAGCAGCCGATCAACCCATCCACCAGCACCACCCGCTGGGCGGTGTTCCCCTCGGTCGCCGCCAGGTGGGCCAACAGCCCGCCGACGGTCGGCTCGACGTGCTCGGGCAGGCCGAAGCCCTCGACCGGCGCCGTCGAACAGATCCACACCTCGGCCCGCGCCCCTTCATCGCACCCGGTTCCACCGGGCACGCCCCCCGGCCCGATCACCACCGGCCCGACGTCCGGCGGGCAGGGGTTCAGCCGCGCGTACGAAGCGCACCCGCAGCAGCCGCACGGCGACTCGGCGTTCACCGGCGCGGCGTCGGCCGTCGCCAGGGGCCGTCCATCGGTGTCGGCCAGGGGCAGGCTCATCGCGTCATCCACACTGGCCGAAGCTCATCGGCTCGCTCACGATCACGCAGGTCTGCAGCGTCCCGTCCCCCGCCGGCAGGCGCAGCACCAGGGCCCAGTCGCCCACCGCCGCGGGCCGGAACCCCGCCGACCCGTCCTTCACCGGCCGCAGCACCGGCTCCACGTCCGTCAGCACCGCCTCGTCCCCCCGCCCGATCGGCAGCACGTCGTAGCGCGTGCCCGGCATCGCCAGGCCGCTGCGCTCGTGCAGCACCGGCCGCGCCGCGATGATGCGGCCCAGCAGCAGCGGCTCGCGCCGGTCCTCGGGCCCGCCGACCAGGCGGTCCAGCTCCGACCGCAGCCGGTTGATCTCGTCCACCAGGGCGTTGAACGCCTCGGCGGTGATCCGCTGCCCGCGCTCGACCCGTCGCACGGCCATCGGCGGTCCTTTCCCGTCGTCGGTCTACATCTTGGCGCCGATCGGCCCGCTGCCGCGGCCACCCCCGCCGCCGATCCCGCCCCCGGCGGGCCGCCCGTCCACGTCGAAGGCCCCGTCTTTCCGCAGCGTCACCACGATCGTCACCCGCCCATCGCTGGCGCTCTGGGTCGATCGCCGCAGCCGGAACGCCGCCAGGCTCGAGCAGTCGATCGACTGGATCGCGTTGTCGCAGGTCACCGTGGTCAGGGTCGCCAGCGTGCTGTCGATCGTCGCCGGGGCCCCGCGGTTGCGCACCTGCACGGTCCACTGGCTGCCCGAGGGTTCGCCGCTCTCGGCGAACACCTCCACGCTGGCCCGGTCGGCCCCCAGCGCGCCCACCTCAACCCACGGCGTGAAGACCTCGCCGCGGTTGTCGCCGGGGTACACCGCCGGCACGGTGCCCGTCTCCTGCTTGCTCGGCAGGTCCCGGTATTCCAGCTCCATCATCGCCACGGTTCACTCCCGCGCTGCCTTGCTGTCTTGCACTCAGCACTCCGCACTCAGCACTCAGTACTTCTTCACAGATTCGCCCACGCCCGCGCCGGGTATACCTGGCTGACCAGCACCCCGCCGTCGGCGCGGCCCTGCTGGTCCTCGGCCTGCCAGTACACGTGGTGGTTCGGCGCCAGCGCGATCTCGTGCCGCACCGCCAGCAGCTCGCCGTTCATGCTCAGCGTCGGCCGGCGGTACAGCCCCTGGCCCGGCAGCAGCGCCAGCATCGGCCCGCCACGGGCGAACAGCGGCGGCAGCAGGTACTCCTGCTCGTTGACCGTCCCGGCCATGGCGATCAGTTCGCGCAGCCGCGCCACGCTGAAGACCGAAGGCTCCATGAACCGCGTGACGAACGCCGTCAGCCGCCACACCTCCACGTCCGCGCCCCGCCCGTTGTCGATCGCCACGCGCCCCGGGGCCCAGGCCGCCCCGGCCGGCAGCGTGTCGGGGGCGAACTGCGGCGGGTCGATCCCGAACAGACGGCTGGCCGTCTGGGTGTCGCCCTCCAGCTCGGTGTACCCCAGGCCCAGGCGCGGCACCACCGGCGCAGCGCCGAAGCGCCCCGGCGTCTCGTACCCCACCACGATGTGCATCATCGCGCCGGCCCCGGCGCTGGCCGTCTCGCGCCCGCCCTGGTACCGGGCCTCGCGGCTCACGGCCACCAGGTTCGGCTGGTCGTCGCTCCACGGGTCGCCGATCCGCGGCACGCCCGGGGCTTCCAGCGCCCGCGCCTCATCGTGCAGCTGCACCAGGTACGTGCGCTGGCCCCGCCGCCCCTCGGCGGTCTCCACCAGCCGCGGCGCGTTGTCGCGGTCGCTCAGGAGCGTCACGTCGCCGTCGGCCATGGTTCAGCCCACCACCCTCACCACCGGCCCCAGGCCCTTGTTGGTCGGCCCGCTCGTGAAGGCGATCTCGGCCGCCCCGTTGCGCCGCAGCCGCGTCAGGCGGCTGTAGAACGTGGCGTTGGCCACCGTCGCGGCCCGCTGCAGCTCGGTCTCGTCCAGCACGCCGGAGATCCCGGTGATCGCGCCGGTGTCCCCCTGGCGGATCATCACGCCGCAGGCGTTGGGGTCGCCGGCGATCTCGATCGTCCCGCCGGTCACGCCGGCGTCCAGCTCCACGATCACCTGCCCGGTGCCGCACACCTTCAGGCTCGACCAGTCCCGCCGCAGCACCAGCAAGCCGCCCGAGACCGTCAGCGCCGGCGTGTTGCTGGCGTGCGCCGCGATCACGTGGTACCCGCCCTCGATCACGCCGGTGGTGATCGCCGCGCCGCTGCCGATGGTGCTCTGGCCCCGCTGCAGCAGCAGCTCGGTGAAGGTGCCCGTGCCCCCGGCCAGCAGCTTGGCCGTGTCGTTCTGCGGCGACCACTCCATGGTGGCGCACGCGCCGCCGGCGCCGAAGGCGTACCCCAGCTCGGCGCACCGCCCCTGGAACTTGAACACGCCCGTGCCGGTCTGGTTGACGTCGAAGGTCAGCGGCCCGCCGGTGATGCCGATCCGCGTGCTGGGGTCGCCGAACCGCTTGTCGAACCAGATGCTCTTGAGGTCGATCGACGGCTGGCTGGTGTTGGTGTCGAAGCCGTCGGCCCCCTCGCCGATGCGCAGGTCGTCGTTGCTGGCCGGCGAGACGCCGCCCCAGTAGGCCGAGGCCAGGAAGTCGGTGCTGCCCTTGAGTCGGTACCGAGTCGCCATGGTTCCGCCCGCCTTTCATCGTGCCCGTCGGCCCCGCCGGTCAACCCCGGCGGGCCTCTTCTTCCTGCCGGATCCGCTCGTACATCCGCAGCAGCCGCGCCCGCCCCGGCGGCAGCCGGTCCATCCACCCCGGGTCGCGTCCCCACCGCTCGGCCGCGCGCAGGTCCATGTACTGCTGCGTCACCGCGTACCGCTCCGGCAGCACGCCCAGGCCGCCGGGCCCTCGGGCCGCATCGGCCGGGGCGATCAGGCTTTTTTTGCCGCGTGCTCAGCCTCGTCGATCGCCTCGGCGGGGTTAGCCGCCAGGTCCGCCAGCCGCGCCGCGTGGTGCCGCAGCCAGATCGCCAGGGCCGCCGGGTCGATCTTCCCGGCCAGCGCCCCGCGGATCTCATCGCCGGGCTCGGCCTCGACGCGCTCGGCCGCCCGGCGCAGCCAGGCCGCGGCCTGTTCGGCCCCGAAGGCCTCGGGGGTCCCCCGCGTCGCCGCCAGCACCGCCGCGTGCAGCCGGTCCAGCCGGGCGGGGCCGATCTGCGCCAGCAGCGCATCGGCCCGGTCGCGGGCCTGCTCGGGCGTCATCGCCGCCGGGTCTCCGCCCAGCTCGCCCGTGGCCGTCAGCACCTCGAGCGCCCGGCGGCGCAGGAACCATTCCACCGTCGCGGCCTGTCCGGCGGCGTCGTCGGGCGCGTCGCCGGCGAGCCTGGCCACGGCCAGCCCCTGCCGCACGCTCAGCCCGCGCACGACCACGGCCCCGACCGTCACCGTCTCCATCGCCCCCGTCAGCGCCTCGAACATGCGTCCCCTTCGGTTGCCCGCCCCCCTCAGCACTCAGTACTCAGCACTCAGTACTTCCCTACACCGCCGCATCCCGCACCGTGCAGACGGTCACCCGCCCGTTGCACTCGTGCCAGACCCGCGCCACGTGCCACAGCGCGGTCCCTTCGACGATCTGCTCGCGCTCGGCCGGCAGCCGCCCCAGGCTCCCGGTCAGGTCGGCCGTGGCGAAGCGGTAGTCCACCTCGCGCACCCGCACCCACGACTGGCCGGTGCTCACCGTCACGGCCCGGTCGGCGCTGCGCGTGGCGGTCAGCGCCTCGCTGATGGTCACCGTGCCGGCGCGACGGCCGGTGGCCGCGTCGCGCCCGGCCGGCTGGCCGCTGACGGTCCGCAGCGTGACCTCCACGCCGAACTCGTCGAGACTGGCCCGGAACAGGGCGTCCAGGTCCGCATCGCTCACCGCCACGGCTCACTCCCTTCCCGGCCCGCTGCCTTCCCCTCGCGACTCGCGACTCGCGACTGACTCAGGGCATCGCCGCCCACGCGCCCGGCGACAGGCAGGTCATCTTGAAGCTGATCTCGTCGCTGTCGGGCCCTTCGACGGTGCTCACGTCGTAGCCGTCGGGGCAGTAGCAGCTCGTCAGCACGATCTTGCTGCCGGTCGTGGCCCCGCGGTAGTCGTAGCGTTCCACGGTCAGGTTCACCAGCGCCTTCTTGCCGTTGGCGTCCGCCGGGCAGAGCGCGCCGATGGCGTTGTCGCTGTCGTGCAGGTTGGTCACCTTCAGCGTGAACTCCACCTCGGCCGGCCGGTCGTCGCCGACGTAGGCCGCCTGAATCACACCGCGGTCCCTGTGGATCCAGGTCTCGCGCCCCAGGACCTTCAGCTTCAGGCTCCCGGCCTTGATGTTGAGCACGACGTCGGCCCCGACCAGCAGCCGCCCGCCGTTCTCGAACCGCACCACGTCGCCGGAGTTGATGTTCGCCATGGGTGTCCCTCTGGTTCAGTCGTTGCCGCTGGTTCGCGTCACGCGGGCCGTCGCGGTGACGACCCGCACCGCCAGCGACCGCTCTTCGTCGTTGACGATCTCGCCGTCGATGTCCGAGACCCGCACGGCGATCCGCGTCGCCGTCAGCGCCCGGGTCGCCCCGGTCAGCGCCGCCACCACCGCGTGCGCCGCCGCCGCCGGGTCGTACATGCTCCCGAGCGTCGCGCCGACCACGCACACCACCGCCACGCGGATCGTCGCCTCGGCCACCTGGGTGTCGCCGTCGTTCTGGTGGTTCTGCAGGTACCGCAGGCTCACCGGGTGCAGCCGCGTCCAGATCCGCGCCGCCTCGGGGTCGCCGGCCGCCGGCGGCGCTGGGTCCTTGTCCAGATCGCTCAGCACCGTCAGCCCCGCGCCGGTCAGGATCTCCATCACCAGCCGCTCGACCGTCGCGGCGTTGATGACCACCAGCGCCATGCGCCCGCTCCTGTCCGCTGCCGCCCACGCCCGCGCTCACGGCGTGCCGGCGCCGTTCACCCGGGGATCAGCACCGTCCGCGCCGCCCCGCTCGCCGGCCGGCTCGCCCAGTCCCCGCGCGTCAATCGCGCCCAGTCCGCCGCCGTGTACGTCAGGTCGTCGGCCTCGTCCATCGCCGCCCACGCCCAGTCCATCGCCTCCACGTTCGCGCCGTTCTCGTCGCCGGTCACCCAGCGGGCGGGCCGGATCAGCGTGCCCGTGTACGTCAGCGTCGCCACCAGCGAGCCGTTCACGCTCGCCGCCAGCGTGTACGCGCCGTTGTTGCACTGCAGCGCGATCAGCACCGGGGCGTTGCCGCCGAAGTCGAAGGTGTCGTAGTTCGACCCTTGCAGGTACCTCGTCGCCGCCAGCGCGCCGGCAACGTAGAACTCGGCCTTGATCCGGTCGTGGCCGATGATCGACCCGTTCACGTTCGTTGCCCCGTCGGTTGCGAACGTCGCCGATGTGCTGGCGTCGAACGTCAGCACGTTGCCGGCGCTGGACGCGATCCGGGCCTCTTTCGTGTCGGTCGCGTTGATGCCCGTCGCCGGCCCGCGCGCCCGGAACACCGCATCCCAGCCCGCGCCGGGGTGGCTGAAGCCCGCGCCCGTGGGCGGCGCGGTCGCGCCGAAGGCCGCGTTGGTCATGGTCCGGCCCGCCGCCGTCCACGTCGAGTTGCCGGCGTTGATCCGGTCGATGCTCAACCGGATGTAGTTGGCGTCGTCCTGTTTGAGCGTGCCCAGGTACCGCGCCGGGCGCAGCCGGCTCTCGCGGTCCGGCCCGCTCTCGGGCACCCACCCGGCACACCCGAAGGTCCAGGCCGTGCCCGGCGTCCAGCCTTCGACGATGAGAGACGCCTCGGGGTTGGCTGTCGCGGTGTCCAGGTTCTGGCTCGGTCGGCTGGGGAAGTCGGCATCGGTCGCGCCGCGGAACACGCCGATGCAGCCCAGCAGGAACGTCTGGTCATACGCACCGGTCGATGACTGCTTGACCTGGAACGCGAACCCGTGCGGGTTGGTCCAGGGCGTCGTGGTCGTCGCGGTGTTGAACTCGAACCAGAGCCATTGCTCATCGTCGGTGTCCACGCCCGGCGCATCGCAGATCACCGCCGAGCCCGACTCCGAGCCGTCGGGCCGGAACTCAAAGCGCAGGTACGTCCGGCACTCGGGGTCGAGCCGCTTGACCGCCAGCCCGCAGCGGATCTCGCCGCTGGCGATGATGCCGCTGACGGTGCCGCCCGACGTGCAGGCCACGCGCCGCCTGCCCAGGTTGTTGTGCCCGTTGTGCGCATCGCAGATCCACTGCTGGCCCGCCACGCGCAGCGCCGGGGTGGTCCGCTCGATCGTCACCACGCCGCCCGTCACCGTCGCGCCGCTGGTGCCTCCGGTCAACGTCTGGCCGCCCGTGAACGGTGTCGCGTTGATCTTGGCCAGGCAGACGTAGTCGGCGCCTCCGATGGTCCGCAGCAGGCGGAACCGGCCCGTCGCTCCGCTGACGCTCTCGGTCACAGTCTCGCCGTTCTGGAATGTGCCGGTGATCGCGCTGGCGCGGGTGATCCGCAGGATCTGCACCGTGCCGTCGGCCAGGATCGGCGCGAGGGTCCAGGCGTCGTTCGCCGAGTTGGTCGGCTCGCCCGTCACCTGGCCCAGCAGCGTCTGATTGCCGGTGCCGGTCCGGGTGGTCATGTAGTTCACGCCGCCGCCGTGGCCGACCTGGATGGGCCGCACCACGCGGTAGGGCGGAACGGCGATGCTCCGCACCGGCAGGCTCGCCGTCGTCGCGCCCAGCACGATCCGATCCCCGCCCGAGTCAGGCCCCCAGTAGAGCGCGCTGGCGCTCTGCGTGCCCGTGCGGCACAGCACGCCCCACGCCGATCGGTCCGCCAGCGGCGTGCCGATGATCTTGCCTTGGAAGGCAAAGCCGATCCCGGCGTTCATGTTCGCGTCGAACGGCCCTCTGCCCGTGCCGGGCGTGACGTGATAGAACGCGCCGTAGCCGCAATGCTGGCCGCTGAGCGCCAGCAGCGTGCGCACCTCGCTGGTCGGCCCGCCCCAGAGCCGCGCCGAGATCGGCACGCCCGGCAGCCCGTTGGTCGCCCAGTCGTAGTCGAACACCTGCCCGGTCGTCTCGTCCGCGCCGCTCACCACGCGGTTCGCCCGCGAAGTCGGCAGCGCGCTGATGGACTGCGCTGCGCCCTTCACCGCGCCGTCGCCGCCGACCGAGTACCACACCAGGTTGCCCGAGGCCGTGCCGATCGCCGACGAGAACGCTCCGGTGAACACCGCCACGTCCGGGTCGGCCGTGAAGAAGTCGTCGATCGTCGGCGTCCCGGTCAGGCTCGCCAGCAGCCCGAGCTGCTGGTTGGCGATGCCGTCGCCGTTGGTGGTCAGGTAGACCGGCACGTTGTTGCTGTTCCAGACCACGGCCCCGCCGTGGGAGTGGATGCCGCTGCCGGTCACGTTCGCCAGCATCTGGCGGCGGAACGTGAACGCACCGCCGTCGCCCGCCGTCGCCTCGATCAGGAAGAACTGCATGCCCGTCGAAGGGGCCATGCTCACGTAGTCCACGGGGCACAGGTAGACCTTGCTCGAATCGGTCGGGCTGGCGAAGTGGGCCATCATCGACCACACAGCGCCCCGCGACCGCCCGGGCGAGGCCACCACCTGCGAAGTCACGGTGTTGGCCGCGCCCGTCGCCATGTTCGCGGCGTTCGCCGGCCAGATCCGGCGGAACTTGTTGGTGGCTCCGCTGGTGTAGTCCCAGTACCAGAGCGACGTGCCGATCACGCGCCAGCCGCCGGAGTTGTCGGCGAACATGCACTGCACGATCACCAGGCCCTGGCACGGCCCGCTGTCGATGGCGTGCATGGCCACGGGCGTGTGCACATAGGCCGTGTCCACGTCGGGCGTGCCCGCCGACAGGTCGATCTGCCCCGTCTTGCTGGGGCTCCCGCCCGTGGGCGTGATGTCGATCACGGTCGAGGAGGCCCAGTCGTCGCCGGTGTAGAGCGTCAGGTTGCCGCTCGCCCCGTCGTAACAGAATCGGAAGGACTCGTTGGTGACGGGGTGGCGACCGGCGCACCAGAACGGCTGCGTCGCGCCGCTGGCGGCGATGCGGTCGGTGCGCTGCGGCGCGCCGTAGAGCACGCGCTTGCGCCCGTACTCGGGCTCGAAGGCCCGGGTGGCGATCGCGCCGTCGGCGATGCTCGCACGCCCGCGCGTGAAGGCGGCGCGCAGGCCGCTGGCGGCCCGGATGCCCCGATCAAAATGCACGGCCCGCGCCTTGCTCATGGTCGCTGTTCCGTCGCCGCCGAAGCCCTCAACCCGTCGCGTTCAGCCCGAGCGCCCGCTGCGCATCGGCAGCAGGCTCACGCGGCACGTCCCGCCCGCCACGGCCCGCACCCGGATCTTGCTGATCCGGTCCGACCGCCCGGTCTGCACCACCACCGTGGTCCCCTGCGTCAATTCGGCGGCGCCCTCGATCGGAGGCCCGGCGGCGTACGCCGTCTGCGGCCAGTACACGCTGTCGCCCTCGATCCGCACCAGCGCATCGCCGTCGAGCACCGTCAGCAGGTGCGCGCCGCCCAGCTCCCCGTGCACCGCGGCGTCGAATACGTCGGTGAACGCGGCGTCGGTGATCGTGTTGCTCGTGCGCTGCACCATCGCTGGCTCCTCGTCTCACACCACCGCCGCGCCGCCGCCGAACGCCCGCTCCACGCACCCGCTGATAACGGTCAACCCGTACCGGGCCGCGACCGCCCGCACCTGCGGCTGCCAGTCCTTGATCCCCGCCGCCGTGTACCAGTACGCCGGTACGTCATTCCGAACGCCCTGCATCCAGAGCCCCGGCGGCGTCACGTTGTACCAGTACCCGCCGGCGTACATGCCGCTGGGGATCTTGCCGCCCAGCACGTGGGCGTCCTCGACGAACAGCCGCCGCGTCCTGAACGCCGTCGCCGTCTCGGGCACGCCGTTGGCGATGAACGGTTCCCGCTCGTGGGCGATCCGCAAGGCCTCGGCCGTCGCGCCCTCGGCCTCGGTCGCGGCGTCGATCACCACCGCCACGTTCTCCGCCACGCGCACGCGGCGCACGCACGCGGCGATCCGCTCGGCCGCTTCCTCGGCCAGCCCCGCCCCGGCCAGCGCCCGGATCACCGGCGAACTCATGGGCTGCCCCAGGTACACCAGCACCCGCTCGCACGCGGCGGACAGCCGACGCAGCCAGTCCAGCCCTTGCGCCACGAACTTCGGCCCGGCGTCGAAGTCGATCGCCGGGTTCCCGGCCCGGTGGTCGTGCCCGAAGGGGTAGTGCACTTCCCGCAGGCTCGCCAGCCCGGCGGCGCGGGCCGCCTCACACTCGACCACCAGCGCCTCGGTGCGGGCGGCGTTGATCTCGCCGGGGCTGGCCCGGTCGCTGCCGCCGATCGTGACGGGGTAGTAGCCGATCACGCTCCGTCCCGCTCGCCTTCATCCTCGCGATGCACCACGATCAGCTCGCCGGGGTTGCGCGGGTCCGGCACCCGGTGCCCCGGGTTGGCGATGGCCTGCCGCAGCGCGTTCTCCGCCGCCAGGTCGATCCGCAGGTACGTGCGCTCGACCGCCGCCACCCGCTCCATGCTGCTGTCGATCTTGCGGCTGAGCCCGTTGATCTTGGTCGTGATCCACACCGTCATCGAGATCACCGAGCCCACCACCGCCATCACCAGGCCGATGGTCACGGTGCTCTCGCTGCTGATGATCGCGCCGCCGCCGCCGGATCCGCTCGCGCCCGTTCCACCGCCGTCGCCCGGCCCGGCGCCGAGCGCCGCGGCCAGCGCCAGCACCAGCGCCCCGGCCGCCAGCGCCGCCAAGAGGCACAGGCCCAGCGACACCGCCCCCTGCGTGCGGAACCGCGCAATGCGTTCGCGCCACCGCCGCGCGTTGCGCTGCCGCTGACGATCGAGTCCATCCATCGCGCCGGCCTCCGGTCGGTGGCAGTGCTGAGTGCTGAGTGCTGAGTGCGGAGATCAGTCCGTCACAGCAGCCGGGACGTGAGCGGAATGGCC
>ERZ761594.527-NODE-527-length-10745-cov-4.113190_pt1 | contig 10745 bp, 12 predicted proteins | sample MGYA00511036_ERZ761594 | MGnify/ENA primary metagenome ERZ761594 (study PRJEB28899, sample SAMN03785561) | bioreactor sludge metagenome | biome: EBPR Sludge; feature: EBPR Bioreactor; material: 0.22µm filtered reactor supernatant | place: Saint Lucia: Queensland... | reverse complement strand
GACCAGCGGCGACGTCACCACGGCGTTGGGCTACACGCCGGTGACCAATGCGCGCACGGTCACAGCGGGCAGTGGATTGAGTGGCGGCGGTGCGCTGAGCGCGGATATTACGATCAGCCTCGCCACACCGGGCACGCTGACGGTCAGCACGACCAATAGCGCCGTAGGCGCGCATACCCACGCGATTACCTCCTCCAGCAATCCAGGGGCGGCTGCCAGCCTGTTAGCCTCGTCGGGTGCCGGCAACCTGACGCTGCCGACGGTCACGGCCACCACCAAGCTGACCGCGCCGCTGCTCGACACCGCTAGCGGCGAACTCTCCTTGCGTCCAGCCACCCCGGACGTGCAAGTGGTGGGGGCGCTGATCAGTACAATTGGCACCACCAATGCCGGCGGTGCGATTGTGCAGGGCACTAGTGAGGCGGACAACTCCTATACACGGGCGTTCTTCGGTCACAACGCCCAGTGGGACGACGGCACCAATCTGTGGAGCATTGACGCCATCGGGGCAAATGACGCCAGCGGACTATTGCTGCGCAACAATGCCGGCGCCATCGATTTTATTTTTCATACGAGCACCGGCACATCCAGCCGGACGATGGATCATGCGACCTTCGTGGCGGGCAAGAAGTTCATTTTTACCAGTGCAGGAAAAGTGGCCGTTAACACCGCGACCGATCCGACGTATGAGGTTGACGCCACGGGCAGCGTGCGCGCTACGGTATCGCTGCGCGGCGACACGTCGGTGATCTCGCCCCTTTACACCGCAGCCAGTGGCAACGTGACGGTCTCGGCGCCGGCTACGCTCTATCTGAACGCGGCGACGGCCAACACGGTCGATTTGCAGGTCAGCGGCGTTTCGCAGTGGACAGCCAGCGACGCGCGGCTGAATCCGCGCTCGACCGTCGTACTCGACATCGGCGACTACAACCGCAAGCTGCGCACGCTCTATGCAGCAGAACTCTATGTGGAAACGCTGGTGGCACAAGATGTGATGGCGACCATCGGCGGGAGGGTGATGGTAGCGCCCACGACCACACTGATTGCCGACCTATCGAACAGCGCACCATCGGCGCTGTATACGAACTTGATCAGCTACTGGAAGCTTGACGAGGCCAGCGGCAACCGCGCCGACAGCAAAGGGTCTAGCACGCTCACCGATACCAACACGGTCACGTCGATTGCCGGCAAGCAGAGCAATGCGGCGGTTTTCACCAAAGCCAACAGCGAATACCTGACGGTGGCGGATAATAGTTCATTATCGGTCGGCGACATTGATTTCTACATGGCGTGTTGGGTTTATCCGACACTGGACGACGGCACGGACCAATACATTGCGGCCAAGGCCGGCAGCAGCGGCAACCGCTCCTGGCGCCTGTGGATTGACTGGGTGGCCAACCAGGTCAAGTTCCAGGTCTACAACAGCAGCGACACGGCGACGACGGTCACGGCGACCACCTTCGGCACGATCAGCGTCAACACCTGGTATTTCGTGGAAGCCTGGCATGACAGTGTGGGGAACGTGATTGGGGTCTCCGTCAACACTACATCGAACACCACGGCGCACACCACGGGCGTCAAGGATGACACGGGGCCATTCCAGTTGGGCGCGGCCAACGGCGCCAACTTCTACCAGGGCTATATTGACGAGTTTGGATTCTGGAAGTACATGCCGGCGGCGGGGGACCGCACCTTTCTCTACAACAGCGGCGCCGGCCGCACCTATGCCAATATCAGCGACTGGACCACGATTGATGTAAAGCACAACAGCTTGACCGCCGGCACGTACATCTACATGCAATCTGCGCCGGGCGGCGTGGCGCAGATTGAAGCGCTCCAGGTCACCGCCAGCGGGAGCGCGGTGACGGGCGGCTATCGCTATCCCGTCATCAGGAATTTGGACGGCACGGGCAACAACACGTGGGTGGCCGGCGACGCGGTGGTGAGTCTGGGCAGTGCGGTCGGGCAGGGCTACATCGACCTGACCAGCACCAGCACCATCCATAGCCAGTTGGGGCCGACGATTACGATCTTCAGCCGCACGGCAACTACGGCGTGGAACAGCGTGAAGCCGGTCGTGACGATGGGCAACCTGCGCAGCTTTGTGGACTATGTGGCCGATGAATACGGCACCGGCGCAGGCAATGACATGACCCTGACGCCAGCGACTGGCTTTGCCGGCTACACGATTGACCGCACTAACGGGTTGCGGCTCTTCAACACTGATTTCCGCCTCTACAGTGGAGCGACCGAGGCGGTGCGCATCAACAAGGATGTCGGTTTGAGATTGACGACCGGAACCGGCGCGGTCAACAACGTCAATTGGTACAACGTCATCGGTGGCTATGACCAGGCGTCGATTGGGGCGAATTTGTCGGGCGGGACCAGCACATTTACCCTCAACGTCAATGCTCGCGACCCCAGCACCGGGGCTTTCTCCGGGCAGGCGCAGGTCATCGTCGCCAACTCGGTGACGGCGTCATCCATCAAACTGCTGGCCAACGATGGGTCAGTCGGTGGGCCAAACTATTACCTAACTGTCGCCCATACGGGAGTGACAATCAATAGTTTGCCGCTGGACATGACCAGCAACAACATTGGCAATGTTGCCGCGCTGGGCGTTGGCTACGCCACGCCGGGCGGCTCCTGGACAACGAGTAGTTGGGCCAAATCGATCGAGTTCGCCAATCAGGGGGCGGCGCTAGTGTGGCGCAAGGCGGCATCAGGGGTAGCGCGCGGGATCGGGGTGTCGAGCAACGGTATCCTTTACTTCGCGCGCAGCACAGCGAGCGACAATAGCGCAGCCGTGACCTACGATATGTATCTGGACAACAGTGGGACACTGACGATGCAGCCTGCCGCGGGAGCGACGGCAATCAGCATCAACACGCCAGCCAGCCAAACCGCCGCGGCGATCTCGATCAGTGCTGCCGACAACGGCAGCAGTTACGGCCCCTTTGTTTACATTGGTCGCAATAACAATGCGTCCACCCCGGCGACAGGCTTTCTCCAGATAACAAATCGCGGCAATACCTCATACAACCTTTGGCCAGACAACAGCGGCAACCTACGCATTGGCACCACCACGCCAACCAACGCCAACGACACGAGCGGCACGGTGGTGGGCACGCAGACCAGCAACCTGGAGAGCAAGCTGATTCTGGGTGCAGCGCCAGCGGCGAGCTATGCGATTGCCCAGGTGGTACAGGCGGCGCGCACGGCGCTGCGCCAGTTCCAGTACAAGAGCGGGGCCTTCAACCATCAAATCTTCGAGGGCATTATCACCGACTACGCGCCGCGCTATGGGATGGATCGCGATGTTGACCATCCGGCAGGCAAATCATTGAATGAAATTCAACTCTTCAGTGACTTGCTGCTCAGCGTGGAATATCTCTACAGCCGCGTGCAGCGGCTGGAGGCACAATGCGCCCGCTCCTAATCGTGTTGCTGGCGCTGCTCTGGCAGCCGGTCGCGCCGCGTCAGTTTAAGATTGTTGAAGAGGAACCGCCTGTGTCGCCGGCGGCAGATGATGCAGATCTGCGCATTCCGGTCATCTGCGATCCGACGCTGGTCAACACGATTCAATTTGTGTGGGTGACGTTGCCGGGCGAGACGCCCGACCATGCCGTCATCGAGCGCCAGTTGAATGAGGTTGCGGAGCAGGTCAACGGCTTGTTCTGGCGTGATAGCGACCGCGCCGACCTGGTGCGGCTGCCGGCATGGAAGGTGCTACCCGATTGCACCTTGGACGTGCTGTGGGACGGCGTGCCCATGCCGGGCGGCACGATTCCGAGGGCTGAGCAGACCAAGCTCATCCAGGTGGACACCGATGTGACGCGCTGCGGCTATGCGTTCGTGTGGGACGACGACCGGCCCACGCCGGACAACGTCCACAATCAAGGCAGCTTTATGGTCGCCACCCGGCGCTGCCTAAATGCCTATGTCGTGGCACATGAGTTCCTGCATAGCATCGGCGCAGTGCAGTTGTCAGCGCCGCATAGTGATGGTGGCTTCCATAGCAGCGAATTTGATGTCATGGGCCGGCCGGCCTTCAATCGCTGTGGCGTGCATGATATGATCGATTGTGAGCACGACGACTATTTCAGCCTGCGGCCAACGGACTACCTAGCCGAGCACTGGAATAGTGCGGATAGTGTGTTTTTGGTAGATGTGCCACGCGTGGTGGTATGGCTACCGGTATGGGCGGGGGCGGGCGTGCAGGCGGGATCGTGACCGTCCTTGGGGCGCAGGGTGCCCCGTGCTACAATGGCACAAAAAACACACGACGAAAGGCATGTATGGTCACTCTAAAAAATGCAGACATTTACGCCGGCAACCCCGGCCTGTTGCCGCCGGTGCTGGCGGCGCTGCAAGACATTGGTCGCCAGCGCGTGGAGCGCGGCGTCGGCAAGTTGCTGCGTCGTCTCGCACGGGCGATTGACGCCCAAGCCGCCGACGTGGAGGCTGAACGCAAGCGGCTCCTAGGCGTCTACGCCAAGCGGGGCGACGACGGGGAACCGGTCGAGGTCAAGCGCAACGAAGACATTGCCGATATGGACGCCTACGCCGCCGACTACCAGGCGCTGCTGGAAGAGACCTTTGAGATCGAAGGCATCCCCGAATCAGCGTTGGCTAGCTTTAGTCTGCTCGGCGCAACGTGGGCCTCGCCGATTATCGTGGAAGATGAGGGTAGCGAAAAAAAAGAAGCGGCGCCGTTACCCGCCGGCGCTGGCGCGTGAAGCGGAAGAGCGCATGAATGCGATTATCGGCGCTGGGCCTACGCCGCCAACCACCCGTGACCTTTACCTGCCCTTCGTCGCCACCGCGCCCGACCCCGTGGCGGCGTTCTATGCGCACCTGAAAAGCGACCAGCGCCAACAGCGCACAAGTTTGACGGCTTGCCCCTGTCTGGAAGCCGCGGCGGCGTGGAAGGCGCAGGATCTGGCGACCCACGGCTATTGGTCGCACCGCGCCAGCACCGGCGAAATGCCCAACGGCACAGCGCGCCGTCACGGCTGTCGCCTACCGGCCACCTACACCGATGATGGCAACTACGTGGAATGCCTGGTGGCCGGCTCCGCCGATGCCGGGGTCATGTTCGAGGCACTAGCGACCTCGCCGTCGCACCGGGTCCATCTGCTGGGGCTGAATGAGTTTTTCGCCCAGCAACACCACATGGGGGTGGCGCTGTACGAACTGCCGGGCAGTGAGTTCAGGTGGTATTGGGCGGTGTATATCGCAGTGATTGAATAATCTTCAGAGCGTAAATCAAAAAGACCTGGCCACCTGACCAGGTCTTTTGTATTGGGGATACACTCGGGGCCGCTTACCGCGCGTTCAGTCGCATTCGGCACCATTCCGCAGGGGAATGCGTTTCATGGCAGCATTCCTTCATAAACTCTTTGCATAACTAACGGTGGAACAGCGTTACCGATGATTTTGGCGGCCAGTGTTTTGCTTTCCGGCAGGACATAATCATCAGGAAACGACTGGAAGCGCGCCAGCGCACGCGGTGTCATGGCGACTACACGAGCGCCGGTAAAGGCTCGTGTTGGACGCTTCTGCCCCATGCTGCTTGTCAACGTGAAGCATGGTTCATTGCTGGAGCGAATTGTCAGACCGCGCTCACGATCTGGTGATGGGTTGCCGGCGTTCTGGCAATCCACGATAAACGCCTTAACCCGTCCGTTGCTTTCACCGGTAACGGTGAAAGCGGGGTCATCGCATTGCCGTGTGCCGTCGCTGTATTCGGTTTTGGCGTTGGAGACGAGGAGGGCGCGCACGCCGGTTTGATTGCTGTTTGCTGTAATCGTAAACGCAGGATCATCTTGCTGTGATGTGACCAGGTTATCGCTATATTTCCCCTGCGCAATCAGCATCGTCTTCAACTCTTTCGGCAGTCTCGCCAGTTGCCAGGACGCAAATCGACTTTCCGGCAACGTGTCAATAATGTCCTCAATCGCCGCATACCAGCCGACCCACGGTTTCGTAGTTTGAAACATGGACATCTGGCAAGCATCTTGCGATGGATTATGATGTGTGGCAATAGGTCTAGTTATGCGATGTTCTCCAAGCTTGGCAATCAATATTAATCGCTTCCGCGTTTGAGCAACACCATAATCAGCAAAATTTAAATGCCAGTACTCAAAAGAATAACCATTCTTTTTGAGCGATTCAATGATGTAGCCGAAGGCATCAAATTTCCGGTAGGCCCACACATTTTCCAGTGTAAAAAACGGCGTCCGCCATGCGTCAATAAACCGACACGTCGCACGACCGCACTCCCTATCAAATTCAGTCTCCTTCGTGCCATCGTCGTCTTTTCGCTGATTAGCACTTGACGCATTCTTGCAACTTGGCGAGGCGTGCAACCCGTCCGGCTTTTCAATAGACATCAGGGATGGGTCAGCATCCCTGATGTCTATTAATGTAGTTGGGGCATGAGCAAAATTAATATCACACACGGACGCTATGCCAGTGTCATATTCTATCCCGCCAACGCTCTCGCACCCCGCTGCCTCTGCACCTACATCCACGCCGCCACCGCCACGAAACAGTGTGTATACTTTCATGCCCGCACTTTACCCCTGAAATCTATATGCTTATCTCTTTTTCCAGAGTTGCATTGATGACATAGCGGTACGGACGGCAACCCCTGCCGCTTGCACTAGCTACAGCGGCAGCGCCTTGGTACGGCGTTGGGCTGCTGCGACGACATCCGCCGGCGTGACTATCCCCGGTCGCACCCAATCCCACAGCGGGGGCCGCACGGGTTGATGGCGGGCGTTCCAGGCGGCACGCGCATCGTAGGCGACGGCCAGCGAACAGCCGTGACGCAGCATCCACGCGTGTTCTGGCAGCAACTTGCCACTACCATTGATCCAGCCGATGACATCGGTCAGCCGGTCGCAGTGGCAATCGAGCGGGCTACACCAGCAGCCCAGGCGCAGTGCTTCGTTGCGGGCACGGTGCGCCAGACGCACGAGCAGCAGCGCAGCAGGGCCGGGTGTTGGCTGCTCTATGGCGTCGGCCAACCATGCCACGTAGCGCGCCATGGCGCCGCAGCGGCCATGCTCACGCACACTGAAGGGGTTGGCGAGCGGTGAGGCTGCCCACCCGGACGGGTGTTGGCGGCCGCAGTAAACCAGACTGGGCGGCGCATGTTGGGGGTCGAGCCGGCGCACGTTGACCACGGTGACGCCGGGAGCGAGGGTTGAAACAGTGCTCATCAGGAACTCCTTAAAGGGACAAATTTCCCGTCATCTCTTTTCTTTCAGCAACGGCGCCGTCCCCACGACAACAGCTAGATGCAGCGCCTGATCCAGTGATTTGTGGATGCGCAGCCCATCGATGAGATAGTGGGTGACAGCGTTGACCGCGACAAAGAGGGCCACCCTGCGCCAACCGCACCGGCATTGGGCGGCACTTGCGCCCTGGATGAGCGCGACCGTGGCGACATGGGCCAGCCGGCTGCGCCAACAGTGATGCTTGCGCTGCGCCTGGCTAGCGGTCTGACAGCCCCAGTCTGCGCCAAGCAAGGACGCAATAGCTTTGATGGTGTGGAAGCCGAAGATCTGCATGGTTCCCCCTAGCGTCTTACAAACGGAATGAAACTATAGGCATCCAGCGGGTTGACGGCTTCCGGCTCGTCGTCGTCCTCTTCGTTGGTGGGAACGCCGGGGGTATTCCCGGCAGGCGGCGTGGCGGTGGCGGTTAGTGTCTGCGTCAGGGTCGATATGGGCGTGACCGTCGCCGTAGCTGTCACTGGCGGCACTGGCGTCTGCGTAGTGGGCGTGCTTGCCGGCGTGGCGGTCGTGGGCGCGTTTGTCACCGTGGGTGTGGTAGTGGGCGTCCCTGTGGGCGTCGCGCTGGCGGTCGCCGTGGCGGTGAGTGAGCTTGTCGAACTAGGCGTGGGCGGCACGACAGGAAAGACTTCGCAGAAGGTCAGCGATTCAATGTCACTGCCGGCGGTGAAGGTCGCGCCGTTGGTGATCTGGCCGCGCACCACGTCCACCTGGACAATGTTGCCGGTAGATTGGTGAATGCCAATCCACATCTGGCCGCCATGCTCCATCATAGCTTCGATTTGGTTGCCGATGCCACTCAGTTGAAATTCGTAGCGAAGGCCGCGGCCGGGCTGCCAGGAATAGAAGCGCATGCCGGCAACCAACCACAGGGTATCACCGAGCCATTCAACGGCCTCGATGTCGCGGCGATCGACGTAGATGAGTTCGGCAAGGGCGGTGGCGGGGTCAATACGGATGATGCCGCGCCGGTCACCCTTGGAGGCGTAGGCCCACAGGTGCCCATCCTTTTGGGAGAGCGACGCAACTTCATAGAAAAGCTGTCCATCGGTAGTGTGCAGCTCGCCCACCCTGACCAAGGTGACATGGGCGTCCGTGGTGATGCGCACGGTATAGAGCGCGCTGGGCACATGGCCGTCGCCGCCGGATGTGGCGTAGGTGACGTTGTCCTTGCAGGCCAACCCCTCAATGTCGGCATCGGCGTAGACTTCGGCAGTAGTGATGCTGGTCGCACCGTTGAAAAAGCCAAATTGACTATCGCGCGTTGAAAGATCGTTGACCCAGATGATCGTACGGGCGTCCTGGCCGCGGGCGGCGAGGGCGAGCGCCATAATCGCGACGGTGATGGTGACGGCGGAGGCGAACCAGAGGGCGTAGAATACAGTTGATTTGTTGATGCGTTGCATGATATACTCTTTCTGAACTCCTGTTAGGGTTCAATCCGGGTGTAGATGGGGCCATCCATCTACACCCGACCCCGTTACTTTTTGGTTCCGTTGAGAATTTCTTCCGCTCGATCCGCCGTATCCTGGTGGGTCGTCTCCGTATTGGTGTTCTTCGCGAAGCACACACGTTTGGTGGTGGTGATAACGCCGGTGTCTTCGGTAGTCGTCGCCTGGTCATCGTGAACTTTGCCGCCGGTGACGTTGAAACGGATATTCAATTGGATGTTCATGGCCTAAGCCCTTTCGTGATTGGTGCAGGATAAGGGCCTTTTGGGTTTCTTCAGAACTAGTGCAAATTGGTGTAGTAGAGATACAGGTCAAGCGGGTCAATTAGTTTGGTGACCGCTCGATACGTTTGTACGCCCAGTTCGGCGCGCATGTACCTTGCTGCGCACGCTTCCGCGCCACCCTCATTCCAGCCATTAGCGATCCTGTCGTGCAAAATGCGGTCTCGCCCGCCGGTCTTGGTGGCGCGGTCGGCGTCTACAAGCCGCTCGATAAGTTGCTCAGTTCCGACAATCATGTTCGCTCCCTTTAGCAGACCCGGCCGGCGGTATCATAGCCAGCGACGCGGGCGGTTTGGTCCTTGGTGGCGTACCACAGCACATTTTTGCGGCTGATGGTGGTGACATAGGCGCCGTTGACGTACACGTCGATCGTGCCGGCGTCGCCACCGGTTTGAACCACATACTGGCCGCGCTCAGTGCTGGTGACGTAGCAGGCGTTTGTGGTAGCGGGGGTGACGTTGGTGGCGAGGAGGGCGGCAAATAGAAAGACGATGAAGAGTGAGTCTGGCATGGCAATCCTTTCGGTGACTTAGGGGCCGCCGTCCTTACTAGGAAGAGTGCCGGTCGGCGGCCCCAGGTGGAAAACTTTACTTCACTGCCGTCTACGGAATAGACCTCCTTTCTGAAATGCCCGTTGCCGCGGTGGCGTGGTTGATTGCAGACTAACTAAGTCCGTGCGCTGCCAGCTTCAGCAAAAAGCACGCTGGGCACACGGTCACCGCAGCAACAAACTACCTAGCCGGCTGCCCCGTGAATATACGCGACCGCGTCCACAAAGCGGTCGGTGACACGGGTGACGTTACGGAAACAAACGCTGTAGGGATAGCGCTCGCCATACGGCACAAACTCCAGCGCCGCCTGGGACGCGACCCAGCGCACCGTGCATTCCACATGGCCGCCTTCCGTGCGGTAGACAGCCAGATAGCACGCAGCGGTCAACTTGGTCACACGGAAGCGTTCCACCTCGACGGCGACACCCTCCGTGGCGGCAATAGCATCCGCCACAAACTCGGCGACGACCAGGCATTCTTGGGCAATACGGCGGCGCGCAATCTCGGCCAGTTCATCAGTGGGGTCAGGGGGAAGTGCGCCCCGATGCTGCGCTATCGCATCCTGTAGGGAGATAAGGGTTGTCACACCAAGCATCCTTTCAGCAAGCGGTAGCGCCCTGCCCGTCTTCGGGCGCTACCGGAACGGTCGAGACCTGCGGGGTTCAGCGTGGCCAGCGGCACACAGCGGGTGCAGGGACGGCGACCAGGAGAAGGTCACTCGCCCCAGTCGCAGCGCCAAATCTTGTCGTTGGCGATGGCCCGGCGCTCGGTACGCAGGGCGCCAGTGGTGCGACCCTTGAAGCGCAAGTCAACGGTCACTGTCTTGGCATTGACCTTGACCACGGTGGCTTTGATCTGCCAACAGCTAGCTTTGACGCCGTGGTGCAACACGACGACCTTGTCGCCGGGGGCGACGATGTAGCCATTGGCGACCTTGCCGGGTGTGGCGTTCGCCGGGAGCACGTAGCCCCCTGCCGCGGCGGCTTCCGTCTGGGCCGTACAGGCGTTCGTGTAAAACTTCCGCTGCTCGCCAATGACGGCGATGGCGACCGGGTTGCTGTATTCCTGCATGAGACTCATAAAGCTGTCCTTTCGGTTAGGTGGCTAGCGGCTGGTGTGAGCCGCTTGTTGTGATAACCTGAGTATAGCAGGTTACGG
>ERZ761594.526-NODE-526-length-10775-cov-30.378078_pt1 | contig 10775 bp, 13 predicted proteins | sample MGYA00511036_ERZ761594 | MGnify/ENA primary metagenome ERZ761594 (study PRJEB28899, sample SAMN03785561) | bioreactor sludge metagenome | biome: EBPR Sludge; feature: EBPR Bioreactor; material: 0.22µm filtered reactor supernatant | place: Saint Lucia: Queensland... | reverse complement strand
CTGCTGCGTTCAGCGCCAGTACATCATCAAGAATGTTCGGTGTCGTCTGTCTCATTTCATCCTTCCTCAACTGTTTGACTATCTGACTGTCTGACTATTTGAACTATTGTGAGTGGGGTGACGACTCACAAATAGTCAGACAGTCAGACAGTCAGATAGTTCATTCTTCCTCATTTTCGCCGTCTTCGTCTTCGTCGTTGGCCAGACGCCACTTGTTGCCCGGCGCCTTGTGGTTCTTTTCCGTGTTGCGAATCATTGCCTGCAGGTTCTTGCGCGTGCGGTAAATCGTGTCACGCGTGAAGCCTGCATCCTTGCCGGCGGCCACCACATCGCCCGGTTTGCTGGCGCCGTGGGCAGCCAGATAGCCCAACAGCCAATCTTCGCACTTGTCGCCCGTGCTCTCCTGGTCCTCAAACGCCACCGGCTCCCCGTAGACGAAGCGCATCGATGCGCCGTCGCCCTCCAGCTTCAGCCCGATCCCCTCCGGGTACGGCCCCAGGTTGGACTTCACCAGATCCAGCCGCCGCGGCCCGTTGAGCGAGAACTGCCGCCCGTTCTGGATCACCGACAGCCCCAGGACGGTGCGCGCCATCGCCGTGATGTGCCCGGAACCCCGGAAGTCGTGCACGCTCATGCCCGGCAGACTCAACTGGCCGCCCGGCGGCTTGCGCAGATGATGCAAGACCAGCAGCCCGCAGTCGCAGTGCCGCGCCAGCGCCACCAGGTACAGCAGCAGGCGGGTCGTGTCCTCTACGCTGTTCTGCCCGCTGCTGCTGATGCTGCTCAGGCTGTCGATGATGATCAACTGCGGCGCCACCGTCGTCGCCAGGTCGAGCAGATGATCCTGCCAGCGCGGCTGCGTCAGGTCCAGCATCTCGCCGTTGTCGGCCATCATCAACCACAGCTTGTGGCGGTTGATGCCCAGGGCCTGCGCCCGCTCGTTCGTCACTTGCGGGATGGCTTCCGCTTCGACGTACACCACATTGCCAATCCGGTCCGGGATCGCCCCGTCCGGCCACGGCCCGCCGTGGATCACCGTGCGCGCCAGGTCGAGCACAAAGTAGCTCTTGCCCGTGCCCTGATACGCGCCGAGGAGGCTCAGCATCCCCCGCGGGATCCAGCCCGGCCACAGCCAGCTCACCGGCTTCAGCGTGTCGGCGATGTCGGCCAGGGTGGGGAACGACATCGGCTCGTTGGCGTCCTCGATCTCGTGGCGCCACTCCCGCGCCGTCTCCTCGTTGTCATCGGCGACGACCAGCAGCGCATCCCGCAGCCCCATCCGCTCATTGATGGCGTATTTGTGCGGTCGCTCTGCCGTGAGCAGGATTTCCCGCCACGGCCACGTCCAGCGCGTCAGGTCGATCTCCTCACTGTCCATCGATTCCTCTACCAGCACCTGGTAGAGGAATCGCTTCTGCATCCGCTCGGTAATCATGCCGCCGCCGCTGTCCCCGTCCGCTCGCGCAGGATGGCGTCCACCGCCAACAGCGTCTCGCACTCCGCCAGGCGCTGCTCCCGGAAGCGCCGCCCGAAGGCGCTCGCATATTCAGGCTGGCCGGCGTAGTGGGCCAGATCGGCCTGGGCCCGGCTGATCATGTACTCCCACATCGCCCGCTTCTCCTCTTTGGTCATGCGGCCTCCGGGAGAGTTGCGAATTGCGAATTGCGAGGGGCGCCGCTGCGCTGAGCCACGTAAGCGTTAGCCGCTTCCGGCGTGGCGAACTCGCACCGGAAGCGCTGCTGCCGGTCATAGATGCGATAGCGCCCGCGCTCGCATTTGATCGTGTACTCCGCAGGCCGGGCGCTGCCCGTGCGGCTGCTGTGCAGTTTGTGAAGCGTCACGGCTGCACCTCCCCAGTGGCGATTTCAGACGGACGATATTCGCCCTGGCCGACGTTCTGCGGCAGTTGCCAGATCAACTGTGCGGACAGTTCACCCTTGCCGGCGATGATGTCGAACACGTCCAGGTCGGTGGCCAGGCCGGCGCGCTGCAACTGCTGCAGCCAGGTCATGGCGATCTGGCGCTGCAGCGCGGTGTAGCGGTCGAGCGGGTTGGTGATGCCGGCGTCGTCGAGATACTGGTTCAGGGCGGCCTGCGCCGCGGCCACGCGGATCGGTGTGGGTATGCTCACGGCTGCACCTCCTGTATGAACGATCTCACCACAAACGGATGACCACAGGACGGACAGAACTTGTAATGTTGGTCTGGTGTACCATCTTCCAGCCAATATTTCCCGCCGCACGCAGTATTCCGGTCGTCAGCCAGGGCAGCGCCGGCGGCGAAGGCGTCCTGCACGGCCAGCGAGAGCGCCAGGCGAATGGCGTCGTCGCTCAAAACGTCCTGCTGATAGTTCGTCAGGTCGTCCACAGCGCGCCAGTATTTCTGGATGATGGCTTCAGCGTTCACCAACTCACCTCCTCCTCCCCGTCGCCCTGCTCCAGTTCCGCCACCAGCGTCTGCAACTGCTCCGCAATGGCCAGCAGGCTCAGCGACGACAGCGCCGTGCTGTAGGCGTGGACCGCCTCAGCCGTTGCGCTGCCCGGCGCCTGCATGTACTGGTGCATCGCCTGCACCACGTTGTCGGCCATCCTCTCCGACAAATCCCCCTTCTCAGCTATGCCCTCCGGCGTGTACAAATCCCTCATCTCCTATCTCCTATCTCCTAAAAAAGGGTGCATTAAACACACCCGGCGCCGTTGCACCGGGCGACAATCTCCAATCTCCAATCTCAAACCGCTTGGACAGGGCGCTGCGCAGGGCTTCGACAGGCTCAGCCACAGGAGCCTGAGCTTGTCGGAGCCTGAGCTTGTCGAAGGCTGCGCAGCCCCGGTGAAGGCGGGAGCGGCTCCCCCAGTCGGCTGACTCCCACAAAAGAGTATGACCGCACCGCTCCCGCCCTCACCGGGCCAGACCCCTAGCTCAGCATATCGTCCAGTTCGGCGTCGAAGCCGCCCGGCGCCTCCTCGATCTGGCGCACCCGTTGATACAGCGCATCCATCGCCAGGATCGCCTCACAGCGCACCAGCTTGCGCCGGTGGGCGCTCTTTTCGTAGTAGGCCAGCTTCTTGAGGTTCAACGCCATGCGATGGTTGGCGGCGTCGCGCTTGGCGGCGGCCACCACTTCCTCCCAGGCTTCCAGTTGGCTGTCGGTCACGCCGCCACCGCCTCGACCATCGCATTGACCAGCGCATCGACCGCCAACACGGCGTCGCACTCTGCCATCAACTGGCGCAGCCCGTCCATGTGCGACTTCATCTTTGCCTCTCGTTTCTGGTCGCCAGCCGACCAATCCTGATCGAGATGCAGCAGGCGCAGATACTCCGCCCGGTGCTGCCGGTGTTCTTCAACGTGCTTGCGCCAAAGCGCCAACTGTTCTTCGTTCACGCCGGCACCGCCTCAGCATGGAGATTGCGGCGCTGCGCCTCGGCGCGGATCAGCCGGCGCAGGGTGGCGCTCATGTTGCCCACCGTCCCGTTCTCGTGGCTGTCCAGTTCGGTGATGCGCAGCAAGGCCGCCTTGTCGGCCACCGTGATCTGCGCCGTCACCCAGGTCAGTTCTACCGGTTCGTTCATCGCCATGTGGCTGGTCTCCATAAGAAAATTGTTGATATGGGAGACATGGTATCAGATAAGTTATAACTTGTCAACGGTTCTATGTAAATTCAATAAGTTATCTGTTGGCAATGGGGTTATAGTTGGTACATGTCGCAGATTGCCGCACGGTTGAAGGAGTTGAGGGAGCGAGCCAACCACAGCCAAGAAGGCATTGCGGCAGCCGCAGGCGTTTCTCAAGTCACGTGGTCAAACTGGGAGAAAGACCCGCCAAATCAGTTTAAGGCGCTTGTCCGCCTCGCAGAACGCTACCGCACAAGCGCCGACTACCTGCTGGGCTTGAGCGACGACCCCAGCCCGCGCCGGGGCGAGGCGCTGCCGGAGGCGCTGCGCGAGGTGCTCGAGCTTGCCGTGCAGTGGCCCGATGCGCGCCAGCAGGAACTGCTCGACGTGGCCCTGGTGCTCGACGCCGCCGAACGGGAAGCCGACCTGCGCGAGTACGACCGCATCATGGGGCTGCTGGCCGCCCTCGCCGAGGGCGACATCGCCACCGAAGCCGTCGAGTCAGCCCTCCGCGCCCATGCCGCCGGCGACCGGGCCGGGGCGCTGCGCCTCGTCGAAGCCTTCTTTGCCGGCAGGGCGGCGCGTGAAGAGACTCAAAAAGCGTCGCAACAAAAGTAACTGTTCTTTGCGCTGCAATGGCGGAAGCGATGCGAATTCACTGCGGTAGGTCGTGCGCTTGCGTTTCTTGGCCATGATCCGGGTCGGGTAAGCGAGTAGAACGATTGTTCTAGGATACAACACAAGCGGAGAGATTGGAAGGGGTTGCCGTGCGCGCAGGCCGCCGCCGGCGCATCTACATCTATCTCACAGACGAGGGCGCGGCGGTGGAGTTGTAGGAAGGTTTTCCCGGGAAAACGTAGAACAATCAACCCGATGCAATGACCCACGAAGGGGGACCACACTACCGATACGCAATCGCCTGGATCGCCGTCCGGCATTGAATCCGCGCTGTCACCTGGCAGCGTTTGCCGCTAGGCGGAAATCGTCCCAAACGTCTTCCATGTTCCAGGCGTCCCGGCTGCAACGCAGATCCAACCCTCTACCCCAGCCGCAGCGGGCCCAATCTTATAGACGCGGCGGCCTACGGCCCATGTGCCGGCGCTCGGTTCTGCGCTCCCCAGATTTACGCCCGGTATCTGTTGCTCGTAGCCGACCCAGACATCCGCATTTCCTGAATCAAGCGCGGCTACGCTAAAACTTCTGATGTACAGTGGCGCCGTGCCACCGTGACAGATAATTGCAATGTACGCAACATCTGCGTGAACTACAAAGAAAAAATCGCTTGCGGTATCGGACGCCGTGCCATAAGCGCCTCCGAAATTTGATGTGTATGTGGGAGTCCTGGACGACAGGCCCTTAACATACGGATGATTCGCCCCTGCGCTATTGAGCACATTGCCGCTGCTGTCGTAGCAGCGAACAGCAACTCGGCCCGGATTGGCAGATTCTACATCGCGCCGCACTACGAATCGTTTGATGGTACGCGTGTCCACAAATACGCCAACGCCGCGCGTGGCGTTTACGATTAGGTAATTGGCATTCAGCGTCAGATCGTTTGAGTAGACATTGACGGAATTGTTGCTCGAACTGTACAGATGACAGCGCGGTACATGGATATTGGTCGCGCCATCGTAATAGCAAGCCGCCAAGTGCAACGGACCGCTATTGAAAAATGTCCGAGCGGTTTCCTGGAGCCTGTTTCGACTGCTCTCTATGTAGGTGGCAGGATACAATGAGCTATCGTTCACACCGGAGCGGTCGATGCTGCCGTACCCAGTTGTGACGCTGTTTTCTGTAGAATTATTGCTAATCCTCACCAACGTTTCATTGTTAGACTCGTTGCGAAATCCCCAAAAATGATTCTGATTGCCATACTCAATCAGTATCGGCACGCCCTCGGCGCCGCCTGTGCGCGATGCGTTCTGCATCTCGATCGATGTCGCAAAAAACGCGTTGTTATTCGAGTAGTATTTTGTCGACGATTGCGATGTGATACGCACACCATAGCAGTTCTGCGCTTTATTGCTACTCGTGCCGACGCCCAATCGTCCGCCAATAAAGATATTTTCATTGCACCAGCCGACGGCATTGGTATCCATGCTCGTGCAATCGATCTGGATTTTGTTGTCATATACAAAACCGAGCAGCACATTGTTGTACGCAAAACCCTTACTGTCGCCAATGCACTGCAATCCGATTGTGTGATTGGATGCACAAATAATCGTTATCTGGCATTGGTTGGCGCACAGTAATTTTATTGCGATGGATGACTCATTTGTCCAGTCTGACAATACGGAGCGGGTTACGTTGAGTTTGAGCACGACTGCTGCGTTGTTGACGCCAATTGATCCTACCGTTAGCGTCGTTACATTGTTGCCGCCCGTATAGAGTATTGGGCCATCCATAATGATATGGATGCCCGGCGGCGCGATTACGCCAGATTCAACCGCATATCCATCGGGCGTTGGCGGGAACCATACTGTATCGCCAACATCCGCAGCGTCAAATGTCGCCTGGATTGCTGTTGCATCATCCGTGACTCCATCGCCGACGGCGCCAAAATTGAGCACGTTCAGCGTGTTTTTGGTGATCCGCTCGATAGTCCTGGGCAGCGTCATAGTGGCGCTATTCCCGTGCTCCGGCGCGTTTGCCGCCTGATATTCCGCCTCGCTGATCATGCTGATATAAATGTTGTCGGCAATGCCGCCCCCGCCAATGTTGGCGCCGAGCGTGATCTGCGTGCCGGAATTTATCAATTGGATTGTGTTGTATTCCAGTCCGCCATTTATGGTCGCGTATGCCACGCGCGCACCAGCGATAAATCCTACGGAGCTATCAACCACCACAACGGATTGAGCCGCTGCGGCCGCCCCGTTGGTGAGCGTTGCCACGTTGCCACCTGCTGCCACGATTGAGTCAAGCCGCATGTCGAGGCTGGCATATGGAGATCGCGCTGCAGTTAATTCCACCGATGCAGCAGTGATAGCTGTATCAATCTCCGCTAACGGAGCATTGATTGTCGCTGCATTGGCCGCTGCGCCCGTGACGATTGGTGTGTGATAATTCGTGCTCATTTTTCCCCTATCCGTATGCAATTGGCTGGATGCTGGTCCGCCGCTCGATCTGCACCGTGATCTGACATGTCTTTCCCGATTTGCTTGCCGCTTTGATTGCTGCTATTACCGCATTAGCGTCCGTCGCTGGCCGCTCCCCGCTCGCATCCACCACATAGCTGGTCAGATCGAGCCGATACCAGCCACTGCCGATGTCCGTCGGCGTTTCCGTCACTGCAACGGCATTGACCGTCCATTCGACCGCCGCAACGCCGTAGGTGTTGCCGCTGGTCTCTTCGTAAATGCCATAGTCGAGCGTCAGCGCTTCGGTCAGATCTACATCAAATGTACCATCGCCGCCCGCAGCACTGGTTGGCGTACTGCTGCCACCGCTGCCGCTCGTCGTGCTGCCGGTGTCGCTGTCCGTCGGATAAGCGAAATCGGAGCCACTTGCATTGTGCACTAGCCCGCCGGACGTGCCGGCCGCGCCGAATCCAATCGGGTATGTTGGATCTAATCCGCCAGAGATCGTGAAATCGTGATCATGGTCCGGTACGCTGTGCGTGTGGTCGTCAATCGTCACAGAATGCGTGTGCGCGTCGAGCGTTACGCTGCCCGTGAGTGTGCCGCCAATAGCTTTTGCCGTGCTCCGTAGCGGGTCGATGCGAAAACGCATCAGCACCTGATAGACGATTGTCGTTTCCTCGCCGAGCCAGAACCGAAACGGCGCCTGTGCGTCATCGTCGAGGCTGTCCGTGGCGCAGATCGTGTCAACTGACGTACTCGCCTGCGGCAGCGCCGCGGCGTTGATCGTACCTTGCAAGATCTGCGCCACTTTTTCTGAATCCGTCACCGGCATAGACGTTGTCGTCGATACCGTGAGTTTGCGCCGCAGCGGCTGTCCTGCCTGCCAACTGACAAATTTTTCGACGACTACCAGGTCACGGCGCACGCTGAGCACGCTGCGGCCGTCCACGTAGCGCTGCACGTCCACGTAAATGCTATCGCCCGGCAGCACCGGCGAGCGCAGCGCCTCGACTTCTACCGCATAAGCCTGCTGCGGCGCGGCCAGATCCGCCATGCGCAGCACCGCGGCCCGCAGCAGCGCATTGGCCGCAGCGCGCATGTCCGCCGTGCCGTTGGACAGCGGCGCGATATCGCCATACTGGACCGCCGCAGCGCGCACGCCGTAGATCGCCTGGCTGGATGTGCAATCGACGATGGAGGTGTCCTCGTCGACCGTGTAGGTGTTGCCGTAGCCGTCCGTGTAGCCGGACGCCAGTGCGGCGCCGTCAGGCCAGACGGTGGCGAGCTTGAGCGTGCCACGCGTGGCATAGTTGCCCGCGCCGTAGACGTGCAACTGATTCACGATTTGCCATGAGCTGGCCACCTCCGACATGCTTTTGACCGCACAGACAACGCTGTCGAGCGAGTCCGTTGCCGGCACCAGGTGCGCCCGCACGCCGCTGGCCGGCGTCGTCGTCAAAAATTCGATGCTGCGCAAATTGTTTGACGCCGGATTATGCCGGAAGCGAAACCCGACCTGTCCGGCTGCGCGTGCCCACGCCGCCAGAACGCTCTCGTGCGCCAGCCGCGTGGACCAATCCGGGATCGTGTCCGTCTCGATGACCGCCCAGTCAATTGGCATGGCAGCCAGCAGCGCCGCCCGGCCTGACGAGTACTCGCCAATGCCTACCGTGTCGAACGCTAGTTCCGCCAGCAGATCGGCGCCGCTCACCTCTAGTACGACCATGCCGGAGTCGAGCATTTTACGATCCACCGTCTCTATGGTTCCGCCGCCCAAAAATTCGATCCCGTCGGTCGATCCTGAATAGGCCAGCAGATAGCGGCCGGGGGTGATCAGCGCTGCGCGTTCATCCGCCGCCGCTATAGTAGCCTTCCAGTCGCCAGCAGCGTTCAGTTTCGCCCGCGCCTCGAACGCCAACACCGATTGAATCGGCCCGTCGCTCAGACGATATTTGTTAATCCCATGAATATTTAGCCAGATCATGCCCAGTGCTCCGCATAACTGATCGTGGCAGTCGAGTCATAGGCCGGATACCCGCGCTCGACGCTCACCTGATTGACGCCAGGCCGCAGATCGATCCAGTCCTCGCTGGCGTGGGCCGGATCATAGCTGAATTGATCGTAGTTGTCGGCGCCGGCAAACCGCACGGATTTCGTGCCGGATGCCACCACGACGGCGGCGCCCTCGGCTGGATTGTCGGCCCATGTGTAAATGGCGCACCTCGTCGGTGATAGCACGTCGATATACCACAGTTGCAGCGCCGGCTCGTCGTTGGCGATCAAGGTCACCACGGCGTCCGCCACCGGCAAATTGCCGCCAACCGTTAGCGCGGTCGTCGCATCCATCGTCAGTTCGATTGCACCGGTGTCCAGGTAAAGCGCATCGTCCAGGCTGGAACCGTCGTCAAACGTCCAATCCTCAAATCTGCGGCCGGTCCAGTGTGTGAGCGCCTGCCAGGTCAATTTGATTTCTATGTAAGCGCGGTGCTTTGGACTGCGATCATCGTCCATGCTCATCAGCCGCGCCCGGCAGCGATGCACCGCGCCGTCATCGTCGGCACGCCGGTATAACCAAGCCTGCGTGCCGACCGCCGCGCGCAGCGCATCCAGTGCCGTCCGTCGCGCCGCCTCCGTTTCCTCATACAGAATGCAGGATAGTGTGATCGGCATCGGCAGGCGCAATTTTGAGCGTTCGCTGCCGCTCGTGTCGAAGGCGCCCGCAGCCGTGGCCACCACAGCGGAGATCGCCGATGCCGGCGGCTCTTTATGTGTGCGGTTGTAGAGCGGCAGTGTGATGTCGCCAAAGCGCTCCAGCGTGTAACTCATCCCCGCCACCCCGCGCTGCGCAGCGCATCCAACACGCCGTCACGCGACGCCCGGCCAGCACCAGCGCCGTCGCTTACGCCGTAGTTGTTGATCGTGATCGACAACAGCGCCCCGGCCAACCCGCCCGCCGAACCGGCTGCGGCCGGCGCCAGCCCGCCCATCAGCGCAGCCAGGCCGCCCGCCATATCCACCTGCAGCGCTTCCAGGCTGGACCGGAACCCGGCGGCGATCCCTTCGGCCGTCGGCGCGCCGATCTCATCTGCCGCCCGCTGAGACGGCGAGGCGATGCCGAGCCACCGTTTCAAATTGTCGATGGAGCCGCCCACCGCATCCATGATCGCGTCGTGGACCAACCCCGCTGCGCCCAGGATGCCGTTGGCTATCCCCTGGATGATGTCCCGCCCCAGTTGCAGCCAATCGATGGAGTTGTACCAATCCAGGATCGTGTCCCAAATCGCCTCGAACGCCTCTCGGATGAAGAGCCACCAGCGGCTGACAATCCCCTCCAGCGTCTCGCCAGCGCCCTCCCAATCGCCAGTCAACAGTTGCAACGCAACCGTCACCAGGTCCAACAGGGTCTTGAGCTGCGTATCCCAGAAACGCTGCATCCAACCAAACAGGGTTGTGAGCGTCGCCGTGATGTCGTCGCCAAACTCGTTCCAGAATGCCGTGATGGCGCCAATCACGTTGTCGGCCACCTCCTGCATCAGCGGCAGGTTTTCGTTCCACCACGCCGCCATGTACGCCATCGGCCCGTCGGTCTGCGTCTGCATCGACTGGCCGAGGGAAAATATCCAGTCGATCACCGGTTGGATCGCCGTGGCGATGCTGTTCATCGCCGGCACCACCTGTTCCTGAATGAAGGCTGTCACCGGCGGCAGCACCGCTTGCACGATGTTGTTCATCGCCGTAGTCAGCGCCAGCACAATCGGCAGCAGCGCCTGGCCAATCGTCGTCTGCAAGTTCTGCATCTGCGCGTCCAGGATACGCTGCTGATTCGCCAGCCCGCCGCTCGTGCGGGCAAAATCGCCCTGTGCCGCGCTGGTCTGCTCGTAAATGAGCGCCTGTGCCGCCAGGACCTTCTGCTGCGGCGTGAGCGCCTCTTTGGTCGTCTCGATCAGCCCCAACTTCAGCGCAGCCTGGCGCATCGATGCATCGTCGAGCAGCACGCCATACGCGCGCAGCGGCTCAGCTTCCCCGCGCAGCGCCGCGCCGATGGCATCGATGGCCTGCTCTGGCGATGTATTGTTGAAAC
>ERZ761594.523-NODE-523-length-10795-cov-7354.343296_pt1 | contig 10795 bp, 7 predicted proteins | sample MGYA00511036_ERZ761594 | MGnify/ENA primary metagenome ERZ761594 (study PRJEB28899, sample SAMN03785561) | bioreactor sludge metagenome | biome: EBPR Sludge; feature: EBPR Bioreactor; material: 0.22µm filtered reactor supernatant | place: Saint Lucia: Queensland... | reverse complement strand
TCCTTGGGATTAAAGGAGGGCATCCAGAATCCCAAGTCACTAAACATCCCGATTCCAGGAACTTGGCGGAGCGTCCTAGCTTGTTCATAAAGCTCACGTCCGGATTGGCTAATCCAGTCAAAAACACGAAGGACAGACTCGGACTGGATAATGAAATCCTCACCCTCATACTGGGCACGGATCAAGTTAGGAACCTCAACATCTTTTCCATTGGCATCTTTAATGATTTTAGTCGGAGCAGTGGGATCAGGATGCCAGAAACTACCTTCGCGGAATTCCCTATATCCTTTGATTTTAGCATTAACATGGTCCGCGATATTGAATTCCGTCAGAGCTACTTTATCACGAGCGAGCGTAAGCAATTCGTCCTTTACAGGAGCGAAAAATTTATTTACTGCTTGGAGGTGAAGTTCAGTAATATCCTTCCCAATCTGCGTGGCAATAGGTCCAATTTCTTCCATTCCCCTAAGCGCATGGTCTGCACTGGTGGCGAAACGAGTACCCATGAATTCATTAGCAGTAATCGCAAGCTTATTCCTTACGATGTCGCGTAGCGTTCTAAAGTCTTCCCCTGCCAGAAGTTTCATCCAATCCTTGATGTACTGAGATTTAGATGCAGCAAAGAGCCCTTCCTTAATGACATCATCTGCGTCCCTAGCAATTGTCTGGCCAAGATTAGAACGCATGATAGCGTGAGGAATTTTATTCGTATTAGTGCGGAGTAGGAGGCTACGATTCTTGACATCCAGAATTTGACCGATAGCACTTGCGTCAGTATATTTCATGTAGTCGAGGTTAGTCTTAACATGCATGGGAAGTCCGTTTGCAACAGCCTGAACGAATTCTAGCTCTGTGTTAAGACGTTTCGCAATAACCAATTCGGGAACTCCTTGGCGAAGCAAAACATCTGCCTCTGCCATTTTAGCAGCTTGCAGATATTGCATAGCCTCAATCAGAGTGGTCCTGGTTCCGTCAAGTTCCAGCTTGATATCATTTGGATTGATGTTGGAATTCCGTACCTTAGTGATAAATCCCTGAATCGCGGCGTAGTCATCCTTAGCGATTTTAACTGGACGAAGCAAAGCATCATCTGAGAAACTGTCGAAGTAAGCAAGTCCCTGCAAATAGCGTAAATCCATAGCTGGAGTGCTAGTCTTAATGGCTTCGATACTGACTTCAGATTCTGGAGAAAGGTGCCAGTTCTTTGGAGCTCTTCTAAGAACGTCCTCTACAGAATGAATCCCCATATCCACCGCGCCTCCATAGTGTTTCAAATCCTCAGGACGCATGAACGTATCGAATTCGGGATTATATACCACGGAAACCGTGCGCTCTCTGCCAGTCTTCTGATTCTTGCGGAGGAAAGGAATTCCAGTATTTCCTGCTTCAACTGTATCTGACAGGAAGGGATTCTTCTTGATATGATCCAGCGATGCCATTTCCCCAATTTTCACTAGACGAACGGCGTCAACCCCCTGAAATTCAGTAGGGCGCGACGCCATAATCTTAATGATATGTTCTTTAAGCTCCTGTCCACCAGTTGGTAAGGTATCTGCACCACCCATCATTCGGTTGAATAGTTCAATTTGGGAGGCTGCACTATTTTTAATGTTGAATTCAACCAAACTCTTGGTATGCTGAGTGAGGTCCGTCTTAGTAGCAAGGAGATTAGTCCAGTTTTCAATGTTGGTAGAATGGCTAACAAGCTGACCGGAGAGATTTTCCGTGATATTAACGGGAACGTATTTCTCCAAGAGGATATCATTACTAGTCTTGGCTACTTCTTGGCGGACTCCCTTAACAGCATAACGCTGCATAATAAGACCTCCAGCGCCGAGAAGTCCAGTTCCAAAAGCAATACCAAGTCCGGCATTCTTAATGGGATCCTTGAGGTAGTCTTCCATATAAGGATGCGCATTCATGGTAGCAAGCAAAACACCCTCATAGACAGTAGCATCCACTAGGGCATTTCCTGCAGTAGCAAAGCGGTTTTCCCACATAAGACTGCGATAAGCGGTGCTTGCTTTACCTGCATTTTCATATGCAGTCTTGATCCCGGCAAGCCTAGCAGTCTGTCCAGCAGTGGAAAACCAGTTAACTCCTTTCGCCCCTGCTCGAAGAAGATTCATTCCCTTGGTAGCAATACCTCCAGGAACTACTACTCCACCGATAAAAGAGAGGAGTTTGACTGTGCCTTCGTTCTGGTTGTAGATTTCCGCGAGATTCTCGTTGATTCCACCAAGAACGTCGCGAGTGTCATACTCATACTGTTCAGGGACGACAGAATTCCAAATGGAAACTCCTGTATCCACCGCAGCCGCGATTGGAATTCCCAAGAGAGTGGAAACTGCGTTACTTTCGATTCCATATTTAGCAAGCGAAATATCTGATTGTTCGCCTGTGAATTCTGCCAGATCCATGATGTGTTCCTTTATTTATTGAGATTAAAATGAAATTACAGTACGTCCAATGGAACGCCCTGCCAGCTCCTGTCCCACGGGGTGGTATTATCAGCTGTACTACTATGATGCAGAATTAGAGCCTGCGTCTTTTTCTGCAACGTAGGTAGATCGACCACCTCCCCATAGAGAGTGCTATTTGCCTTCTGAGCATTGGCGAAAACAAACTTCTGAAGCAGCGCTGCCCTATTAGCTCTCTGTTCCTTAGGGGCATTTCCTACGTACTCAGAGTACAGAGTAGAAATCTCCATCGGCCTTTGTTTATGTGCATAGGATGCAAACGTTTCAGCTAATTCTGGGATCTGGGAAAGTCGCTGGCCATCTACAGTCTCAGTCCAGCGACTTACATCTTTTTCAAATTCCCTTGATTTGAATCGCTTGAATACCCTGACTGCCGTTTCGATTTTCTGCAGTTTAATTCTCTGCAAATCCTCTTTACTCTTTGTAAGCAGCTCCTGCCCCAGCATCAAATTAAGTGCGTCTTTTTCATCCTTTGAGAGGTATGAGCTAGCCATTTCCTTGAGCTTAACTGGGTCATCTACAAGTCCCTTAATGGTCTTAAGTTCCTGCTGAACCACAGAAGGACTCTGTCCAGCCGTAAGAGCTTGCTGTCTGATTACATAAGGTTCCGCCATTCCTACACCAGCAATCGCAGCAGTAAGCATATCTTCTGGCTTGGCCCCGGGATCAAGGATAACTTGAGCTTCATGTTTAAGTGCCGGAGTCTTAGCAATCTGCGCAGCTTTGACGTTAAGCTGCTCGTCCGGGGTGTCGGGATACAAAGCTTTAAGTGCAGCTCTGTTTGTATCGTTTAAGGAAGAACCAAATCGCTCAGCTTCCTCTACGGAGATTCCCTGCTTCCTAAGCATTTCCCCAATAAGGCGCTCTTGAATCTTGATAAAAGACCCTACAGCAGAACCGTGTCGCATCCTATCAATGTCGGTTTTAACAATACCTTCCGCCATCTGGTAAGATTGCATTTCAGCTACACGCAACCTCTCACGAATCTGTGCAGTGATAGGACTGTCACTCCTGTATTTTAGATATTTAGGATCCGATTTATCCAGCTGCTCATTCTCCAGAAGTTGCTGTCTGAGATTAGCAAGTCCCAGCTTTTCTTCAGCCAAACCCTGAGCGCGTTGGAGTCTTTCTGTATTGTAAACAGAGAAATCAGACTCCAGTTCTGCCATGAGTTTTTGCTTCGCATCCAGGTCTTTTTCCTTCTGGATAAGGTCCATCTTATTGTAGAAATTCAAGCCTGGGTCTTGACCAAATGTATTTTGCTTTCCCAGCGCGTTTGTGACCAAGATCCTACCATCTGGCTGTTGAGTTGCTTCTACTCCAGAAGGATTGCCTGGAGCATAATTGTTCAAGAAATTAGCATCCATTATTAAATCCCCAGATAGTCAGAGATACGTGCCCCACCACTTCCACCATAAAGACCAGGACTCAGTAGAGTGCTACTTTCCCTAGCTGGAGTAGCACCAGTTCCACCTCCGCTAACATAAGAAAGAGGACCACTATTATTCCCCTCATCCTCATCTCCAGAGTAAGAAATATCTTTATTGGATGTAGTGGTCGCGCCGCTGCTCATGCTACTCTTAGATTCTGTTCCCGAAGAACTAGCTTGCCTGGTAGTATTTCCTCCCTTAGCTACATTAAGAGCTTGAACTAAGGCTCCCATAATAGCAGTATCAGGACGGGAAACAGTTTCCAAAAGCTGCATCAGATTGGAACTAATATTTCCATATGATTTAGCTTGCTCGGCTCCCAAGGCAGAAGCTGCAAGAGAAGCATCCCTAGCCGCATTTCCAGCCAAGAGTGCTTGCATACTACCAGCAGAGGTTCCAGCTCCCTCAATCGCTCTACTAATTGCCGGCATATTTTGTTCCATAGCTTTCTGCAAAGTCAAAGCCATGAGGCCTTGTGCATCACCAAAAGCATTTTGCTTACTATAATCCTGCAGTAAGCCTTGAAGCATCGGATAGACTGATTCGCGTTGTCCAGTAGAATATCCGGGCGCGTTGCCTTGAAGCAGCATTCTGATAAGAGCATCCAGAGACTGTTGAGCCAGAGGATTAAACTGAGTAGTAGTTTCATAGACATCCTGCTGAGTGCTCCCTGATGCCGTTGTTGAAGATGGACCTACTGTACTGGTTTCCTTAATATTAGTAGGCTGTGCTGCCAAAAGTCCAGAGGCTTTTGTATCATATCTGCTAGTTGGTTGTGCCATTTTATCGCCTTCCTGAAATGCGCCCGGTGAATTCCAGATTCCTTATGTCGAATTCACCAGTTATTGAGAAATTAAACCATTTTGCCGCATAGCTGGGATAGACATTAGCATATCCAACCCCAGTAAAACTTTTTGATTCTGTGAGTGCTGCATGAACAGATCGACCATCTAAGGAAGCCTCAACTTCAATTTCCCCTGTAAATGGTCTTGCGAAATGACAGGTCACTACCTCTGGATATGTGTATCCTTGTCTATAAAAACCGAGCCTACCATACTTTAAATAGGAATCGCTGCAGACTGAGGAAAAAAGCGTTACATACCCGCTGCTGTTAAGAGTTCCTGCGTCCATTCCGAAGTTGGAGAAAGAGACTACCTTCTGATGGTTTGAGTTCAGTGGGGCATAATCAACAAGGCATTTGTAGTCACCCTTGAATTTACCCCATTTCTGATACACTGTATCATAGACGTAGGCACCAGTATAAGTCGGATAAATAGGAGCAATTGCGCCATTCTGCAGTAGGAACGTCGCCCCTGGGAAAGTCAAGGAAGCATTCTGCGGAAGTACAGCATTTGCAGGAGCAGCCCATCCAGTGAAATTCAACGTTTGCTGGTTAGTATTGTATGTAAGTCTAGCAGGAGGAGTTCCGCCCACCAGATAAGATCCCCAGTCTAGGTTAGTCTGCGTTCCTGTTGCTTTAGATATCGTGCTAATTGCTTCTGTCTCCGTCACTAAAGAAGTATCCGTGGTCTTACGAATTCTCCACATTCCATATGTAGGACCAGAAAAAGACTGTACATCTACGTTTGGACCTGACGTCCATAGCACACAAATTACAACTCTATATAGTACTAAAACAGAATTCGGTGGAAATAGTGTAGTATCCCACCCAGTTGGCAAACTACCTGGAGCTTTATAGTATATGTTTTTATATGCAGTGGGTTCTCTGTCATTCAAGTCATAGATCCAATCACTTTCCGAATGAAAGTCTAGCGTTACTGAATCTCCAGGGAAAAGAGCGTTTTCTACAGTAGTTGAGCTTGGATATGCTACCAAGGTCTGACCAGCAGAAAATGTAGTGGGCCAAAGGGTCATACAATTAGAAGGCGTGCCACCGGAATTATACTGAACCTCCAAATACCCCAAAGACACATCCTGTGTTACGGGGAACATCCCAAAGGATCCAAAAACAAACTCAATAGTTCCAGGCGGCAAGCCCAAATACGCAAGAACTGTCTTGCTAGGATTGGCTACAGCCTGGCTAGAACTAGGAAAATCGTGAGGATTATTTAAATCTACCGGATCATCATAATATTCACTTGCTCCTACATCATAACCACAAATAGATCCAACTAGATGAGCAATAATAGTATAACTATAAGCCTTATTCTGCGAAACTTTCAATCCCTGCGTAAAAGTTGCCTTATACTCAAAAGTAGGACTATTGGTTCCAGCTCCTGTGATTGTAGTTACAGGAGTAGTAAACCCCCAGGGAATAGTAACCAATGCAGTTTTATTGATTGGGCTGTCAGCTGGCTTTGCGGCATTTGCTAATGTAGAACTATCGTAATACGTTCCACTATGCCAAGTATCTACGTAATCATGTGCTAAAATAGCAATCTGGGTCTGTAGCTGCGTAACAAGATCTCTATGTTCTTCCCATTCTTGATTTTGCCTATTTGCAAGCCTAGCAAGTTCTGCAGTCACTGTACCAGTGGAACCGTAAGGAATCTTGGTCCAGCCAAGTTGCAGATTGTTAATTGCATTGTCATTAATGCTGACGACAGAACTCAGCGTAGCATTATCACGAGCCGTTATGAGTTCTGCATCGGTGTAGTAGTTAGTGACATTATTGGTATAAGGATAGTCATCCACCGGAGTCGTGGGATCATCCAACTGGAATTCACTAATGGAACTGGTTCTTGGTGCGGGAACCATCTTACTGCCGTCTACAGTCCATTCTGCAACCATTCCATAGTCAGATCCTTGAAGAACCTGATCTGTGAGATAATCATTAAGAGGTTGTCCATCCACCAGAGTTGGAAGAGTAATAGGGTCTCCGCCCGCGAGAAGAAAACGAACACTCAAGGCAGTCAGCAAATTAGTATTGAAATTAACTGCACCAGTGATGAATCTCGTATCAATTATATTGAGGAACAGAAAACGGCCCTGAATGAAATCTACTGCAATAGGATCCCGCGACTGCTTTAAGTAGTCATAAAGAGCGGTAAAAACCTCCTTAACTTGGAACCCTCGTGCGATCTGTTTTATTCCGGTGTTCGTACAGGCGTAATGTTCCTCATCAGAAACGCCAGTGCAAACCTGTTTAGAATCCCAAATACCGGCGTTCTCAACGATAGTATCTGCGGAGAAGAGCATACTTCCACTAGTGTTATAAGAGACGCCAGTAATGTTCTTCGTAGAATAGATTACGAAACCATTCCCAAAAGCACGGATGGAAACAATTCGACCAAGCACATCATTGAAAATTGCGTTTCCTGCGAGAGTCTCAATGGCAGGAGTGAAATCGGAAAAGTCGAGGTTAGAACTCCAAGAGACAGAATTAGCGGAATCCCAAAATCCAAGCCTACCATTGGCGCGAAAAATCCCCATCTGCCCTGACATATTCAGGAAAGACGGAGTGATAGTAGAGAAAGTTCCCGCAAAACTAAGTTTACTTACAGTGGTTTCTGCTTGACGATAGATGTAGAGATCGTTCTCAATAATGCAGAAACTCCACTGCTTGTAAGTACCAGGACTCAGCGCAGTCATAGAAACGCTCTTTGTCCAGCTTACACTAGCAGTAGTTGGATCTGCAGTGTAAATTCCATCGTTACAAAGAGCCACTAGCCGGACACTGTAATCATTACGCTGGAAGACGATAACATAGTCACATCCACCAACAGTAAGAGAATTAATATTAATGCGCGGAGTAACATCGAAGTAGCTCCTATAACCGTAGGCAGTAGGAAGGAAGTTATATCCCTCATATGCCATAGTCGGGAGAATCCGCTCTGGGGAATCCTCTCCCGCCGTAACCATAAGATTTGTGGTTACGGTTTCTGGATCCATTGGAAGGAAGGATCGAGTTAGATCAATTACTTGTGTTTTCAGCATTTCATTATCTCCTACTAAACTGATATTCTAAGCCAAGGCCGGCCCAGCTTTCTATTACTGTAACACGGAGAGAGCCGCTCCCAGAAAGTGCGATTGCGCTAATGCTCATAGTTCCAGGGGAAACTGTCATGACGACGTTTTTAGGAAGAAACATTGCATCAGATAGCAAAGTTCTGTCCGCTGGAACACTAGCCGTCGCACCAAAACGGACAATACAATCTACTGTAGAACAAAGTGTTACTGTCTTATAATTTCCGGTGAGCGTTAAAAGCGTGGATGCAGTCCCAGAAACTGCAATGCTGTAGAAGCCGCGCGGCCTAATTGTTTCATTAGGGACAGGAACTCCGTCGGCGGTAGCTAGTGGGTATCTTGCATTGGGATCTGCCATTAATATAACTCCGCATTAAGTTTGACAGTATGAACGCCATTATCGCCAGAACTATTTGTCTTGATGATAAGAGTATCTTTTGTAGTTCCTGTAGTCGTTACAGTTACGGGGGCATCCACTGTAGGAACTGCTCTCATATCAATTAGATGACTCTCATAACTATCACGAAGATACAAATCCGCAGTACGGGCATAACGACAGCATTCGTGCTGAACTGCTGCCATACTCTTTGTCTCCCGTATATAGTTTTGATTTGTCTCATCATATATGAGATATATGCCCCTAATAATCAATCGATCATCGATGGGGTTAGTATCCTCGTATGTGAATTTTCCACTGATAGCAATCGCCATCTGAGTAGTAGTTGGTTCTACATATACCTGTATACTGTATAATCCAGGATCCAGAGTATTAGGAGGATAGGTATATGATTCACTAATAACCGTTGCTGTAGTCCACCCAGAAGAAGATCCAGAGGACATCAATTCATTCTCGCCCTCTCCCTGATGCACGCTAAGTGTTAATTCTTCTATAAGAGAGGTAGCAGAATGCTCAGCGAATACTGCTAGAGTCATATAGAGATTCTGGAATTTTATGATATCAACACTATCAAAAACCTGCACCAGATAGAAATAGCCAGTTATAAGTCCATCTGTCCTCTCTATGGTAATACCTGGATCAGTAATGTCTCCAGAGATGGTTGTAGTAAATCCTGCATCCTCGGCCTGGCCATACCAGCGAAAGCAATGCTCAGACCATCCAGTAGTGGATTCAAAAGCTACACTAAGATGATCATCTGCGTAATATAAAAAATTTGAATTATGAGCGTAATTCCAAGGATATGGCGGAGTTCCCGATCCCCCACCTCCTGAAGGGGTACTCCAGGTTCCGTCCCCTCTCCAATATGTTGTATTGCTAGCACCCATACCACTATTGAGATTTGTTACAGGGAGATTTCCAGTTACATCAGTGGAGAGACTGACCGCTGCCCAAGTAGGGACTCCCGAGGCATTTCCATGTAGAACTTTAGTTGTAGTTCCTAGATCTGAGAGTGTAGTAAGGTCATCCGTAGCATTAGCTACCGCAATTCCATTTACAGTGAATGGGCCAAGAGTGAAAGCTGCGGGAGTTTGCCAATTGGCATTGAAGTCTACTGTATCTATTTTCGTAAGTACTTGCCCAGCAGACCCGCCTGTAGGAAGTCCAGATCCAGTCGCGTCGGTTTTCCAGTAAACATTAAAGTCGGTGCCGTCTACTTTAGCAAGAACCTGATTAGTAGATCCTCCGATAGGAAGCTCAGTTCCAACTTCAGTTGGAAGTTCGTGATAGAAAGTATCGAATCCCATTAGTGAATACTCCCTAGAAATTCCTTAAACTTCGTCACTAGACCTGTAAGAAGGAGGGCGCCGAGGAGAATAAGAAAGGCATTCACGGCTGACTTTATGGCGGTAGATTTGAGGCTCTTGATCAATTCCTTACTAGCCTTTTTATCATCTTCCCGTTCGATATGTTCAGTTTTGTGATGCTCTATTCCATAAGGAAATGCCTGCAGGATCTCCTCCAATTTTTCAAGAATTCTATCTATTTTCTCGGCGTCCGATAGTCCATCATACTTTCGTCGATCCTGCTGCATTCTTATTCTCCTTATTGTTTTTACTTATACTGTGTATCCGTGTTGAATGTCGGTTTCCATTACTTTTAGAAGGTCTGCCCCAGTTCTTCTATTCCCCTCTGCGGCCTGGGTGTCCCCGATGGATTTAAAAACAATAGCCGCGGCTTCGTGGATAATAGCATAAGGACAGAGATCAAGAAGCCAGAAGGTTTCATTGTTCTTCAAAGCGGGGGCGTAGGAGTAATAACCGACTTCAAGAGTTGCGGATGTAGTAGATGGGATGATCATCAAATTGGTGCCAGCCATATAGTATATATCATTCTGCATAAAACTACCTGGCTGAAATACTTTATCAGGGGAGAGGTACTCCAGATAACGATAGGCACCTGGCTGCTTGACATATTTCCATTTCCTAAAACGCGTGAGTGGCGGAGAGATGGCAGTTAGATCAATGGTTTGTGCATACTTGGTGGAGTCAATGGGAATCGAAGTCTCCACCAAGTCTTGCGTATATTCTCCTTTAAGAATGGCTTTAGAAAGGGCTGAATTAACGGCCATCTCTGCAGCTGTCAGCTTATCAGGACGTTTAACTAGATCGAGAACTACTGTCACACATTCAGAGAAGTTCATTATTCAGTCCTTTCTTATTATGGGTCAAGCCCGCTACCTGCAACGAAAATCTGATCCATCAAAGCATTGGTCCATCCAAGGGTGGTTCTAGCTTGGTTCACTCTAGAATTATTCCTAGCAATTACATTACATTTATCCAGGTAAATTCCAATTGCAGGAGTTGGTGGGGATGCTATAAGAGCCCTTAACTCGTTAAGACGTGTCTGACCAATTGCCAGTGCTCCTTGATGAAGCTGATGGGATGTTAAAACAATAGAAGAAGGACCCAAAACTGCTTCTGCTGGCGGAACATCTACACCGGTGAATACCGTAATGCGCGCCCCCTCCATGATGTGTTTCGGCTCAGGAATAGCATTAG
>ERZ761594.521-NODE-521-length-10831-cov-5.117854_pt1 | contig 10831 bp, 20 predicted proteins | sample MGYA00511036_ERZ761594 | MGnify/ENA primary metagenome ERZ761594 (study PRJEB28899, sample SAMN03785561) | bioreactor sludge metagenome | biome: EBPR Sludge; feature: EBPR Bioreactor; material: 0.22µm filtered reactor supernatant | place: Saint Lucia: Queensland... | reverse complement strand
TGTGTATAAGAGACAGAAAAACACCCAGATGCAAAAATATCTGTAGACAGGTGGCAAAACCAAAGGGTTGAAGCAAATCTGAGTTCCGCAGATAATGTAGAATTAATGTTTAGGCACTCTTGTGGTTGTTGTCAAGACGCAGCATTGTACGCTGTGTTTTATGTTAAATATGGCGATAGCCTAACTGTATATCACCCGAAAATCTACATTGGACATGGTGCTTACGGCGGTGGCGAAATGCCTTCTGAAAACTGGCAAGACGAGATTACAAATCAGGGTTTTGCGCGATTTATTCCCGAGATTGAAACATATTTTCAAGCTAATGACCCCGCTGAATGTAGCATTTTTGATGACTAAATGAAAAACACGCAAAAAAATCGCATAGCAGAACTTGAAGACAAATTAGACAAAGCCAGCAAGTATAACGACCATTCAGATTATGACTGCCCGCTGTGTGAAATGTGTGGAGAGATTATTAACGGCACTCCTACGAAATACTGCTCTTTACACCTGCAAATCGCCGTTTTAGAGAAAGAATTGGAATCCCGCACATAAAGTGTGGTAAAATAGGGCATCATGACCGGAACACAACATGCCCCCGATTGGCTGGCAGGACGATTGTCAGACAACAACCACCCACATAAAATTGCTATTTACCCAGGCAGTTTTGACCCGCCTACATTTGGACACCTGAACTTAATTCAAAGAGCATCGAAAATGTTCGATGAGCTAGTAGTGGTGGTGAGTTTAAATTCACGAAAACCGCCATTTATATCAATGGAAGACAGGCTTCAACTATTGCGCACCATCACGCAGGATTTATCCAATGTCTTTATTGACACAAATATGGGTTTGACAGCAGATTATGCTAAACAAATTGGAGCAACTGCAATCGTGCGCGGAATGCGACCCGCTGGTGATTTTGAACCCGAATACATCCTCGCAATGAGTAACTATGACCTTGCTCCCAATATTGAAACGTGCTGGCTTGCCACCGCTCCAATGTATAGCCATATTTCCTCAAGTTTGGTTCGAGAGGTATATAATCTTGGGAAGAATGCTGAATGGACAAAATGGGTGCCGCTACCTGTGGTAAATCACCTGAGTCGAATGCTAGATAATAACGATGAGAACAGCCAGTAAAGTCACTACGCTTTTTAACTCAGCAGATGAATTTTGTGGATTCTTCCTTGCTGCCGATTTTTGTGCGGAACATGAGTGGGGCATTGACAGAATGCAAAGTCAACTCTGTATGAAAAAGGATATTCTTGGTATCCAAGGTCGTGTTATTCGTTCAGCCGCATTGCCAAATATAGCATTGCACAAGACTAGTCGCGCAACATATCTTTGCGCATCTGGCTGGTTCTCTGACCGATTGGACAGACTGGACAAACTCGATGTTTTGTATCGAACTAAAGAAAGTGCCTTGCCGTTCGTGGCAGCTTGGAACGGAGAAGATTTTTGTATTGCCGCTTTTCAAAAAGAGGGTAAGGAAATGCTGAAAACACTGATGACAGCAATTGAACAAGAAGATTGCGCAGTATTTCTTGGTGGTAAGACAGCAAATCCATTCGATAGGGGTGGGCTAACAATTTGTATTGTCTCTAAAACAGACCAAGAACATATAGATGGCATTATGGCATATGATGTCAATATGATGCAAAACACCCAAACCAAATAGTTATGCTTTGGTTGCTCCTTCGTTCCGTGTTTGGTGTCATCTTTGGCACTTTGCGATTTGTCGTCGTCGGTACAAATCGTGCGCCAAAAACAAAATACGACATTCAACGTAAGAAACGACACTCTTAAACAGTAAAAACAGCAGATTCTTGTATATCAATGGTGTGGATTTGGCTGAAAACCTACGATGATATTATTATCCGAATCACATCACAGGAAGTTTTATGAATCTAGACGCAAAGCTACGAGAAGAAACAACTAGAAAGAACAACGAGTTGGAAGCTATTAAGCCCATTCTGAAAGAAGAATATCGCGGTATTGACGATGTTATTGATGGAATTATAGAAGCCATTCGTCCGTTCTATGTGTTTCCCAAATCCTTGAAGCGACCACTGGTGGTAAACCTGTGGGGACTCACTGGTACAGGAAAAACATCAGTCGTCAATCGAATCGTAGAGTTGCTTAATCTTCAACACAAGTATTGTAAGTTCGACGTGGGCGAGTATGTTCATGCCTCGTCAGAGTACAAATTGAAGTTCGACCTCTCAGACAAAGTTGAGAAGTGTGTTGATAAGCACTTAATTCTGGCATTCGATGAGTTTCAGCTAGGACGAACTATTGCAGAAAATGGCTCAGAAATTGACCGCCCATCGCTGCGACCTATCTGGGATGTTATTGACAGTGGTGTCATCCATCACTTCAATCGGCGCGGAAATAACTGTGCTGAAATTGCAATGAAACTCAAAAAGTGCCTTGATTCGGGCGTAGTGGTTGAGGATGGACTTGTCGTTGAGGGAGCAGAAATTTATAATGCAATCTTCCGCAACACCTATCTGCGACCCGTTGACTATAAAACTCACCCTAGCTATGAAGAATATATCGCAAAACAAAAGGGTGAAGATACAGATGATGAATCGGTAGACCCCGATGATTCAGATGACGATAACTGGTACGGGCTGGACAGAGACGATGATTCATACAATCCAGCAGAAGAGTTGTCGGCAACAAAAAGAGCGTTTATGTATCGAACATACTCGAACTCTGCAATTAACCGACAGTTGTTTGCTGAACCGTATTTCATCAAATATGAAATCTTCAACGCATTGTTTGGAATCTCGCCAGCATTCTTCGAAGAAATTAATGACTACGAAAGGTGGAAGCATTCGTTCCGAGATGGTAAGGATGGCGATGCCCTGTATCAACTGGTGATGACCGAGTTTGTACAGAAAACACCGTTGATGAATTCGGAGAATTATTCTCAGTCTTTGGTGTTCAATATCGGTAACATTGATGAGGCGTATAATATGACGCACTCGTCAGACCCCGATGCAGATGCCGACTTGTTCCATGAACATTCAAAGAAAATCACTGTTCCGAAGATGAAAGATGCACTTTCAACACGGTTTAGAATGGAGCAGATTGGACGACTGGGCAACAATCATATTATCTATCCTGCACTTAGCAAGAAGACATATGAAGAAATCATCGACAGGTATATCCAACAGAGAGTTGAAGACTTTAGCACTTCATTCGGAATGACATTGGAGCCAGATAGCACAATTAAGGATATTCTCTATAAAGAGTCTGTCTTCCCAACACAAGGCGCTAGACCCATCTTGTCCACATTTAATACACTGGTGGATGCGTTTATTGCAAGACTGGTGAGCGATGTTATTTTCAACAACCCAGATGCCACCCAGGTGTTATGGACATATGTAGAGGGAGATGACCCCCACTTTGTCTTTACTGCCGTGGCAGAAGACAAATCTGTGGAATTAAAATATCCGGTTAAGCTTACAATCGAAAATCTAAGGAAGTCAGACTTTAGCGAAGCACAAGCAGCAGTGGCAGTGCATGAAGCAGGACACGCAGTAACAGCATTGATTAAACTACAACTGATGCCTAAAGAAGTCAAATCCCGCACCGCATCGGTGGCAGAAGGTTTTTGTTATACGCAAATGCCAGATACCAAAACCAAAGACTTGTTCTACGCCGATATCGTCTATTCTCTGGGTGGGCTTGAGGCGGAAAAACTCATCTTTGGCGACAACAATATGAGCAATGGCGGTGGCTCTGACCTGAGAAGCGCGACAGCTACAGCCGCAGCGATGGTGAAAACATATGGCATGGCAGACCATATGCACCAAATCTCTGTCCAAGGCTTGAGCCCGAACGCTATCTATAATACGGATTCAAACCAAGAAGCAGAAGATTGGGCTATCAAACTTGTAGAACAAGCACAAGCCGAAGCAAGACAAATTCTAGAAGAAAACAAAGCGTTGCTTTTGGAAATCTCACACTACTTGTCAATCTATCCGAGCATCAGCGAAGAGGATTTGAGAAAGATTACCGACAAGTATAACATTACAGTTAAATCCAAAGATAATTATTATGGCTATAAAGACATGATAAAGGAAACTATGCTGAAAATGGGGCTTGAGTATTCTGAAATACCCGTACCGCCCACTAAATAATAGGAATATCGACATGAGTTGGCAACAACTAGACGCATTAACTGACGAAGACATTAATGCTGAAATAGCAAAAAGGATTGGATGGCAGAAGGTTCGTAAAACTAATACAGGGTTTACAGGCATAAACCCTGTCAACAATACGAAGGAAAACATCCCGCCCTTTACGCTGTGTCCAGAAGCAATCAAGCTCGCGGAAAACTATGTTGCCAAACATGTCGGTATGGCTTATATCATCTATCTGGGTAAAATTTTATCCCCATCTGAAAAAGATGTCTCGTGGGCGCAAATTCAAAAGGCATTCTCTGAACCCAAAACAAGAGCCAAAGCGTGCTTAATAGCCTTGCGTGATATTGACAAGCCTGCGAAACCACTCGTTTCTGTACGATAATAGAGATATGAGTAAACAACGCTGGAGAACATGGGATAGAAACCCAGAGCCCACATTCACCGATTATACATACGTGAGCTATGATGGAGAACGCATCGAGAGCTTTAAAGATTGTCTGGATTATAACCTCACCTCTTTTCTCAATGTACATGATGTAAGACTATCCCATCCACCAACCCCAGAAGAAATTGAAATGGTGGTGGAAGCATATAAAAATTTTGAAGCAAAGTGTACTGAAATCTCTAAAAATACACGTAGAAAGATAGAGATGTTGGAAGCCTCTCGAAAACAAAAAATGATGGACCTTGGAGACGAGTTGGCGAAATATATACAGGAGAAAGTCAATGGCAATAGCACCACTAATGGGACACTGCAAGCACGGCTGGAAAACCAAGCCGAATAACTACTTTGAAGTAGACGGCAAAAGGATTGAGATGAACTGCCCCTGGTGTGCGGCAGAAGACCGTAAACGAAGAGACGACCAAGAATACGCGCAACAGGCTGATTTAAATTTGGTTAAAACCAATTTTCTCTACCTGCTTGAACATGATGTCGAGTTTAGAAATCAAGTGAAGTACCTATTATCATAGGGGAATATAAATCATGCCACAAACGAAGCAAGGCAAAAAATATAGTTTCTTTCCTAAAAAGACAATTAAAAGATTGCAACAGTCGATAAAAGAAGCTGTAGAAGATTATGAGCACGTACAACGAGCGGTTAAAAATCTGGAAGAAATTATTCATGAGCATAATGATAAATTCTTTCTAAAAATAGAAACATGCGGTAGAACATATGTTATTAAATTAGTAAGTAATGTCAGTGCGCTGAATGTAAATATAGAATTAATGCATATCGACATGTTGACATTAGAAATTACTTATGATGGAACAGAACGTATCAAAGGTGACCTCACATCGAACATTGTGGAAGCTTTCTTAAAACAAAAAGGCTATCCGTATTACATCGCTATGATACGATTGTTTAAGTGAATTTTCCTCAAAACTAGTGTTTGTCGCATATACCATCATGTCTCAAACAAAAACACTCGAAAGCCTAAGCGACAACATTGAAAATGTGTATCATGTTGGATGGCGCAAAGGCGTTGACGGCGAAGGCTCGGGGGAAATTTGGCGGACGCTTGGAAGTGGATACGACAGCCAGAATCCAGTTGTCAGAAACATCTTGGAGCAACATCTGAAAGCTGTCACCACTGCGGCGGCAAATGTTTTAATGAACAACCCACAAGCAACAAAAGACGGAAATACTACGACTATGAATGAAGACTACTTCGTTATCGGATATAATGTTATCCTCACCTTCACTGTTGGGGACTTGCCCACTATCACCGATGACGAAAAGGCAACAAAGAAATATCTGAAAGAAAAACTCATGTTCATGATTGCACACGATAAGTACATGATTGAACTCTGCTGCAAACAAGACAAAGATAAAGATAGCGACTATGCAAAGTTTCACGAAAAAGTTTTGAACGAACATATCAAACTCTACCGATATGTCGTCAAACACCACACCGTGACAAAGGAAGGCAACATCTACACCATGACACTGCCCTTCGTCGGCAAACTGATGGAAGACCGCCCTCAAGAAACAAGAGACTATAACGATGGAGTGTCTATCGAATTTGTATACGACGCGCTCAGGAGTATCGGCATGTGCCACTTGATGCGACTGAAAGTCGATGTATGCAAGAAAGTTTCTGTCACTAAATATCTGCCTAAAACACTAGAAGAATGGGAAGAGTGGGACAAAGCAGATAAACCAGAATCCGATTACTGGCTCGATAAAGCTGAAAAATTTAGAATCGTAGCCATCCCAAGAACAACATGATTGAAATACTGGAACTCCAAAAAGGAAAGGTGCTGTACTTCGATGAAGACGATACGAACTTCGTCAGCATGAACGGAACACCCCATAAAGTAAAGAAGGCAGTCTGCCCGCTTTGCCAACAAATTGGCGTACCATTCGATAACATCTTCCTACACTCCGTCTTTATCGGGAAAGACTACGCACCAACACCTAGACATTGGTGCGACCCGAAAACAAAGAAACTCCATTGGGTGAGCAAAAAAGAACGGCAAAAGGATAAACTTAAAATTAGACAAATCGTCGCCGCATATAAAGAACTGAAACATAGGATTTCACATACATGAAAATTATCAATACACAAAACATGGCGGCAAACGATATCCTCGACTTCACCACCGATGAACCGATGTATTGGGATAAACGATTGCCTAGAAACAAAATCCATAAAATGAAATGTCCCTATTGTGGCAGATGGGCGAAAGTAGACGAGTTCTTTGAGAACTACGACCATCAAGCACTTATCCTCGACAATAACCATTTCGATATCTTCGATACGTGCGCCACACCACTCGAAACGTGTCAGGAAATCCAAACCATCCGACGAACAACAGCACTCAACCTGCCCGTGGATGAAACACTCTTTTCAACAGACGCTATCCGTATCGCAAAACTGAGAGGCTTTATCCAAACATCTGTATAACATTCACATGTCTAATACAGCCGTCTTCGCTCGCCATACACACCCCGCCGCACAAGGAAACCACTCCTATAGCCTCGCACTCGTCCAATACGACACAGAAGAGCAGCTAGAGGCACTAAAAAGGCTCTTCGGCTTTAGAGGCGAAGGACTGCCAGAACCCATGAAACATAATTATCAATGGTATGGAGGAAACCAGTTCGACCTCATCGCCACTTTCCCAACACCACCAACAACACTTACCCCGCAACAATACTCCGTACAAGAAGATATGAACGCTAATAAACATAGCGTAGGCGACCATAGATGGGTGGGATACTATACAGCAGAAGAACTTCTTAAAGAGTAAATATGTGCTATAATATCACACATGGCAGATATAACAAAACAGCCAATCAAATGCAATACGATTGAAGACGTGAGACAAGTGCTGAAAGATATCAGCTATAAAGATAATGTTCAAATTCATGTCGAACATTTCAAGCTTAAGAACGAATGGCGTCTTAAACTAAGGGTTGTAGAAAAATGTAACTATACAGATTCCAATATCACCCTGATTGTAGAATTAAATAATAGACACCCGCTGCCTTGCAAATCTTCCGCTGTCATCAAAGTCGCAATGGAGCTTATTCTATGGTGGGAATGCCATGAAGCATTTGAGAAATTTAAATATCATGGAGAAATGGTGCTCGACCCACACGAAAAACGATATGCCACACCAATGAGGGAAAGTGTCTTCAACAGTATGACTGCCGCACCAGTCTTTGATTCTGTCAAATATCTCATAGGCAATTCCTAACAACAAAATACTGTATAACAAAAAAAGAAACTGCCAGGGGAAAAACGTTTCCCCTGGCATGCGGAAATACTCGGGCGAAAAAATGGAAGAAACACCTATAGAACTATCCCCAGAATACGACTATAAGAAAGTATGGCATTACATCCGAATGATGAAGAAAGCATACGAAGTGTCTAATGGAGAATTAAGATATACAACACCGTCAGAATATCAACTGCCAGAAGATGTGGATGAAACAATACTGACGCCAGAAATCAAAAATAGATTTATCATACCAACATCACTGACAATACCTGTATATAGGAAAAGTGGAACATTCGCCCCACCACAAATACCAGAACTGTATGTGATGAGATGGAAGTATGGAGTAGCCCTTAGAGAACACTATGGATTTATGACGGAATTCACAAACCTGATAAGACAAAAGAGCGGAGAATACCAAAACAACTTTAATACACAAGTGATGGCGTATGCAAAAGGAAGACTCATCAAAACACTGGCTCCACATGAACACTGGAAAGCAATGGATGCCACTAAACTACATGTGGAAACAGAAGACTACCTGAATGCATATATAGCAACACAAATACTGGAGAACGAAGATGAATAACTATACACTTAATTTTGACTACATCGAAGACGGAATCATCGTCTTTGAACTGCTCCACCCATATGCCTATGATGTCTCAAACTGCGGCACCGTCCAACTCTCTCAACTGAAGGATTAACAATCATGTCGGAATATAAAAAAGTAGATGATGAAATTGTTCAAGCATTGAGTATTGATGCACCGTCAGGACCGTACTGGGACAATAATCAGTTGAAAATCTCCAATGCATCAGCAATAGGCGGAATCCATATCGGAAGCGATGGAAGCGAAAGCCACTTCTATCGAGTAGAAGATACATTAACAGAAAAAACAAAATTGTTTTCCATCATGCAAGAAAATATAGCACTGAGAATGACACAACGAGACGGTGTGGAATTTGTCAATATGCAAACTGGCAAAACATTGATGAGACTTTCTCAAGATGGAGATTTGTATATCAAAGGTATCGTGAAAACACTGCCAGAGGATGATAATGTGCTATAATAGCCATTATGCCCTATAACGTTAGGAAATGTGCGTCTACTAGACCCATTGCAACCAATCGGGTGAGCCAGTATACTGCACCCAATTCATATACACCTAAACCCGTCGAACCCTATGTGAAAATTCAAGACGGGAATCCTATCATCGTGCGAAGTAAGGGCATGGACTTCGTTGTGGAATATGATAGCGTCTGCGTCTTCTCTATCAAACATGATAAAGTCATCTTCTCCATTACAGATGATGAAATTGTTATCGGTAATAAAGACGGAGAACATATCAAGGTGAAACTGTCATGAACAACCCTGCCTACAACGCATCACTCAGCCAAGAAGCCCTGAAGTATCTTCTGGAAAACCCAGACGCGGAATATCTTGCCGCTATGATGGCAGAAGAAGACGACGACTATGAAGATTTTGACACTCCTGTATATGACGCCATTCCTACAGATGTGGTGGATAAAAATGGAAATGTAATTTCATATGACGAAATGCAACAGGCTATCATTATGGAAGCACTCAACAACCCCTCTGAACAAATGAAGAAAATATGGCACACAAACGATGATAAAAACGGAGACTGGATAAAAGCTGCCAACACACCACCTGTCTATAACAATCAAGACTTCATAGATGCAATGAACTATGCACAACAACATGCCATTAAACATGATAAACAAATCATGGAATATGAAGCTCTGAAAAAAATAGTCCAACAACAAGCTGGCGAAATCAGCAATCTCAAAAGCATCTATACCAGTGCTATCAAAACCATCATGGCACAAGACACGGCTATCGAACAACTCACTAAAGAGTTTGAAACAATGAAACGACATGTCCAAAAAATGCATGACGCACTTTCACTGCTCAACATCCATAAACAAAATGGAGAGACAATACTGAAGACCAGCGATATGGGCGCTCTCAACGCTATCACTATCAACTCTTCATATATCATCATTGGCAACCCCAATGGAGAGAACATATCAAACTGATGCTCTAATCATGGCTATCAACTATCAACGTAATAAAGAACTGAGAGACCTCATCGCTCAATATACAAACAATATGCCAAACAATCCAGCACCACACAATATGCCAAGCAAGTTCGGTACCTTAAACAATGGAAATCCCACTATTTCTCCTATGCCCACTCGAACACCGTCTGTCGCAGAGATTGTATACACAGACGATTCTGTCCAGTTTATACATAGGAAAACAAACAAAGCCGTCATCACTATCACCGACGACGAAATCATCATCGGATGCCTGGACGGAGAACATATCAAACTTGATATCAAGTAGTATTACTAGGATATAAGTGTAAGTCTTGAAAAATGTAGAAAATTGTCTAAAAGCTCTCTCAATACCAGTCTGAAAGAATATCTTAAGAAAGTAAGAGTCAGTATGATGAAAATAGTTTTCAGACTTCGTTGAACCTGGGCTTTAGGCGAAGTCGAGAAGTGGTGAGAAAAGTCGAGAGAGAAAAGATGATGCCCCACCACTGAGAAGCCTGTTGGAGAGTAGGCTAAGGAGAATCAAGGAATAGTTTACTCAAGTGGATGGGGCTTATTTGTGAGCAGAGATGGAGGAAATAACATCGGTGCTACCACTAGATAATAACGAAGAAAAGATTTGCCAAACTTCAGAACTATCTATTATAGAGTTCTGCAATTTTGAATCTGTGTCCTGCTTTTGGGAGACTTTTTTGAAGATTATTTCGTCTGGCTGGAAGGGTTGGTGGAGAGGTGTCCCATCTTCATCCCATGATTTACCCAGTCTTTTCCCATGTCATTCCCAATTTTAGATTTTCGTGTCAACAGGGAATAATTTTGATGTTTATTTATGTAGGGTGGAAAAGGATTCCTACATGATG
>ERZ761594.519-NODE-519-length-10864-cov-3.615413_pt1 | contig 10864 bp, 7 predicted proteins | sample MGYA00511036_ERZ761594 | MGnify/ENA primary metagenome ERZ761594 (study PRJEB28899, sample SAMN03785561) | bioreactor sludge metagenome | biome: EBPR Sludge; feature: EBPR Bioreactor; material: 0.22µm filtered reactor supernatant | place: Saint Lucia: Queensland... | reverse complement strand
CGACATGGGCTTCGCGCAGCGAGCGCGCTACAACGAGCTCGTCATGGAGATGGCGATGTCGGTGACACCTGAGACGCTCTACGCAAAGCCCGGGGAAGTCCCCGAAGACTTTGAGCCCGTCCGGGCGTCGGTGCGTCTCCCCAATGGCGCTGTGCGCGTCAACAAGATGCTTCAGGTCTTGTCAGGGTTTGTTATCCAGGGTGCGGATTACGGGATCTGTGATGCGTGCCCGCACATGCAACGCTGCGTCGACGCCAAAATTCGCCCGTACACCAAGAAGTGCGAGGTGGTTCAAGAGGCGCCGGAGCGGCGCGTGCTCCGGGACATCGAGAATCCGAAGTTGGATCTATACAAAGACCAGCTGGCTTTGATTCTGGAGAACGACCCCACCAACAAGGTCATTGTGTGGGCCTCCTACACGGAAGAGCTCGACGATCTTGTCGCGGCGACAAAGGCACTGGGCGTGGAGTTCGTCCGCGTGGATGGACAGACCCTCGCTCGGCAGTCTCGTATCGACCAGTTCCAGGAGGATCCGGCGTGCCGGGTGTACATTGGACAGGTCAGTACTGGTATCGGAATCACACTTACAGCCGCCAACTACACCATCTTTTACACGCTGCCCTGGGACCCTTTGCAGTATCGACAGGCTATGGATCGGAACAACCGTCCCGGCCAGACGCGCCCGATGACGGTTTATCGGCTCTTGTCGTCCGATCGGTCCTGGGCGCTCGATCGGTATGTTGCTCAAGTGCTGGTTTTCAAGGAGAACATTTCCTTGACGCTCACGGAGCTGGTTGCGTGCGCCGGTTGCGACCGGCAACCTGACTGCGCGCGTGACGAGATCCTCCCCTTTCGCGCGCAGTGCAAGTACGCTGCAAACGTCGAGCGCCCCGTCGCCGACGTGGAGGTCATTGAAACATGCGACTGACGATGGAACATTCGGACGTCATCAAGGCCCTGGCCTTGTACGTCCAGACCAAGGGCTTCACCGTAGAGGTGAAGCCCGAAAACTTCGTGTTCGCCAATGAGAGCCAGGAGCCGGGGCAGTTCGACCTCGTGGTTCTCGTCAAGAACGCCGACATGGGCGCCCCCGCGCCGCCCCCACCGTCGGTGGGGGCTCCTCAGCGTCCGGCAGCGGGGCGTCCGGCGCCGCGTTCGGCGGCTGTTGCCCCGCCCCCTCGGCCCGCGCCTCCCGCACGCCCGGCGTCCAAGAACGACATGTTCCGCCCTGTCGCGCCGCCGCGCGCGGCGCCGCCGCCGCCCAAGCACCGCATCTTGGACAAGCAGGCCCTGTCCTCTCCAGCGCTGGCGCTTGCGGGTCAGCACCCTCACATGCCTGCGGCGCAGGCGGTCGTTCACGCCTATGAGGGCGCGGAGACGGCATCCAACTACGTGGATGATGAAGGGGCTCCGGACCCCTCTGCGGGCAATTACCGTTCGCCGATGGACACGGGGCTCTTGGTCGACCCGGCCGATATGTCGCCGGAAGATCGAGCGGTGTTTGAAGAGATTCTGGAGCGGTCGGCCGCGAACGCGGAGACCGGGCCGGTGTACGCCGATGACAGCGCAAACGACCCCATCTTGCCCGGGGGGTATTTGGATGACGCGTGATGTCTGACCGCCGACACCTTCCGGTCATTCCAGCGGACCTCGTAGATCCGGTTCTTCCAGGTGGGGCGTTCTCGCACTCTCAGTACGAGACGTTCAAGAGCTGCGGGCGTTCGTACGAGTTCAAGTACGTCAAAGACATTCGTTTCGGCCCGGGACCTGCGATGGTCCGTGGTACGGCGATTCACACTGCGGTGGAGACGGCGCTTCGCCAGAAGATGGCGGGGGGCGCTGACCCCTCGCTGGAAGTTCAACTGGCCGTTGCGTCTACGGCCTTCGACAAGGCCAAGGCCTCCGTCGAAGACTGGGGCGACGAGACGGCGGGCAAGGTGAAAGACACAGCCCTCAGTCTTTACCGCGTTTACCACGTGAACGCGCTACCGAGGATCACCCCCGTCGAGGTTGAGGAGCCCTTTATTGTCAAGGTTGGCTCCGTAACGGTCCGCGGCGTTATCGACCTCGTGGATAAGACAACCGAACACCCGGGCGATCCAGGCCGTTTGGAGGTGGTTGACCTCAAGACCTCTGCGTCAAAGTGGTCTGAGAATGACGTCAAGACCGACCCGCAGCTGTCGCTGTACACCGCCGTGAAACGCCTTGTGTTTGCGAGGATCGACAACCTCGTGAGCACCAAGACGCCAGCGCTGCACAGGCTCCCAGCGTCGAGGGGCCCGCGCGACCATCGGAACCTCATTGAGGACTACGAGCAGGTCGTCGACTACATCAAACGGGGCGTCTTTCCGATGGCTCCCATGGACTCGTGGAAGTGCACGCCCAAGTGGTGCAGCTACTACAGCATGTGCCGGGGCCGGGAGTAGCTCCATGGTTTACCGAACGCCGGCGTCTATGCCGGAACCTGACACGGACATGACGTGCGGGGACTGTGGCGCGCGGGCGCCCTTCCGCTCTACAGGCTGGGGAATGGTCGACTTCACCTGTACGAGTCGCGTGTTCTTGGCCTGCAATGTGTGCATCCAGGAGAAGTACCCTTGGCTTCTTCGGCCGAAGACGCAGGTAGAGGAGTAGCGCTGATGGGCCTGAAATTCGGGGTTGTCACAAAAATCGACGCGGACGAGGTAGAAGAGGCTGAGGTCAAGCCTTTACGCCGTACGGAGGACGTGGCACACCCTGTGTTGTGTCCAACGTGCGCCGCCCCAACACGCGAAACCGCGACCCGTACGCGGCAGTGTCCGAACTGCGGGACACTGCCGTTCGAGCGCTGACTGACGAAGCGCACATCCTCTACGACCCCAAGATCCACCGAAGGGTCGTCAACTTTCTTTTCCTCGCCTACTTCACCTCGCCTCATCCGGAGGCGGAGGTTGCAGTAGAACTCTGGGCGTGTTATCGCCACCTTCTCGAAGGTGGCGCGATCGGGGACATGCCGATCACACGCCTCAACAAAACAGCCACCATCGCGACAGTCAGAAAGCTGTTGCGTGGCGAACTGGTCCAATTGACGGACCACGAAGGAGACCACGATGAGCACGGAGAACACCATGAACGAGACCCCGACCACCGAGAAGAACGAGAAGAAGAAGAAGGCGCCGGCGGCTTCCGAGTCGTCGCAGCTGTCCGGTTCTGATCGCGCCGCCGCAGCCCTGGGATTCGAGTACGACTTCCTCCCCCTCCCCGGGGACGTGACGGACGGGGCGCTCATCAAGATCGACCCGAAGGCCGTGGCGATCTCCAAGCTCGACGCGCGCACCGCGCCGGCGCTCGTCGACGCCGAGTTCGTCGAATCCATCAAGAGCGATGGGGTCATCCAGGACCCCTGCGTCACCTACGCGCGGCACAAGAAGACGGGCAAGGAGGGCTGGATCGCTGTCGCGGGCCGTCGGCGCCTCACGGCATGCGTCCAGATCGGGCGCAAGGAGATCAGCTGCAAGGTCAAGGAGATTCGGGACATCCGGCACTACCTCCTCCTGGCCGGCAAGGAGAACCTCCAGCGCGACTCCATGTCCTTCTGGGACAAGTACGTGTTCCTTCAGAACCTCATGTCCACCGGGCTGAAGCAGTCGGAGCTCAAGGGGGCGCTGAACATCAGCGAGGGGAACGTCTCCCAGATCCTCGCGGTGGGCAAGCTCGACGAGCGCGTGCAGAAGATCGTGCGGGAGGGCTCCAAGGAGCCCTTCAAGAGCTTCGCCGCCAGCGTGGTGCGCGAGCTGAAGCGGATCTCCGACCCCGAAGTCCAGGTGCACTTTGCCCAGGTCGCCATGGAGAAGAACTTGTCTCCGGGCGCCGTCAAGCACGAGGTGGAGAAGTACCTCGACAAGCAGGCGCGGGCCGCCGAGAGCAGCGGCGACAAGGGCGAGAAGGGCGCGAAGGGGGCCAAGGGCGGTCGGGGCGTGAAGCTCCCCGAAGAGGTGGTGGCCAAGGACGTCAAGCTCGTGGCGAAGACGGACATCGTCACCCTGTTCAACTTCAGCGCCGCCCGCTTCACGAAGCTGAAGAGCTCGGACAAGACCAAGCCCGAGACCCTCGCCTACGAGCGCGGGCGTCGCGACGCGCTGGCCCAGGTCGCGGGCCTCGCGCCCCTGCCCACCAAGGCGGCCGAGAGCGAGGAGTAGGCGTTACACGTCTAGGACGTCTGCGAGGCACGTAATCTCTTCGTCGGAGAGGTGCTCTCGCAGACGGGCCAGGGCCTGGGCCTGCACCGCCTCCACTCGGGTCGGCGTCATCTGCGACCCGTCAATCTCGTACAAGATCTGTCCAATCGTCTTCACGTCTTTCGGCTCTCCTCCACGCAAGCCGAAGGCGTAGATCAACACCAGACGCTCGTTGCGGGCGAGGCGCGCACGCTGAAGCATGTCGAGCACGTTCAAGCGTGCGCGCTGCACGTCGCGTTCGACGTTTACGGTGTCGTCGACGATCACGACGTTGTCGATCGAGGCGATGGAGGGTTCCTCAAAGACTTCGTAGGCCTCCCCAGCGGCCTGCTTGGTCTCGTTCTCGATGCGTACGCGGCGCATCTCTTTTCGCGTGTGGTTTGGGACGTGTACGACCCGGATGCGGTACGTTGCCTCCTGCATCTTCACGGCGACCCAGTTCGCCGCGTAGGTCAAGAAGCGGTTCCCGCGCGCCGGGTCGAAGAGGGTGATGGCGTGGAGTAGCCCCTCGTAGCCTGCTGAAATCAACTCGGAGAACAAGGCCTCGTCGTGTGATCGGCGTTTGGCTTGTTTGATGACGAAGCGGTAATACCCGCTCGCGATCTCGTTTCGGAGTCGGTCTCGTTCAGCCGCGTGCTGTTCGCGGGCGCTGGGGCTCGCGGACAGCTCTGCGGCTGAACGGGCCGTCTGGTACGCCGTAAAGAGGTCGTACTCTTCCCGGGCGGTCCTGATAGCGTGTGTACCCACATCGCGGAAATGCAGGTCCAGCAGGGTTTGTTGGAGCTTGAGTGGTTTAGGCATCTTCCTCAAGTCTTTACAGGGCCCGCGTCTTGCGGTAAACCCTTAGCTCGTTGCGTCGCCACGGAGGCGCCGCACACCACAGGAGAACACGCATGTCGAAGCATCAAAAGAATACCACGGCGCCCACCCCCCCGGTTGCGGAGCGGCTCACTGCGGAGGCCGTACCTTCCACGGAGATCGTCGGCGCTGCGGCGCCGACGGCCCTCGTCGAGGAGGTGGACGTGGCGGTCCACGCCCTGACGCGGAAGTACAAGGACGCCTTGCCGCACATGGCGGCCTACCTCGATCAGGTCGCGCCGCCCAGCGCGAACGAGATCCAGACCGCTGTGGCGGCGCTCGATCAGGTCAAGCGGGACGCGTTCGTCGCCGCGTTGGCGCGCATGAACCCGGTGAAGCTGGGCCAGCACACCACCCGGCAGGAGTTCCGCCTGCCGGAGATGCGCATCTTCCACGGAACGGGCTCGGACGAGCTGCGTCCGAGCGACGCCCCCAACGGCAGCATCTACAGCACCGATGGGCGTATCCTGGCCGCGCCCAAGGCGGCTCTCGCCAACCTCAAGCACAACCCCAAGCACGCGAAGCTCGGCACCACGGTCTCCGGCTTCCTGATCGCCGTGCACGAGGCGCACACGTTCTGGCCTCCGCGCAACGGGGAGCTTCCGCCGAACGTGGAGGTCCGCGCCAACGTCCCCATCTGCCGCTCGCTCGACCGCAAGCGCGGCGACTACTTCGGGAGCTGCGAGGCGTGCGCCTACCGTCCGTTCAAGGACGGCAAGCCCAACAAGGACAGCTGCCGCAACGAGGACCACCTCTACTTCGTGTTGGCCGACTTCTCCGGGGTGTACCGCTTCGTGGTGCACGGGAAGTCAATCAAGCCCGGCAGCGCGGCCATCAAGAAGAAGAGCCGCCCCTGGGCGACCTACTTCCAGCACGCCTTCGAGCTGGAAGCGCGTGAGGAAACGCAGGGCACGGACCGCTGGTTCGAGCTCGCGGCGAGCGTCAGCACCGACATCGCCGACCCGACGCCCGAGGAGACGGCGCTTCTGACGGCGCTCGCGCGGCAGGTCGACTACGAGATCTTCTTCCCGCAGCTGGCGGCGATCTACACCTCCGAGCCGAAGCACGTCGCCAACGGCGGCGCTTCGGGCACGTCGGACATGGACGCCCTGATGGCGTCGGCCGGCGCCACGCCGGCGCCGGCGACCAAGGACGTCAGCAAGGCCAACATCTAGCTCTCGCGCACGGGCCGCTCGGTGTGCCGCTTTACGCGGTACACCGAGCGGCCCGTCTTCTTCCCACTGTTTCTTTGGCCTGAGCGAGAGGGGAAAGATGGCAACCAGCTCAAGAGAAATCGTGCAGACGCGCACGTCGCTATCCAACATCTACAGCGAGATCGTCTTGCGCCACGCGCCGTGGTCGATCTCGAAAGCTGGAGTGCTCAACCTCTGCGGTAAGCAGTACCTCCACAAGTACGTGGAGAAGCTGACCGAAGGGAAGAAGAGCGACTCTTCTCGCGTGGGTGTCGTCGCCCACGCTGTCCTGGAGGCGGGTCTTCAAACTCCGGGGATCGACCTTCGCGCCGTGCTGCACGAACAGATCGACAAGCATCAGCTGTCCCGCGAGGAGACTATCGCGTGTTCGGCGCGGATGTCGGCAATGGAGGACTTCATCACGCGCATCGGCGCGTTCAAGGCGGCCAACGGAGTGACGGCGGAGTTCATTGAGCATCAGCTGGCGATCTCCCCGCTGCACACGGCGGTGCCGTTCAAGGTGACCGCGAAGACGCCGCCGGAGCTTTGGCACGGCACGCTGGAGTGGCTCGGAGAAGGGCGTGTCAAGGTCGCTGAGGGATCACCGCCATTCCCTTCGCTCCGAGCGCACGGCGCGTACCTCGTGACGCCCTCTGGGGTGTTTGAGGGCGCGCACGAAGTCCTGGCCGTGCACGACGATGTACTGCGGATTACGGACTTGCCTGTTGCGTCCGGTGTCGCCTTCGAGGGGGGGTTGGCGGTCAAGCCTCTGCTCCGAGGCGTCATCGACCACGCCATGCGTACCCACGACGACTTCTTGATCGTCCTCGACCACAAGTCAGGCAAGAAGAAGCCGATCGGCGAGCACTCGCAGCAGTTCTATGCGTACATGGCGCTCGCCGTGGTCAACTTTCCGTGGGCGCGCGGGGTTCAGTCGGGCATCCATTACATCGGGGAGCCCAAGGTGGACTGGTTTCCCCGCTTCGATGGAAACCCCGGCGCGTGGACGCGCGAGGAGATCCTCTCCCGCGTGATTCCGTGGTTGGAGCAGTTTATTGGTCGCACAGCGGTCAAGCTCGGTCTGGTGGACGCCGGTACGCCGCGCGCTGAAACGGGCTGGCAGTGCAGCTACTGCGGCTTCTCAGATCACTGCGAAGCAGGGCGAGACGAGATCGCAAAACGTGCTCGCCGAAAGGGAGCGACGAACATCTAGTAGTAGGGTGAAGGGCGCCCATGACACGCAAGACGGGCTCAGCAAAGTTCACACACAACGACGGCCACAAGCTCCTGAACTTGTTGGACGTCACGCAGCTCAAGACGCTTCTCACACACTCCTTCCCGGAGCACCGCCTTACACAGATCAACACGGCATCGGTCAAGATCAATTGCCTCGCGGCAAATGTCACAGGACACATCGACCAGAACCCGTCGATGTATCTGGACGTGGTCAGGGGTACGATCAAGTGCAAGGCCTGCGGGTACTTCACACGCAACCTCTTGCAGCTCTTCCAGGACGCCAAGGGCTGGTCGTACCGAGAGACGCTCTCGCAGGTTTTGACGTATACCGGGCGCCGACTGGTGTCCGAAAAGGTCGAGGCCGATGTCGAGGCGTACGACATTCACAACCTCGCAGTGTCGACGCTCCTGTATGTCTGTACGGCGTATGCGCGCAACCTCCTTGCGCCGCCGGTCGACCCAGAGGACAAGAAGAACTACGACGAGATCGCGCTGCACGCTGCGGCGCCCGTTTTGGAGTGGCTCTTCACGCATCGCAAGCACCTCCCTGAGCACCTGGGCGCGCTGCCCTACGGCGTTTGGCCCCCCCAGCACGTTTTGTTCGCCTACGCGGCAGAACGGCTGGAGACGTTGGCGGGCGCACAGTACGAGCGCTTCCAAAACACCTACTTGACTCCAGAGCGGCGCGCGAAGGTCCTTGAGCGCATCAAGGTCTTGGCGGAGCCCGCCGGGGTGGAGTGGGTCAACGCGGTGGCCTTCTTCAACGGGCACGGGCTCCGCACTCCAGGGAAGATCCGTCTTCGCCGCGCACATTTGGAAGACCAGAAGGACGGCAACTACCTCACGTTGCCGGGTTTCACCGAAGACGAACCCATCGGCTACTTCGGCCTCTACGCCCCCCACCTCGGGGGGCTCGACCCCTCAGAGGCCAAAGCGCTGCGGTTCTTCCTGGTCGAAGGCGAGAACGACGCGATCACAGCGCAGGAGACGTTTATGAGCGCGGGCCTCACCGGCTACGTGTTTATCGCGTCCAACGGCGCCTTCAATGATCTTGATGCGCTGGTCCCCGCTGGCGTTGAAGAGGTCTATGTGATCTCTGACCACCCTGTACGAGGTAAAGGAGACTCGTGGCTCCGTGGGCGCCTCGTCACAGGCGCCGAGGTCTTCGTTCGCGTCTTTCGTGGTTGGTCTGCGCTGGACAAGATCCCGGGGATGCCGAAAGACCCGGACGACGCGATTCAGCTTGGAGGCTTTCAGATCTTCAAGCGTACAGTCGTCGACGAGGCCGATAAGTGGTTTGTCCCGGTTGACGTCTGGGCCCTGGACAAGGCGCTGGAAGACGCCGCTGTTTTGGGCCCGGACGACGTACGGGAGCGGACGGCTATCGCTGTCGGCTATGGGGAGACGGTGCGTAACGCAGCGCAGCTTTCGCAGTACGTCGAGCGCGTGTGCACCAAGATGGCGCTGACGCCCGCGATCGTCCGTAGCCTCATTGTTCGTAGCAAGGACGATGAGGCCGGCTTCATCGCGCGGATCATCGACGTGCTCACGCGCCTGTTCCACCCTCTGTACAAAGAGGACGGCATGCGTGGGGCGATCCTGTACCTGCATCACCGCACCAAAGATCGCACCATCCGCTTCGGCACCGACGACGGCGCTGGGGCGCTGTCGGCGCTGGCGAACGTCGTGGGCGATGTCCACTCCTTCTTCGCGGAACAGGTTGGTATCCCTGCGTGGGTGATGCCCCAACAGGGGCAGGGCCTTGCTCAACCTGTCCGCGAGCTACAGCGGATCTTCGCAGACTACTTGAAGATCGCGATCCAATCTCTCTTCCATGACGTGCCCACGCGCGAAGAGTGCACCCAGTACGGCCAAGGCGTACACGTCATTGAGGCCGCACAGGCGCCGTTCGGCGTCGTAGTGATGGTCGTAAACGGCATGTGTGTCTACGAAGGCACTTACGCGCCCGACGGCTCGCTCTCGCTGTCTTGGAAGAAACTCGATGGCCCCTCTCGGGGGTTGGCGCTCTTCCTCACCGAACCGCACCCGCACTTCTCAGAGCTCCGCTCCGTGGCCGACTTGGAAGACGCCAACAAGTTCACCATCGAGGACGTTCGGTACTACGTTCACCGCCTCGTGCAGCTCTACCGCACAGGTTGGCGAACCTTGAACACCGACCTCGACGCGAAGTTTCTCGCGTACTACCAAGCGGCTTTCTCGGCGCCACACTTGTCTCCTTCCAAGGTGCACTTGGAGCTCGTGGGGCAGCACTCCTCTGGCAAGTCCACGGCCCTGAGCACGTTCTGCGGGGGACAGTTCCCTCATCTCCAGATCTGCCCATGGTCCAAGGGGTTGGTCAACTACTCTACGGCGTCCATCTACCAGGGCTTCAATCGAGCCTCCCTCACGATGGGCTTGGAGGAGTTCACCCGCGACCTGACAGTGGCAACCGCGAAGACGGCGCAGGTGCAGTCGATCAGTGAACTTTTGCGCCAAGTCATCTTTCCGGGCGGCGCAGTAGTGTCGCGGGCTTTGCCTACTGGCGGGTCGCGTCAGATGATCGTCAGGACCAACGTCGTTACGGCGTCAATTCACCCCGCCCACGACCCGCAGGATGCGAGCCGCCGCCTGACGGTCGAGACCGTCAAGGTGGAAGGCCTCAAAGACCCTCAGATGGAGTTTGCGGAGCTCTTTCCACCTGAGGAGCTTACGCGCATGCGCCGCGTTCTAGGATTGGGCCTGATCAAGTTCTACCGGCCGTACCGAGAGTACTACGACCAGATTGAACGGGAGCTTGGCACGGGGAAGGTAGTCACCACGTTTGCGGTCGACACCCGCTTCCTGCGCAACTTCTATCCGATCGCTCCGCTCATGGCGCTCTTGGGCGAGGACTGGAAAGACTTCGTCATCAAAGCGACTGAGGCGCGGCGGGGGCGCCTCACGGCGAACGCGCGCAGTAACGTCACGACACAGCTCTTCGACACGATCTTCAGGACTAACAACTTGAAGATCGGACAGTCTGGCGCGGTGACCTCCGTCGCTGTGATGCTCGGGTCACGGGACCCTACGCGCTGGCTGGCGTTGAACCACGCCCAAGCGGGCGTGTACTACTTCGAGGACCTGAAGTACCTGATCGTCGACTGGATCTCGGTCGTGGCACCAGGAGGCCTGCTTCACCGGGTAGAGCCGTACTGCCGAACGCCGCCCAACTTGCTCAAGCACCAGCTTGACCAGCACTCTCTTGCTCGACGGGAGCATCAATACGAGCCTGCGAAGGTCTTGTCTGCGCTTCGCGCTTTTGGTGGCGTGATGCGCACGGACGAAATCACCGTGGTCGACATCTCCGCGCTGTTGGAAGAG
>ERZ761594.517-NODE-517-length-10898-cov-5.006364_pt1 | contig 10898 bp, 15 predicted proteins | sample MGYA00511036_ERZ761594 | MGnify/ENA primary metagenome ERZ761594 (study PRJEB28899, sample SAMN03785561) | bioreactor sludge metagenome | biome: EBPR Sludge; feature: EBPR Bioreactor; material: 0.22µm filtered reactor supernatant | place: Saint Lucia: Queensland... | reverse complement strand
AGATTCTACTATTGCTGTTGTTCAGGATGAGTTTGAATGGGCTAGAAAGAATGCCGATTTTGTCTGGAGTCGTTATGAAGAGCCTGGTAAACCATACCTGAAGGTTTTTCCCCCAAATGATTGCGGTGATTTTATTGGGTGTGATGACAAAGATTATCCGATAGCATTGCAGCACCGAACCAATAGATATTCTCGCTTTGGTAGCTCTATTCGAAGAACAGGAGTACGATTTGGCTGGAATGCTGTCGCAATGGCAGAAATACGTGACTTGAATCGCCACAGAACAGGAGAAAAGTTCTGTCCTTTAATTCCGCTGGGTTTTTATGCCGCCTTAGACCAGCTTCCCGAGGGTATAGGCGACAATACCATTAGTGATTTAGCCACCTGGGGCGCAAATAGAACCACAGAAGCTAGAAACATGCTAGCAAATGACAGTAATCATAGCTATATGTATTACACTCTGTTGGGCTCAGAATTTCCATTCGAGCACCTAACCACGGCGAACCATTTTCTATATGAAGCGGAGCTACGAACTGGCGTTGGAGCGCATTATAGATATGCAAAGCATCTCAAGGACGTGTTGCAGTTGTGGTACCAACTTTATCCAGATACCAAGCGTTATATTTTCGAGGGTAGCGCAGAACCTGAATAAGCTATCGCTTGCCGTATAAAACGATTTTATCCTTGCTCTCAAGTTTAATTGTTTTATACGGCTTGCTTGTGGCAACCCCAGTATCAGTTAACAGTTGATACACCACTCCATGATTGGCTATTTTTTGTTGACATTGTTGTAACTCATCAAGGGTGCAATCCTCCCCAACCACAGCACTTACACAGGCGTCATTGTCAACAATTGATTTTAACCTAAACATATTAGAAATCAGCTTATGTTTGTCCGCATCAGCAGACGGATGGATATACACAGGCGATATTGCAGAAGTTTGTTCCAATGCGATGAATGCTATTTCTGGAGTGCAAGGTTTGCCATCTAGTGCATCAGCAATTTTAAGTCCTAATTGTGCTTCGCTCAAGGGTGCAGATTCGGTAAACGACACTTGCTCTTCGCTAAGTCCGTGCAAAATATAATGGTCTCGCGTCATCCCCCAGACATTAGACAATTTCGCCATTCCATCGGTTTTTAATTTACTTTTTATCCAATCAATGTCTTCATTTGATGGGCAGTCGTGCGCCCACATAAAAATTAAATCCCACCCTGTTGCAAACATCAAGCCCGCTCTCACACCTAGTATCTCTGGGTTTACTGCCCAATCCAGCGCTTTTTCAAGCGTAAAGGCATCATCGGTGTGTGTCAGCCAACTCAATTCTTTCGTTGTGGGCTTTTTGCCCAGAAAAATAAAGAGTCTTTTGGAATCATACCGTCTGTGAATACGGCTTGATGCTATAATAGCATCGTTGATATTCTTGCATAAAACAACCAGTGTGTCGTGCGCCATGTTCTATTTTTACAAAAAAAAGTCGATTTGCGATGGTTTGTGTAAAAATGGAGTATAATAGAATACGACAATAGAAGAGGATGCTACAAATCGCTGGGTAACACGGTCACAAGGCGAAGCGCGTATCCTCAATCGTCAAAGGAAAAAACTAATGAAGAAACTCGTATTAGCAATCGGACTTATGGTTGCCACTGTGTCTGCTTTCGCGCAGACCAATCGGCTTCCAGTTGATGCCGGAACCCCTCGTGGTCAGGTGTCTGCACAATCATCTTCGTTCTTTATGGATGAGAAGGGCTTTAACTATCTCTATCTCAACGATGGACACGACAATCTTGCGGCTATCAGCTACACTATTGCTCCAATTCGAGGCACCAATGGTCGCCTTCGACTTCAGGCGCTCGGTGCGGCGGACCCCACTGACTTGAACAACAAGGCTTATTTGACTATGGGTCTTGGTTACAACCTGTTCAACAGCGCAAGCGGATTTCGACTTGACCTGTTTGCTGGACCCAAGGGCTTCAACGCCGCTGACGGTTTCAAGTTCCAGAGCGGTCGAAACAGCTTTGTTTTTGGTGTTGGATTCTCAATCCCCCTCAACTAACAAGCTGAAAATTCGGTAATAACCTGTATAGGCAGCGGGGGTGCATTTCTCCCTGCTGCCTATTTTTCCTCATAAATACCTGGTGGGAATAATAATATATGGCTACACTACATCGAGCTATAATGATTTCAACAATCGCATTCGATGGCGTTTTCGATAAAGGCGGTGTGCCCTTCTTTTTGCACCAGGTTAGGGTTTCACTCAAGGGAAAAACCGAGGATGAACGAATCGTAGGCATGCTCCATGATTTGGTGGAGGATGTTGATGGGTGGACTTGTGAGCGACTTCTGGAAGAGGGCTTCGCTCCCCACATAGTGCAAGCAGTTGACAACCTCACACGAAGGAAGGGAGAAACATACGCTGAATTTATCGAGCGGTGTTGTTTAAGCCTGTTGTCTATCAATGTCAAATTGTATGACCTTGAAGACAACATGGACATCAACCGTCTTATTCTGGTGACAGACCAAGATATGAACCGGATGAAGCGATATCACAAGGCACGACAAACTTTGCTAGAGGCAAAAGAAAAGTGGCTTACAATCATGTAAAATAAACCAAATGATTTATGCAATTTCAGATATACACGGCGACAAAAAGCAGGCAATAAAATTGCTTCAAAAACACAACGTCATTGATGGCGAGAATCAATGGATTGCCAAAACCTCTACACTTGTGGTTAATGGTGATTCAACAGACCGTGGGACTGATGGTATAGGTGTACTTCGCTTTTTTTACAATCTTGCTCAAGAGGCAGAATCACATGGCGGAAGGGTTATTCACACGATGGGGAATCACGATGCTTTAATTTTGTGTATAGCCCTACATGCTTACAAGGAAGATTATAACTACGAACACTCATATGTTTTCAGGGGCAATGGCGGAAAGGCACACGAGGCTATATCTCTTTCCAGACTGCATGATTTGCGAAAATATGTACAGTCTTTTCCATTGATGTGTCGTGTTGATGATGTTTTATTTCAACATGCAGATGGTTTTGAAACTTATGAGTTAGCGTCAAAGGATGGCACCACGCCAGAAGAAAAGATTAGAGCAGCAAATGATTATTGCCGCTCAAAAGCCAATACTGCTTGGGGTGCATGGAATTTGTTTTATGACTTAACCGACGAGCGTTATTGGCGAAATAGTGGCGAGTTGATACCAGAGTATCTGGAGTCTTTCGGTGCGCGTATGGTTGTGCATGGACACACGGGTTTTCATGGCGATTCACCTCATTTCTACCTAGATAATCAGGTTGTTAATATTGATGCCATTTTGAGTCGTGGATATAGAACCGACGAAGACAGAGGGTGTGTGTTGGTTATTGATAGCCCAGGCACAGATATTGTTGTATAATATGCCACATGCAGCGATACACAGTTGTTTTCAAAATTGATGAATTCGCCAACTCTTCAGAAGAGGCTGGCGAAAAGGGTTGCCAGAGACTTCGAGAAATACTCGATGAATATGGGAATCTTGACATTGAAGTTATAGATGTAAATAACAACATGCAAAAGCATGTTATTGTCACGGGACCAAATCTGGTGCATAATGAATCTTAAATCATTTCTTATTGATATTGACGGAACAGTTTGTGACGATATACCAAACGAGGAACCAGAACGTATGGTTACAGCCCAGGTATTTCCCGATGCTCTAGAAACCATTAATCAATGGTATGACGAAGGCAACACCATAACCTTTTTCACTGCTCGTACCATTGAGCACAAAGAAATCACCGAAGAATGGCTCAACAGACATGGTTTCAAATATCATGGTGTTATTTATGGAAAACCGAGGTATACTGGACAGGCATATCATTGGATAGACAACAGACCAGTAAAAGCAACGACTTATCTTGATAAATTCGTCAAGCTTGAGCGGCAAATGAGAGAAATCGAAGTGTTCCCAGAGGGTTAATCCTCAAAATTGTAGCGGGTGTTATAAATGGATATGACTTGGTTAACTAACCCAGGTTTTGTTTTTGGCATTTATGTCGGAATTTATGCAGGTATAGTTGGTTCGCTTCGAACCACATGGCTGCGTATGCTTGGGCTTGTCATTGGATTATTTGTTCTGTCAATCATATCATTTATGATACACGACAACGGCACGGTGTTGTTGGCAACATATCCAAATCGTGGACTGTTCATCCCAGGCGGTTTAATTGGAACGCTGATTGGGGCTATGTTTTATTGGTTATTCTTTGTCAAGACGAAACCAAAATTTACAAATGATAAACCAGAAAGCGAAGAAGAAATCGAAGTGGAAATGTGAAAGATTTCCTCAAAATGATTTGGGGTAAGATAGTGAAATATGGCTATCATCAAATCTGCGATAGATAACGACCTCTATAAAAACTCAATGCAGCAAGCTGTATTGCACAACTACCCCGATGTTCCCGTTCGATACAATTTCGCCTGTCGAAGCAAGGGGATAGATTTACGCCCATTTCGCCAAGAAATTAGAGAAGAAATTGATGCTTTAGAGGGCGTTGTTTTTACCGGACAAGAACTGGATTATCTCTCTGCGCTGCCTTGGGCAAAGCCTAGCTACATTGAATCGCTTCGCTCTTTCAGGTTTCATCCAGAATATATCAAGCTTGGTGAAACGAACAATCAACTTACACTCACGTTTTCTGGCAACTGGTATGAGACGATTTTATTCGAAGTTCCAGTTTTGGCGATTATTGAAGAAGTGTACACACGCAACATGTTTCCTTTTACAATGGAGCGTGAGGTTAAGGCAAACCAGTTGCTTATTGATAAAATCAACTGGCTTCTAGCTCAGTTGTCTTCAAACAGCTTCCCCAATGCTTGTTCAGACTTTTTGCTGACAGAGATGGGAACCCGCCGACGATATTCACGGGTTTGGCAAGAAACTGTAGTAAGACGACTTGCAGAGAAGATGCCGAATAATTTGGTTGGCACAAGCAATATCTACTTGGCTAAGGAATATGGGTTGAAGCCCGTTGGCACAATGGCTCACGAATGGCTACAAGCCCATCAAGCACTTGCACCGTTGCGAAAGTTTCAGAAAACTGCACTTGAAGTCTGGATGCATGAATATCGAGGCTGGCTTGGAATTGCCCTATCCGATGTTGTTGGATTTGCAGCCTTTCTTGTCGATTTCGACATGCTTCTGTCGAAGGCATACGACGGCGCTCGGCATGACAGTGGTGACCCTGTTGACTGGGGGCATCAGCTTGTCAAGCACTACGAGAAACACTGGATTGACTCGCGCACTAAAACCGCTGTTTTTAGCGATGGATTGGACTTTGAGAAGGCTTTCGAGCTTTACAAAGAATTCAATGAGTTGTTCAAGATTTTCTTTGGCATTGGAACCTATCTGACAAACGATATGGGTGATGATGCGCCGCCGCTTTCTATCGTTATCAAAATGGTAGAATGTTGCGGTGAGCCTGTGGCTAAACTTTCAGACAGTCCCGGTAAAGAGATGTGCGACAACAACGTGTATCTTGATTATTTGCGACAATCCACCAGTAGAATTATCAATTCATAAAAAAGTGTACGATAATATGGAATAGTTTCTGTATATCACAAGTAACATGTGGATTGAAGATTGGGTACCATATCTTTTTATTTGTAGCGTCTTGATAGCTGCAAGTTTTAGTTCTGTTCGTGAAGCGGTGTTATACGTGGTTGTCAAAATAAAAAGTAAGCGCGGCGGTTTGTTGTAAATGGCACGGTGGTATGAAACCAGAGCTAAGCTATACGAGGAATTTTCAGCAAATTTAGCGTTCCACGAACCGCATAATAAGGGGTTGTTTAAATGTCCCATATGTCTTGATTTATTTACACAAGACTATTTGGTGTCAAAGCCTAATCAAAACGCCGTCGTGGTGGCACATATTATTCCCAAAAGCTTTCTAAACGCTGGATACACACTATGTTGCATTAAATGTGACAGTAAATTTGGTTCAACCCTGGCTGGCGCAGAGCGTGTTCTTCGACATAATCTGAGATTGGCAAAATGGCGAAACAAGCCATATATCACACGCACAACATTTGAAACAACACATGGTTCTGTCACTTTGTTGGCTGAAATCACATGGGGAGAAAACGGGGAGCCACTACCCACATTTCGTGTAGATGAAATACCAAAAGGTATTAATCACGAAATGCTACTTGAACAATGCAATGCGTTTGTAACTCGTTCCCATACTGGTGAGCCGAATGATTTTACGCTCTGGAAGTCATATCTATATAACAGAAAAATCCGTTATGCAAATCTAAATTGGTGGCACAGTCTTTATCTTTTTATGTTTCATCACTTTGGATACCAATGGGTGTTAAACGACCCACGCGGCGAGTTGATTCGCAATCAACTTAACAATTTGAATGAAAATATCATTCCTGAAATTTTCTTAGAACCCAAGGTTTATCCACTCGTGGCACCTTATGAAGCGCCGCCACACGACCATCTGCCACAGCGTCCAAGTTTGCGATTTGGCATAGATAAAGATGGAAATGTTATCAACAGCGGTTATTTTATGGTTTTCCCCAAGCTTAATGAGACGATGGATAACATTACGCTATTCCTGCCTTGGAATTTTGAGACGTGTGTGGAGCGCCCAGAGCCTGTTAGTTTTACAGCAAGGCTAAAATATGGACATTCTGTTATTAAACACCGGATTCCAGATTATATATCGCCTGATGATGTGGTAAAATATCACATTCCCAATCAGGAGCAATCAAATGAATCTGTTTTCATTAATAGCTGAATACCCAATGACCACATTTACCATCATCTTGCTTGGAATGGTAATTTACAAACATTTTCGTGAGTCAAAATAATCCTCATTTGCTTGGGTGTTGTGATATATTACTATGGTTGTTCAGGAACTAGAAAAACTCATTGAAGCCACAATCGTGCAGATTTATGGCATTAATTATACGACAAAACTTGTCGTGCCTAAAAATCTCTTTGGTGGACAGCGATTTTATGCATCAAATGTATCCTTTCGCTTATCAGAGCAACTGAAAAAATCACCAGCAGACATTAGCTGTGAAATTGCATCTGCATTGCCTCAACACCGATATATTGATGCTGTAGAGGCTGTTAACGGGTATATAAACATTCTACTTAGCAAAGTTGCTATCGCTGATATTGTTTGCCGACTTCATGATGCCGACAACTTAGCATCATCTGATGTGAATGCCGGAAAAGCAATCGCCCTTGAATTTGTGAGCGCGAATCCCACTGGACCACTTAGTGTAGTCAACGGTCGTGCTGCCGCGATTGGAAGTAGCCTAGCTAATATTCTGGAAACCACTGGCGCGTCAGTAACAACACGGTATTACATAAACGACAATCCCGAGTCTGGTCAATTGGTAGCACTTAAAAACACATTGGATTATTACGACAAGGTAAACCAAGGTGAGCAAGTTGAGTTTCCAGAGGATGGTTATAAGGGCGAGTTTATCAAGAGTGTGTGGAAAAAATATCATGCATTTCACGCGGTTGGAGATATCGCTTTTGGTGCGGTTGCTGTTAATTACATCATTCAGTGCCAACAGGCTGACCTAGACGCATTAGGTGTTTATTTTGATTCATTTGACCGGGAATCTGTCTATATGAAGGGCTGGACTTTAGACCGTTTGTTCAGCGGCTTCGGTGTAAATTTATCTGATTTCACCTATATCAAGGATGGTGCTACATGGTTGAAAACATCTGAATATGGGGATAGCAAAGACAGGGTTATAATTCGAGCAGATGGACGACCCACTTATTTCCATAATGACATCATTTACCATGCCGTCAAATATTATCGCAGTCGAAACGCTGATTCGAATGTACAGCTAATTAATATTTTTGGAGCAGACCATCACGGTTACATTGACCGATTAAATGCCGTCATGCGAATGTGGGGATTGTCAGATATCACTGTGCTTTTAACTCAAATGGTGAGCCTGGAAACAACCGATGAGAACGGTGTCACCAGTGCATATATTGGAAGCAAGCGAGAGGGGCAATATTTGCATCTTAAAGAGGATTTTATCGACCGTGTGGGTTGTGACGCAGCGCGATGGTATTTTCTGTCTGAGACATTGACTGCACATTTGAAGATTAATGTTGATAAGGCGACAGAGCAGAATATGTCCAATCCGGTGTTTTATGTGCAATATGCGCATGCTCGATTTGCCCAAATTCTTTCAAAGGCATCAACCTTGGGAATAACACTCGACGGTCATTTTGCGAATCTATATTTGTTAAATGAATCCGAAGCGGCTGTTCAGCTTATTCTCAAATTGAACGAATATGAGTCTGTAGTGGCTAGTGCTGCTGAGAAGTTGTCGCCACATGTCATCAAAACATACCTGTATGAGTTGGCACAACTGGCGCATAAATATTATGCCAGCGGACGACTTATCGAACAAGCATACGAGGAGTGCTTAGCGGGATTGTATTTGGTCACCACCACGAACAAAGTTTTAAAACACGGACTCGGTTTGTTGGGAATCAGTGCGCCGTTGGCTATGGTGGCTTTAGACGAGTAATTTTCCTCAAAACAAGTCTTATGGAGATATAAAGTTATGCCAGATTTATCACCGCACACAAAAAGCTACGTCTTTGTATTTGGCGACACGCCCATCACTGTTGCTGTCACCAATCAAAGTCTTTTGGATATTGAGGGCGTAGAAGCAATCGTCAATGCTGCTAACACAGGAATGCGTGGCGGTGGTGGAATTGACGGTGCGATTCACAACGCGGCTGGGAGCGAACTTCTCGAAAGTCTTCAAAAAGAGGCTCCAAGCGGATGTCCAACTGGAGAGGTTGTAGTTACCCCTGGTTTTAAAACTGGCTTCAAATACATTTTTCACACACCTGGTCCGCGATGGGAAGATGGAAAAAGCGGAGAGAAAGAATATCTCATTTCATGCTATTGGAATTGTATGAATGAAGCCAATCTCCTCAAGGTTCCATCCATTGGCTTTTGCTCGATTTCTACAGGAATCTACCGATACCCGCTTGATGATGCTGCCTTCACCGCAGTAGAAACAGTGCTACAATATTTGCGAAGCGCCATTGAAGACATCGGTGTATCCCACACCACCAAGGTGGTATTTGCCATGTACACCAAGCCAGAGTATGACATGTATCTCAGTGTATTGGATGCATTATACGACCAGCATTTGGCAATGGAAAAGATGGCATCGCGTGGCGGCTTCTGGTATCGGCTTTCACAAAAGTTTTCTGGATGGTTGGGTAGATGAAGAAATATTGTAACACAACGTTTTACAATGTGATTTTACCAGTCACACTTATGGTGTTAATGGTAGCTTCGGCAGTTTTGTGGATATTTACACAGGTGGATTTTTGGATGTGGCTCTGTATCATCATCTGTTTATCAGTCAAGTTTATCCACCATCGACTAGAGAAACTTTCGATTCAACAGCGAGAAGACCACGGTCTTGTGGATAGCGAAGGAAGGCTTTACCCCGGTAGCCTGTCAGATGCTGATGAGCGTGAAATCTTACGCATCAAAGAGAACTGGGGCGACAAATCTAGATAGAATAGGAGCAAATATGTTTGACACACTACTTACGATATTTTTTGCCATTTTCTTTATTGCCATGCTTTGGAACTATGTGATTGGCGAAGAAATAAAAGATTTTATTACAGACATCGGTTCAATGATTAAAAGGAAAAAATAAGATGCAAGAAGTTTTTATCTGGACAGCCTTTAGGCATGTCTCAATGAAAGAGACATTTCAACAGCATTATGCTGATTATATCACAGAAATTTGGAACAATCTATCACAAGGCACACGGCAGTGCATTGTGCGCGATGTCGAGGATATGGTGAGAAATCCCCACTGGTATCAAGATGGCGCGATTGATAACTGGGGGTTCATTCTAAATTTGCCACTTAATGAAAACATTAGAGGTGAGGGGCAGGTCAAGCCAAATGAAATGTTCATACTTTTTGCAGTCAAGTATGCGGCAGGGCGTATGACCTATGTTGTCGGTTGGGTAGTTGACGAGCTTCACAAAGTCTGGGATAAGTTACAATATGAAACCAAACTTGAAATCCAAAGTTATCTGTCTTTGCGAATGGACAGAGAGGGTGCGCTCGGGATGGATTGTGACAAGAAGCAATGGCTGGATGTACTTAGTTGGAAACTAGAAGAGCCAGTAAATTCATAATCAACTTTCCTCAAAACTGAAAACCGGGATATAATAAACCATGCAAAAGATTAATGGAATCCCGGTTTTCGGACATCCTGTCGATGAACAGGCTTTAGCGCAGATTCAGAACTGCATGCCAGAGGCATGCGGCGCGGCTCTTATGGGTGACCATCACCTTGGTTATTCTGTGCCCATTGGCGGCGTGGTCGTTTACGATGGAATGATTTCTCCAAGCGGCGTGGGATATGACATCGCATGTGGAAACAAGGCTGTCCGACTGGACATGGACGGAGACGAAGCTCGAAAGAACATCAAGACCATCATGGATGATGTTTGGAAGAGCATCGAATTTGGAATTGGACGCAAGAACCAAGAGGTTGTAGACCACGAGTTGTTCGACAGTGACGCTTGGCGTTTCGGTGTGGCGTCAGATTTCAAGGACAAGGCGCGTGAACAGCTTGGAACTGTCGGAAGCGGAAACCACTATGTGGACATTTTCGTTGACGAAAAGAACCGAGTTTGGGTTGGCGTCCACTTTGGAAGCCGTGGACTTGGACATACTTTGGCAAGCCACTTCATTAAGTTGGGTGGTGGAAGCGACGGTATGCATGTAAAGCCCGTGGTGTTCGATGTCAATTCCAACCTTGGCGCAGATTATATCGAGTGCATGAATCTTGCTGGCGAATACGCTT
>ERZ761594.513-NODE-513-length-10981-cov-79.085301_pt1 | contig 10981 bp, 8 predicted proteins | sample MGYA00511036_ERZ761594 | MGnify/ENA primary metagenome ERZ761594 (study PRJEB28899, sample SAMN03785561) | bioreactor sludge metagenome | biome: EBPR Sludge; feature: EBPR Bioreactor; material: 0.22µm filtered reactor supernatant | place: Saint Lucia: Queensland... | reverse complement strand
CGGCACAGGCCCGCCCAAGCCGCGCACCATTGCGCCCACATCTTCGGACAGGGCCGTGAACAGGTGAACACCTGACGGGTCGTGGTCGCCAATGTGCAGAACCTCGGTCCGCCCAGCCCCGGCCAGTTCGCGGGCAAGGTCGTGCTTCGCGGTCAGGCTGTCGAAACCGCCCGATGACAGCACCGCCACGCCATAGGGGTTCGCGGCCCGCGCCAGCATCGGGGCCATGCCTGCGGCTTCGCACAGAAGCCACAGCCGCACCGCCTGACCTTCCTGCCGGTCCAGCGTGAAGCGGCGCGCTGCCACGGCCACCCCGTTCAACCAGTCGTCAGGGCTGGCCCATGCGTCGGCTTCATGCCGCGTTCCGCCGTCATCGCGGATGGCATCAAAGCGGATCAGCCCGGCGCGGCGGGCGCGGCCCATGGTTTCGCACAGTCGGGAATAGGCTTGTTCCGTCTTGTCGTAATCGACAGTGCCGACCAGCCGGTAGAACACCTGCCGGATGGTCAGCGGCAGATAGGCGGCATATTCGGTCAGCACTTGGGCGACACAGGCCAGCAAGGCCAAGGTGTCAGCGCGCGGGTTCCATGGGGCAAAGCCGCGCGGACGGCCACGGCGGGCGGGCATCATTGCATCGCCCCCCAAATCAGACCGGCCAGCGCCATCGCCTGCGCTTCGGTCAGGCCATACCGCAGCCGCAGCCGGGCGATTTGCAGTTGCAGGGCGGTCATGCGACACCGCCTTTCAGCCGCAGCGGGAAGTGCGAGACTTCGGCCGATTGCAGCTTGCGGCCATGCGTCACGGCCCAGTTGACCGCGAAGGCGACGGCATCGGCCCGCGTGGCGAAGTCACCGACCAGCGCGCCGCTGTCCTTGGCCTCTGTCCAGTCGTAAACCCAGAAGCGCAGGGCCTTGTCGGCAGGGCCTTCGTAAATCTCGACCCAGCCAAGGCGGGCCGTCTGTGCGTTCATGTCGTGTGACATGCTGATTTCCTCGGCATTGCGCCGGGAAGCGGGGCAGGCTATCTTGCCGATGCGATTTCAAGACATGCCGACAGCCTGCAAGCCCCGCCCTAGCCCGGCGGGGTTTCCCTTATTTGGCGGCTGCGGACGGGCGGGTTTTCACCCAATCGTCAATGACCTCAGAAGGCCAGCCGACTGCCCGCGCACCCAGCTTCACGGGCGGAGGAAAGGTCTTGTTCTTGATGCCAAGGTAGATGCTGGGCTTAGAAAGCCCGGTTGCCTGCATGACCGCAGGAAGTCGTTTGATGTGTCCCATCCGGGGCAGCGTCCTACACATTTCGTGGATATCCGCTGTTGCGGATATCGCTACTCATGGAGTAGGAACGGGGCGTGCGCTGACCAGTCTGGTCACACCCGGCCCCGTCGCAGCATACTCGCCAAAGTTGCACTGCGACGGGGTCACCATTTTCCTACAGTTCGCCTCAAACGGCCTGAGACGCCCCTATCCCTAGCGATGGGGGGCGCTGCACTCAATAGCACTTTGGCCCTTGTCCCCAGAAAAGGTGATAGGGCTTTTCCTATTCAACAAAGGGACTTGTCGGTAATGCTACCGGCGTGAACCTCCATCCCCTTGGAATCCTTGTCCACAACCCCGTTCACGCTTTAGCCCCGCGCTAAACTGATTCGAGATACGTCAAGCGGCACCCTTCCCTCAGGCACGTTTTGCCGTGTCTTTCTGAACACACCTTAATTCGTCACCCTCCTGCCGGCAGGCGAATCACCTTGCCCTGCACGTCGCCAAGATAGCCTGCCCAGCGGTCCATCAGGTCGCGGCGCTTCTCAAATAGGTCTGACCTCGCGTAAACCTGCGACACGCTGTTGCCGACCGTATGGGCAAGCGCGGCTTCGGCCACCTCGTGCGCGGCGTTGGTCTTTTCCTGCACCCAGACACGGAATGATGTTCGGAAGCCGTGAACATCCACGGGGAAGCCCAGTTCCTTGACCAGCTTGCTTAGGGTCATGTCGGACAGCGGCCGACCTTCCCGGTATCCGGGGAAAATGAAGGGCGAAACCAGCGTCTGTGTCGCGGAAGTCGCGGGTGTCGCGGTCGCAGGCCGCAGCTTTTCAGCTTCGCGCAGGATGGCGATGGCACGCGGCGACAAGGGAACGCGATGCTCGGCCTTCATCTTCATCCGCGAAGCCGGAATGACCCAGACCCTGGCGGCCATGTCGATTTCCGACCAGCGCGCCTCCCTGACCTCGATAGAGCGCACGGCGGTCAGAATCAGAAATTCCAGCGCAAGCTTGGTAGACATGCCCGCGCCGTAAGCCGCCAGCGCCGCAAGGAAGGTCGTCACCTTGTCATAGGGCAGCGCCACGCGATGCGCCTTGACCTTCGGCACCTTCGGCAAGGCCCCGTCCAGATTGTCGGCCGGGTTGTCCTGCCGCCAGCCTTGGGCGATGGCCCATTTCATCACCGTGCCGATGCGCTGGCGCACACGGCGGGCCGTCTCGGGCGTCTTGGTCCACATCGGGGCCAGCACCCCCAGCACATCGGCCGTGGTCACGTCCTGCACCTTCATGCGGCCCAGCTTGGGGAAGGCATGGGTTTCCAGCGATGCGATGAAGTCCTTGCCGTGCTTTTCGCTGCGCCATGTCGGCAGGTGGATTTCGTGGACCCTGCGGGCGGTTTCCTCGAACGTCAGCACCGCCTGCGCTTCACGCTTGGCGCGCAGCGGGTCGCCGCCTGTCCGCGCGTCCTTGTGGTTCTGCGCCGCCTTTTCGCGGGCCTCGGCCAAGCTGACCGCCGACAGTGCCCCAAGGCCCAGGTCCACCCGCTTGCCGCGAATGACGATGCGCTGAATCCACCGCTTGGCCCCGGCTTCGGTCACGACAAGGTGCAGCCCCAGCCCGTCACCATAGCGGCCCGGTTCCGTCACCGTCCGAACGAATGCTGCGGTCAGCCCTTTGCCGGTCTTGCCTGCCATCTGTCGTCCCACATCTGCACCCACAACTAATGTGGGACTACTCTAGACCGCTTTAGACAACGATAAACGAGTGATGCAAGCATATCCTTTGTTTCATTGGATTCCTTGGACTTCGTTAAACCGCCTGAAACGTTGGTATGGTGGACCTTGGCTCCACCAAATCACTCAGATAGCGTGTTGAAATGCCTGTGAATTTTCCGCAGGTCTTTTCCCACATCCCACACTTTACCCCACATCGCGCGCCGGATGCCCTTAGACTTCACGACACCGTGTTAGACTTCGGGCCGGTTTTCCGCTGGCAGTTTCACCGCGAAACACAGCCGGTGCGCACCGCGCTTTTATGGCGGGTGAAATAATCTGCGGATGGCATGGGCGCGGGTGTGGTCGGGCCGATCCGGCAGGCAATGAGCCACCCCCCCTGCCGCGCCGCGATGCCACAACCCATCCACGAATGAGCATGGAACCCCCCTAGTGACGTTCTGGCGCTAGCGGGGCTTCGGGGTGCGAATTACCCCCGCGCTGCGATACCCCGGAAGGACCCAAGGACCCCGGAGGCCGCTTTTCAAATCGAGAATCGGCCATCGTCGGATATGCGCGCCTGGTGCAGCATCGCCAGGCTTTCCAGTAGCGGCAGAACGCTTGTCACACGGCCCTTGTGGAACCTGCGGGCGATCTGGTCGGGGCTGGCTTCACCCATGTCCTGCAACGTCGCGCGGACGGCGGCAATCTGCTCCGGCAGGGTCTTCGGCCAAGGAGTCTTGTCGGTGGATACGGCGGGGCCGATGTCCATGGCGGTCTGCTCGCCCTTGGCGGCAACGGCACGGCCTTGGGGGTTCTGATAATCGGGGCGCAGCCAGCGGACCAGGCCGCGCGCTTCCTCGGCCGCGCGGGTGCGATTCAGGTCCACCAGCCGGTGCAGGATTTCATCGTCTGACAGGTCGGCGGGCCAGCCATAGGCGGCGGCAACCTCGCGGTCGATCTGGTCGTGCAGGTCGCGCAGGATGCCGATCAGGCCCTGGTCATAGATTTCGCGGTCCTTGCCCTCGATCCGTTCCCCGGCCCGCAGCTTTTCCAAGACGTTATACATGGCCGTGAGCGTGAGCTTCGGATGCGCCGCCTGCTGCGCCTTGCGGTGGGCGTCCAGTTGTTCGCCAAGGCTGCGAAGGCGGGTTTTCTGGGCTTCGGTGGGGGATGGGAAGGGGAAGGGGTCGAAGCAAGAAGTCTTAAGATAGCGGGGCCTATCTTCAAGCGTAGACCCGGCATGGGAAGCCCACGTCAGATGAAAATTGCTACTCAATACAGCCAATATTTCTGATCGATCCGAAGCGATACAGATCAGCGCGTCATCTGCAAGGATTGACGAGTCGAGGAAGACAAAGAACCTGTGCTTCGCCGTAACTGGCGTAACAACATACCGACCAAGATCGGCCAACGGTGGCCGGAGTTCCTTTCGCGGCTCCCCGTGAATCCACCAGTAGCGCTTATAGGATTGGCGGTTATTCTGGTCTCGTTCCGGCTTCACCTTGTCCAAGACGTGCTGATAGACTGCGGGAAACCGAGCACGTGCATCCGCCTCTGTCAGCCCGTAAAGGTCGATGACCATAGCTCCGCGAGGGATAGCCGTCAGATCACGCCCGTTGCGATATTCGCGGATGTGCGCCTCAACTCCCGGATGTGTTCCAAGACCCAAGACGCGGGCCACGGCCGGGCTAACGATGAAACCGGCGCCGTGCAGCTTCACGCCGGGCGAGGAAATCCCCTCATTCGACCGCAAAGGCACCGCCCCCGCCACATCCGCCCCGATCCGCAGGTCGGCAAAAACCTTGCCCTCTTCGATGGAAAAGGTGACGGGCCGCCCCTCGGCCTCTCTCTCGCCCTTCTTTTCCTCGGCTATGGTCAACAGCCGCCCCGGCTCTCGCCCCGCTGCGGCCACCGTCAAGGCTATGCGCACGGCGGCCCCGTCGCCCGCGTCCACCCAGGGGTGATCGGGAATGGCGAAGACCAGCGACAGCGGCGCTTTCGGATCACTCAGATGCGGCTCGATCACGCGGCGGTTAAAGGTCTGGCGCAGCGAATTGGTGGTGATGAAGCCGAACCGGCGCACCCCCTTGGCCCCGGCCTTCCCGGTGGCCGGTTTCCAGCGCCCCACCAGCAGCGCGGCCCTTTCCCACCAGAACATCACGAAATCCGCGCTTTGCGGCATCTTGGGATAGGCCTGCCACAGTGCCTCAACATAGCCGTCGCCCAAATCTTCCCGCATTCGCTTGTTGCCAATGAACGGCGGGTTGCCGACGATGAAATCCGCCTCGGGCCAGCTTGCAGGCCGCAGCTTGTGGTAGTCGTAGACCTGCACGCGGGCCTCGGGGTCGGGCACGTCCTCGCCCGTCACCGGATGGCGCAGTTTCGTCTCGCCATCCCAGCGCGTCACCGGGCGGCCCTGATCGTCCAGCCGGGGCTTGCGGCTGTCCCAGGTCAGCACGGCGTCGCGGTTCTCGATATTGCGGAAGTCGCGCAGCACGGGCTCGGCGGGGCTGGCCTTGCCATGGGTGCGGAAATGCCATTGCAGATAACCGATCCACAGCACCAGTTCGGCCACCGCCGCCGCCCAGGGGTTCAGCTCGATCCCCAGAAACTGGTGCGGGTCAACGGTATGGCCCGCCAGTGACAGGGCCGCCTGATCCTCGCCCAGATCGGACAGCAGCGCGGTCACCTCGCCCTCAAGCCGCTTCATCAGTTCCAGCGCGACATAGAGGAAGTTGCCCGATCCGCACGCCGGGTCCAGCACGCGGATATCGCACAGCTTGCGGTGAAAGGCGCGCACGGTTTCGCGCGCTTCCTCGACCTTGCCATCAGCGGCAAGACGATGGACTGAAGTCTGCACGAATAGCCAATCCTCGCGCAGGGGCTCCATGATCGTCGGGTTCACCAGCCGCTCCACATAGGCGCGCGGTGTGTAATGCGCCCCCAGCTTGTGCCGGTCCTTGGGCGACAGGGCACGTTCCAGAAGGGTGCCGAAAATCGCAGGTTCCACTTCGCGCCAGTTCTTGCTGGCAGCCTCGATCAGCAGTGAAAGCTGGATTTCAGACAGGGGCAGGGCGACGGCATCTTTGAACAATCCGCCGTTGAAGCGTTTCAGATCGGTCAGAAGCACACCGGAAAAGCCGCCGGTGTTCATGGTTTCCCAAAGCGATTTCAGGGCGGGGGCGGCGCGTTCCGGGGTGCCGCGAAGTTTCTTGAGCAGGTCCGAAAAGCTGGCTGGCGGGATAAGCTCCACATCTTCCGCGAACATGGTGAAAAGGCAGCGCATCAGGAAGCGCGCCACCTCTTCGGGATGATGGCCTTGCCCCTCGAACGAGCGGCCCAGGGCGGCCAGCCGGTCGGCCACCTCGCGGGTGACGGCAGCGCTTGTGCGGGCCGGGTTCAGGACCTGGGGATCGGTCCAGATCAGGCGCAGCCTTTCGCGCACCTGTTCGTCATGCAGATCGTCAAGGCGGATGCGATAGCGGTTGCCATCGGGGAATTGTGTGTAGCCCTGCCCTTGGCCCGAAAAATCCGCGAAAACCTCGATCACATGGCCTACGTCAACGACCATCAGGAACGGCGGCCAGCCGTCTTGCCGCGACACGGCGCGGGCGTAACTGTCCGCCTGCGCGCGGGCGCGAAGCATCGTGTCATCCCAGCGCCGCGAACCGCGCACCCCGTGCCCCTGCCGTTGTCTGGGGGGCAGGTCAGGCAACAGGTCGGGCTGTGCATCGTCGGAAGGACTTTCGCCTTCGGTGCCTTGCTTGGCTTCCATCACAAAGTGACCGGCCCGGTAAAGGTCGATGAAGCCACGCGACTGACTGCCGGTATGGATAAAGGTCACCGGACGCTCGAACCGGTAGGAATCGCGCTGGGCCTGGGCCGTGGCGGGATCGGGTCGCGGAACGCCCAGAAGCTCGGTCAGGTCATTGGCGAAGGATTGGAAGTTCGCCCGTTCGCTTCCGCCTGACTGTTTCCAGCGGTTAATGAAATCTTCAACTTCCAATGGGCTGCCCGTCCGATATTGCCAGGCGAGTTAAAGACACAATGCCGTCGCGTGGCTAGAGCTTTCGGATAAGACGCTTGCCGTAGCTGTGTGGCGCTGCATAGCGCTGTGGACTTGCGGCCCAATTGGGGCTGACAGTACAGCCAAGAAATAACAGTCCATGCCCCCGCGCGTGCGTTACTGTGCGCTATTCGGGCAAATCCCTCGCCACACGCCATCGTGCCCAGCGCCGCCGTTGCGCCTCGGCAATCCGTTCGCGGCCCTCGGGCGTTCTGGCCCCGGTGGACATGCCCCCGTGAAACTTGCAGCGCAGCTTGCCCGGTTCCGACTGGCAGCGGCAGGCGGTGCCCTTCCGGGTTTTGGCATTGCAGCGCACCCTGCGCCGGGCGGCGGCGGCCGCAGCGCGGGCCTGTGCGCGTGCCAACATCGCCGCGAAGGCCGCAGCCTCAGCCCGCTCCATCGCTCCCCGCCATGGGCTAGCAGTCATCGCGCGCGCGCGTTCCGGTCTGGCATAATCCGGCAGGGGCAGCACCTCAGCCATGCGGCAGACGGCCCATGCGCGGCGGTCCACCTCGGTCTTGCATTCCCAATAGCTGACCGCATGGCGGCCGATGCCCGCCCGGCGCGCCAGATCGGCCGGCGACAGCTTCGCGGCCCGCCGCAGCACCGCCAGTTCCTTGCCGGTCATTGCCTCACCCCATCACGCGCCCATGCGCGCCCATGACTGCCAAAACCTGTGTTTGCAGATCGGCGCGCCGATGCCCGCCGGTCCTTGCCATGAAGTCGCCAGACTTCCGGCCCGCCCCCCCTGTCCGGGGGGGGGGTCATTATGTGGAAACGCGCACGCGCCATCCGTCGCTGGTCCTGCGCATTGAAGCCCCAGACATTCCACCGCCCCCCGGTCATGCCGCACCCCCGCTGCAATGCGGGCAGTCGCCGGGCCGCACCCATGCCCAGCAAGCACCGCAGAACAGCCGCCCGTCCGGGCCGTGCCGGTCCCATGCCGACAGCCTGCGCCATGCGTCCAGTGAGACGATGCGGCCTGTCCATGTCTTGGGGTCGCCAGTGAATGATCGGCCATGACGGAACGGGTCGTCACCGGGCCGGGGCTCCTCGGGCGCGCTGGGCGATTGGGCGGGTATACCCCCTTCCGACAAAACCGACACAACCGACAAAACCATGTCTGGTTGTGCGGCGCGGGGGGTCAATTCTCCTTCTGGTTGGGTTTCGTCGGTTGTGTCGGTTTTGTCGGCGGGGGGTAATGCCGCTTTTGCGGCCTGCAACCAGCGTGTCATGCCGCCCCCCGCAGGACAGCGGGATTGACAGCGAACAGCCGCTGCGGCCGCCCACCCTGCGGCATCGGCGGGGCTGGAACGGCCCGGATAATGTCCGCTTCCTCAAGTGCCGCCAGACCGGGGTTCAGGTCGTCGGCGGTTGCCAGCCCTGCCCGTTCAAGGCGCATCACATCGCGGGCCGTGAAGCGCGACAGCCCCTGTTCCCGGATCAGCGCCACCAGCCGCCGACCGGCCCTTTCGCCCTTTCCGCAGGATGCGTCGGCATAGGCCCGCCGCGCCATCGGCAGCAGGTAGCTTTCCACCAGATGCGCAGCCCGGCCGAAGTGATAGGCCCCGATTTGCCGGGGTTGTGGCGCGTCGTCGCTGGCCCATTCCATCATCGCCAACACCAGCGACAGACGCACGGACAGGCCCGGCAGCTTGCCGATGAAGGACAAGAGCAAGCCCTCGGCCCCGGTTTCCCATTCGCGGACCTGTTGCCGGAAGCCGTCCAGAAGGTCGCGGGCATCATCCGCGAACGGCACAATCCACGGGCGCATCTGCCCGGCATCGTCTGTCGGCATGTCCAGCGTCAGAAGCCGGGCAATCGCCGCGTCAATGAATGCCTCGTCATGCTGGGCGTTGGGCCGCTTGATCGGGGCCGGGTTCGGCCAGACCGGCAGGAAGCGCGCCAGAAGGCCATCGTCATCCGTTTTCATCAGCAGGCTGCGCAGCCGGTCGGGCTGAATGCCGCCTAGAACACCCACGGTCAGACGGTCCACATAGACCGGATCGCGGCCCATGCGTTCGACCGAATAGGCGCGGCCCCCGTAGGCTTCCAGCCAGAACGGCCGGTCGGACCCGCCGCCGGAATACCGCGACATGCCTTGCAGCCAGCCAGCCAGCTCGTCACGGGCCAGAAGCGTGCCGCGCGGCTGTCCTGCCGTGATGACGGCCAGTTTCTCGACCGTGGTGTCTGACACGGCAAGGCGTGGCATCACGGGTTCAGGGCCGGGGTTCGCCGCAGCCGGGCGTGACGGCGGGTCGCCCCCGTCCTTGATGGCGGCCTTGACCGCTTCCTTCCATGTGCTTTCGACCAGCTTTGCCACTTCGGCGCGGCCCTTCCAGTCGGTCAGTTCCGCTTGGGCCTTCTCACGCAAGGCCCGTTCGGCGCGTTTCAGCGGCACCAGCACGGCATCTAGACCGGGGCTTTTGTTCATGGACGGGTTGCCGATGGCGACAGCCCAGATGACCGGCGGTTCGGACCAGCCCTGCCACGGCGACGGCCACCGCGTGTTGCCCACCAACGAACCAGCGACAGCGACCAGCGCCGCGAACACATAGTCCGGGGGCGATGACTTGGCCTCGGCAGCATCGCGCACCCATGCCGCCCAGCGCGGCGACAGAATGTCATCCAAGGGCAGGTCGGGCGGCGGCGGCAGTTCGGCCCGCAGGAAGCGGGAATGCGGTTCGGGCCAGTCAGCCTTGAAGTCGTGAACCTGCGCCGCGAAGGCGGGATTGATGGATGCGGGCGCGGTCATGCCGATGCCCCTTTCTGCATGAGAACATCGTTCCAGTCTCGCCCGGCAGGGGCGGGGAACAGCGTGATTGACCAGCCCAGGGCGGCGGCGCGGTCGGCAAGGGCATGACCGGCAGCACGGCCGGCATCGTCGCCATCGGCCGCTACGATCAGGGCACCGGGCACGGACGGCAGGCGCAGGCCCGACATGCCGGATGCGGACAGGGCGGCCCAGACCGCCACAGAGCCGCGCAGCGGGCCGCACAGCAGGCTTAGGGCTGTCTCTATGCCCTCACCCACCGCAAGGGCATCAGGCCCGCCAGAGAGCCGCACAGCGCCGCCAGCGACGGCCCCCAGCATGGCCTTGGGCGGGGCCACATCGGCTTTGCCCATGCCATCGGCGCGCAGATAGGTGCGATGGACGGCGAAGCGGTCGCCGCCCTCGATAGCGGCCACCAGCGCGGGCAGGCGCTTCGCGGTCGCCCCATGCCAGCACGCGGGGTGAAACCGCAAGCTGTCCGGCAGCGCGCAGTTGATGCCCCGCGCGCGCCGCAGATAGGTTTCCGCGATGGTGCCACCGATCGGTTGCGCCTCGGCCCAGATGGCCCGCGCCTGCCGTTCGCGCTTCTCGGCTTCGCGCTGCAATTCGGCCTGATAGCGGGCCAGTTCGGCCGGGTCGGTTTGCGGCACCGTGCCCCGGCCTTCGATGATGCCCAGACCGCGCAGGGCGTCCAGAACGGCCGTGAAGTCGCAGCCGGTCTTGCAATGCGCCAAAAGCCGCCCGGACGGGCCGTCAGACAGCGACAGGCTGGGGTTACGGTCGCCATGGGCCGGACAGCAGGCCAGCCCATAGCGACCGTGCCAGCGGCCTTTGAGCGCGGCGGTGATGCGCTGGGCTTCGGTCATGCCTGCACCCCCAGACGCCACAGAAGGCTGGCCCGCGCTTCGCCTTCGCGGTCCAGCACCGCAGCCCGGATTGCAGCGTCCTGCCGAGCGGCGATGGCATCGGCCACCATGCGCGACAGCACGTCAGGGGGAATGGCTTCGGCCTGCACAGTGTCGCCCGTGAATGCGCGACGGTCGGTCGGCTTCGGCGGTGCGGTCGGCAAGCCCAGCGCGGCAATCTGCGCTTCTGTCACGGCAAGGCGGGTGAAGGTCGGCACAGGCCCGCCCAAGCCGCGCACCATTGCGCCCACATCTTCGGACAGGGCC
>ERZ761594.511-NODE-511-length-11007-cov-6.405405_pt1 | contig 11007 bp, 8 predicted proteins | sample MGYA00511036_ERZ761594 | MGnify/ENA primary metagenome ERZ761594 (study PRJEB28899, sample SAMN03785561) | bioreactor sludge metagenome | biome: EBPR Sludge; feature: EBPR Bioreactor; material: 0.22µm filtered reactor supernatant | place: Saint Lucia: Queensland... | reverse complement strand
AATCGCGCCCGTCACGGAAGACAGCAGGAACGGTAAGACGAGCAGAGCGAGCGCGATTTCCTTACCCATCAAATAAGGCGCGATGACCAGCGCGCCGACGACGGCTCCGATCAGGCCGGTGCCGATGATTTCACCCAGCGCGGTGAAATAGACATTGCGGGTGTGGCGGTAAGCCAGACCGGCCAGCACCACGCCGAAGATGCTGCCGGGAAACGCCAGCGGCGTGCCCAGACCCACCGCGTTGCGAACCAGTGACGTCACAACAGCCACCGCCAGCCCCCACCAGGGGCCGACCAGCGCGCCGGCGATGACATTGATGAAATGCTGGCTGGGAGAGACTTTGGCGATGCCGGTGGGAATGCTCAACGGCGACAGCGCGACCGCCAGCGCCGCCAGCGCCACGCTATAAGCGACCAATCGAGTCGGAGAGTTCGCGGCGGAAGCAATAGGATTGTTCATGGCGTTGGAAGCTTCGATCAGGGGAGCAACGGAGGACGGCCATAATAATGATTCTGATCGTGGCTGTCTTGCTGAAACCACCGGCCCCGCCGCGGGCGACAAACGCGCCGACACCCTGACCGGCACAGCCACGCTCGGAGGTCTCGGCCCCGAAGCCTAGCTGCGCGCCGTTTTTAGCGGTATCGCCGAGCGTCTGATCGACCGGATTGGCGAGCCAGTTTCCTGGAATCTCGCCGCGCCGGACACCCGGCCGCGTTCGCCCGCCCGCCTGGGGCGTCAAGAGCGCGCTTGGGTGGTGCTTTCCATGAGGCTCGCAGCCAGCTTGGCGACTGTTGCGATGGTGGCGTCTCTCGTTTCCTGCGACACCGAGGTGGTTTCGACATAAGCGCTCACCAACAGGGGCGCGCCATCGGGCGGCCACGCCACGCCGACATCATTAGCGCCCACGGAGGGGGCCGTGCCCGTTTTTTCGCCGATGCGCCATCCGAGTGGAAAGCCCGCGCGCAAGCGCTTTCCTCCCGTGGTGTTCGCCAGCAACCAATCCTGCAAAAGGCGGCGCGAGGAGGAGGATAAAACGTCGCCCACCACGAGCTTGCCTGTGGTTTCAGCGATGGCGCGGGGAGTGGTGGTGTCGGACGGTTGGTTTGGGTCGGACGTATTGAGATCTGGCTCATAACGGTCGTGACGGGTCGTCAAATCGCCCAGGCGACGTACAAACCGCGTCAACGCCGCCGGGCCGCCGTAGCTTTGGTGCATGAGGTTGGCGGCGGTGTTGTCGCTCGTGGTGATCGTCGCATGACACAACTCGGCCAACGTCAGGCCATCGCCGCCCACATGCTTTTCCGTGACGGGCGACCACTCCACCAAATCGGCGCGGGTATATCGAATGCGGCGATCGAGCGAGTCTTCACCGCGATCGTGACGGTCCAGCACGAATCCGGCGGCGAGCAGTTTGAACGAACTGAGCATCAAGAAGCGCTCGTCCGAGCGATGGCCGAAACGTTGGCCTGTACTGGTATCGATGACATGGACTCCGAGGCGACCCCGACAAGCCCGTTCCAGATTGACGAGTTCTTTTTCCGCTTCCATTATCTGTTGGCGCGAAGCTCCCCAAAAATTTCTTGGGGTGCTCTGGCAGCCGCTCAAATTCGGGGTAAAAGCGCTGAAGAGCGCTAGAAAGTTGAAAGATCGGCGGTTCATTGCATTATTCTCTTGTTGAGACCGCGCCAGTTTATTGGGGGTATCATCACGGTCTCAAACGAAATTAAGTGGTATTCGACCCTAGAAATTCTTTGGTTTCATCATGGATCTGCCTCTTAACGCACTACGCGCTTTTGAAGTCTCCGCGCGCCACCTCAGTTTCACGCGGGCCGCTGTCGAGCTGCATCTCACCCAGGCTGCGGTGAGCCAACATGTGAAGAACCTGGAAGGTCGGCTTGGAGTGCGGTTGTTTCGCCGAGTTCCCCGCGGATTGGCGCTTACGGACGAGGGGCTGGCGTTGCTGCCGATGTTGTCGGAAGCATTCGAGCACTTTTCAGCCGTATTGGACAGAGTCCGTGCCGGTCAGCGGCGGGAAGTGCTGTCGGTGGGAGTGGTGGGAACGTTTGCGGTGGGGTGGCTGTTGCCTCGGCTAGGAGAGTTTCACAAGCACTATCCGCTTGTCGATCTCCGGCTATTTTCCAATAACAATCGGGTCGATCTGGCCGGTGAAGGCCTCGATCTGGCAATCCGTTTCGGCGATGGGCGCTGGCATGGCACCCAGGTCATCCCCCTTTTGTCGGCCCCGTTAGCCCCCGCTTGCGCGCCCGCCATCGCCGCTCGAATCAAAAGACCGTCCGACCTGGGCCGCGAATCGCTGCTGCGTTCGTACCGCACCGACGAATGGCCGCGCTGGTTCGAGGCGGCAGGTATCGACGCGCCGTTATTAACCGGTTCCATGTTCGACTCGTCATTGGTGTTGGCCGCTGCCGCCGCTCAAGGTGCGGGGGTTGCGCTCCTGCCCACACGCTTGTTCGAACAAGAGTTTCAAACCCGTGCTTTGGTTAACCCTTTGGACGTTAAGGTGGTGACCGGACATTACTGGTTGGCGCGGCTTGGCACTCGCCGTTTAACTCAAGCTATGAGCGTATTTGAGGCATGGATTTTAGCGAGGACAGAAAGTGAGGATGCGGTTCGGCCGAAAGCCCTATAAGCGTGGTCGTCGTCCGGCTCGAGCATCTTGTTGACGAGTTCAAGGGATGCAGATGGTCAAGCCGCTTGCGAAAATTTCGCTGACGTGATGGAAGAGGCTGTCAAGATGGGATCGTACAGAGACGTTGATCGAGATCGAAATAGGCTAGGGCAAACCGTCAACCGAAAGGAGCGGCGGACATGCCGCAAGGAGTTACAGAAGGCGTTTCAAACAAGCCTCGGGCGCCTTGACGCCACCATCAGGCGGCGTCAGGCGGGACAATGCCGCTAGAGCAGCGCTATTTTTTGAATAGCTGTTGAAGTTGTTGGGAGGTCTTCGGTTTGAAGGCTCCATCTTCTAGCGCAAGCAGTTGTACGAAATCGGAACCCTGATTGTCGTTGGTGAAATCCAGCGGCAGGCCGCCCAGATCGAAGCTCCGACCGCGCGCGGCGTCGAGGAAGCTGGCTCGAGTGATTTCGCCCTTGACGTTGCGCAGGATAGTCACAAACATCTTGCCGACCATGTAACCCTCCAACGACGAGCTGTCGAAACGATCGCCCAGAGCTTTCCGCGCTTCCTCCACGATGGGGAGCGAGGAGTCCAAGGCGGGCACCGCTTGAGTCAACACGATCCTATCGAGGACCCTATTCTTCTTTAGATCATCCTTGAAAGTCGTCACTTCAACTTGCGAGGTGACGCTGACCGGCCAGGTCTCGCCCTTGTAGCGAGAGTAGCTGATGAAATTGGCCAGCGGAAGGTTGGTTCCCCCCACGGTCATGACCAGCTTGCAGCGCGTGTTGGCGGTTTTCTCCCATTGTTTCAGCGAGTCATAGCCCGGCCGCGCCTGCATTTGGGTATGGCGGGTGAAAAAGCCGACCGGGCCGACGCCGTTGCGGTTGGGTTCTTCTCCGGGCATCGCGATGATTTGTTCCAGCTTGCTGACGGTATCAGCCATGTTGGGCTGTTTGGCGAGTATTTTGGCAAGCGCCTTCAGATTCGAGATTCCGCCGGCGTCATTGGGTAAGTAGGCGCAAATTTCCTGAGGTTTGACGCCGGAGTTCAACGCGGCGTCCAGCACCAAGGCTGCTTCCTGAGCGAAGCTGGCGCGCAAGTTGATGATGTCGCCTTTGCCGTTGCGCAAAAAATCCACGCCGATCGGAAACCCGACAGCGGGGATTTTATTTTCCGCCAACAAAGGTAAGGCCGCCTTGACCGAAGGTCCGCCGGTGTTGCCCAGCATCGCAAAAGCGCCTTGATCGACAAGCTGCTGGGTGGCTTCGACGGCGGTCTTCGGATTGAAGGAGTCGTTTAGGGCGAGATATTCGATGGCGTGGCCCTGAACTTTCTCGTTCTTCAACGCGGTTTCGAGTCCCGCTTTGATGGCGCGGCCGCGCATCTTGGATTCGCCCTCTAAATCCAGAACCGACCCGACCCGAATGGCGGTCGGCGTCACTCCGGGTTCTTGTGCTTGAACAGCGGGCGCGGCCGCTAGCGCGGTCAACAGCGCCAAGGATAAACCGCAAAGTCCAAATCGAACGGAACCGCGAGCGGTTCTACCTTGCTTTTGTAATGCGTTATCGTTTTTTTTCATGCTCTTACCTTTCTAACAGTCGATTTTGAGAAAACGTTGTTGCAATAAAGACTTTAGCGACAGCGCCGATTTTCCGTCTTCAGAACAGTATAAAAAATAAGATGCAATTTGCGCTCCATTAAGTCAATAGATGTGGTTGTAATTCAACGCTGTTTTTCTAATAGGTGTAATAAAATAGATTCGATTAAGGCAGTATTAGTGCTTCGAGATGCATGGCGGGTGTGATCAATGAAGCAGCCGGAGAAACGGCGGTTGCCGCCGTTGTTAGAACGGTTATGCGTTTTGACGACAACAGCGCCGAGGGGATGGCGCTTTGAAGATGAGTCGAGACCGGTCAGGCCAGGATCATGGCGGGGGGGAATCGCGCAAGTCGGGTTCGCCGCAGCCGTTGAGAACCACCGCGCGAGCGGCTTCCTTCAGACGCACCACGGCCGTCCAGTCATCGCCGTCCGGCGCGATGGGAGGTTCGACAATGACCTCTAAAGCGCCCCGGCGCGGGAACCAGGACCCGGCCCGCAATATCGAACGCGCGCCGCGAATGATGGTCGGCGTCACTGGCGTTCCCGCTTGCGCCGCCGCCACGAACGCCCCCATCCGAAAGGGGAGCAGGCCGGGCATGCGGGTGAAGGTGCCTTCCGGGAAGAAAGCCAAGGATTTTCCGTTTTGAGCCGCCGTGACGATTTCGGCGGCTTCGGTGGCGCTGCGCTGCCAATCGAAACGCTCCACGAACAGCGTGCCGATCCGGGCCAAGGGTTTTCCGACCCAGGGATTGCTCAGTAATTCCCGCTTGGCGACGAAGTGAAACGGGCGCGGGAGCGCCGCTAGCAAAATATAGGCATCCAGGTAACTGGCATGGTTGGCGATCAGGATGCACGGTCCGGGCGGCAGGTGCTCCAGACCGCGCACGACCAACCCGGTTCCGGTCAAGCGGGCCAACAGCAAGGCCGCGCGACGAGTGAACCGCCAGCGCCATTGGGGTCGGGGAAGGATCATGACGCCGAGCCAAGTTCCAGGAACCAGCAGTCCGAACAGCATCCAGGCATAGGCGGCATACAGCCCGTCGCCGGTCTTGCGCCATAGCCGCCTCGCCTGAGCGCGCGCGCCGCCAAGCGCAATTCGGGCAAGTTGCAGCCAAAGCGCCCGCCCGCCGCGTCCCAGCAACTTTTTTTCGTACAATTCCCGCACGGCCGCCCGGCGGATTTTGCCGCTGGAGGTTTTCAAGACCGAATGCGGCGGGGCGAGCACCACGTCATCGGGCGGCGCGCCCAACAAATCGACGCTGGCGCTTTGAATATGTTGGCGCAGGGTGACTAAAACATCCGGTTGAGTAGCGCGGGTTTCCGCGACCACCACCAAACGTTCGCTGCCGGTGGCGGGGTCGGGGCTGGCGAACGCGGCCACGCAGCCCTTGCGAATCCCCGAAATTTCGCCCACGGCGTGCTCCAACTCGTAGGGATACAGATTCCGGCCGCCGCGAATGATCAAATCCTTGGCCCGGCCGGTCAGGTAGACATCGCCTCCAGCCAGGTAAGCATGGTCTCCGGAATCCAGCCAGGCATCGCCGTGCGGAAACAGGGCGCGGGTCGCGTCGGGGTTGCGGTAATAGCCGTCGGTCGCCGAGGGCCCCCTGAATTCCAGTCGGCCCTCGCGCCGTTCCGGCAGTTCCCGGCCGCGTTCGTCCACGATCCGGATTTCGTGTCCCGAAAGCGGTTGGCCGCACGCTGGAAACCGCAGCGCGGCCGTCAAATCGTCGGCTAAAGCCGGTAAAGCGAAGCCGTCGGCGATAAAGGCATCGCGTTGGATGCAGTCGAAGACCGGATTTCGTCCCGGAGACGGCAAGGCTAACCCTACCGAGCATTCAGCCAGGCCGTAGACCGGGGCGAGCGCTTCCGGCCGGAAGCCGTAGGGCCTGAATCGGGCGCTGAAGCGTTCTATCGTTCCTGGATTGACCGGTTCGGCGCCGTTGCAAAGCATCCGCAAGGAGCTGAGATCCAGACCCTCCAATTCGTGATCCTGGATCGTGCGCGCGCACAGTTCGAACGCAAAATTGGGCGCGGCCGACAGCGTGCCGCGATAGCGGTGGATCGCGCGCAGCCAGCCGACCGGCCGGGCGAGAAAACTGAGCGGCGACATGACGACCAAGGGAAAAGCATGATACAAGCCGCCCAAGCAAGCCCCGATCAAGCCCATGTCGTGATAAAGTGGCAACCAACTGACGAACACATCGCTGGAGCTGGCCATCACCCGTTGGCCCATGGCGCGCAGGTTGGCCAGCAGGTTGAGGTGACTGAGCATGACGCCTTTGGGATTGCCCGTGCTGCCCGAGGTGTATTGCAAAAAAGCCAAATCCCGATCGCGAACCGCAAGGGGAGTCCAGGCGGTCGGCGACTGCTGGAGTTCCGCCACGGTCGCGACGTGACGCAAGGTCTCGACCTGCGTTTGCAGCAGGCGCGCGACGAGTTTGGCTTCGGGAACGGTAATCAGCGCCACGGTTTGGGCATTGTCCAGGAGCCGCGCGTGACGGCGCAGGTGTTCCTCGATTTGCGAAGGTCGGACCGGGGGGTAAATCGGCACCGGCACGCCGCCGGCGAGTAAAATGCCGAAGAAACTGAGGAAATAGTCGCTGCCGGTCGGCAGCATGATGGCGACGGTTTGCAGCGGTTGCACGCCGCGTTCCCGCAGCCCGGCGGCCACCGCCGCCGCGCTCTGTTGCAGGCTGCCGTAGGTGAAAGCGGCCTCGACGCGGCCGTCATCGCCGAGTATTTGAATCGCTGTTCGGTCGGGGTGGCGCTGGACGTGCCAGTCCAGCATATCGAGTAAAGTTGTCGCGCGTTCCGGCGTTCCTAGGCTGGACGGTTCATCGGAGAGGGTTGGGAGGTTGATCGGTCGGCCTGATGCTTCGGCGTCGGCGGGTAATGGGATAGGTTGGCCTTTGGCCTGTAAGATCAGGCTCAACAACGCGCGCGGCGTTTCGGCCACCAACAGCCGTTGGTCTGAGGCGATCTGAAACGAGCGTTCGATGCGGCGCAATAATTCGGTGCGCGATAGGCTGTCTAAACCCAAATCCCGATCCAAATGGCTGTCTAAGCCCAGCAGCGCGGCCGCTCGCGCCGATTGATGGGTTTCGAGCAGCAATTCGCGCAGCAGGGCCAGCAACCGGTTTTGAGCGTCCTCATCGCCAGCGGAATTTGCAACCGTTGTTGCGAGAGCCGGTAGTCCATCATCTTCGAGCATGAGAGTCGTCTGGTGAAATGGAGATTGCAGGCGCGGGCCACGTTTGAGTGTCGTCAGTGAGCGCTTGTCATTCTAAAATTGCGCAATGCCAAAGCGGCTGGCGTAGGATCGTTTCCGAAGCCGCTTCCCGATCGTGAGGATTCGTTCATGTTCCGCAAATTGTTTCGCGGATGGCTGATTCTGCTGGCGCTGGGGCCCACCTGCGCCCTGGCTTTGGAGATCGGCGAAATCCAAGTCAATTCCTCCTTAAATCAGTTGTTCGACGCCAGAATTCCTTTGCCTGGCTTAAAACCCGAGGATTTGGAGAAAATCTCCATCAAATTGGCGCCGCCGCCGATGTTCAAAGAATTCAACCTCGAGCGAACCGCGCTGTTGAGCAAACTGGTTTTCTCAATTGAATACAATCCGGAGGGGGACGTTTACGTCAAGATTGTCTCGATCCAGCCCGTGCGCGAACCGTCCATCGGTTTGTTGTTAGAATTCGGTTGGCCGCGCGGAAAGACGTATCGTGAGTTTACTGTATTCCTCGATCCGGTAAAGCGCTTGGCCAAACAGCCCGGCGACCGCACCAAGACGATTTTGGACGAAGCCCCCGCTGTCGCCGCCGCCGCGCCGCCCGCCGCGGTTTCAGAAGGTCCGAAATCAGCTCAGGCAACCAGTCCGGCTCCAACTCCGCCGGCGGTTGTCGATGCCGGCTCCGCCCCCGCCCCGAAGAAGGCTGTGGAACCAGTGGCGTCAGCTTTGCCGTCCGCTTCGGTCCCGCCAACGTCAGCACCGACGGTAGCGCCCGTGGCGGCGGTTCCGACCCCGACACCCGCTCCAACTCCGGCGCCAACGCCAGCGGTGGCAGCGGTTTCGAAGCCAGGAGCCGCGCCGCCGGTGCAAGCGGCTCCAACGCCGATTGCTACCCCAGCGCCCAATCCGCCGCTACCGCCAGCGGTAGCAACGGTTTCGAAGCCAGAAGCCGCGCCGCCAGTGCAAGCGGCTCCAACGCCGATTGCTGCCCCCGCGCCCAATCCGCTGCCTAAGGCGGAGCCTACGCCAGTGGCGGCGGCACCGGTGCCGCCAGCGACGTCAGTCCCCGTGGTTCCGATTCCAGAACCAACCGCGCAAGTCGTTACGGAAACGGCTGAAGAAGCCCAAGCCGCCCTGGCAGCCCCGGCACCATCGGTGGAAACAGCGGGAGCAACGAGTTCAGCGCCCGCTCAAGTCAAGCAGTATAAAGCGGGAGATAGATACGGGCCGGTCGAACCGGGTGAGCGGTTATGGAACATTGCCCTGAAACTCAATCCCGATCCTGGCATTACGCCCGAGCAGATGATGAAAGCCTTGCATAAGGCTAATCCGAAAGCGTTTTCCAAGGCGGGCGTCGGCGGCTTGATTGCGGGCTCGACTCTGCGCGTCCCGACCTTGCGGGAAATTGCCGATTTCGGCGGTTCCGCCGCCGCCAGACGGTTGGCGGACGGCAAGCCGCCCGCGCCGCCCGCCAGCGAAGCGCCACCGACCAAATCAGAGGATCGGATAGAGTTGCTTCAGGTGGAGGTTGATGGCCTGAAAACCTATCCGTTACCGCCGCCGCCGTCCCTTGAGCCCATGCCCGTCGAAGGGATGGCGCTGGCGGCCGGATCGACGCTTGGTCCGTCGGCCGCCGAACCTTATTATGCGACCTTGCTCATGCCTGGGCCGACAGTCAGCGAAAAAACCAGCCAACTACCGGCCGATGCGACTGTCGAACCTGCCAAGAAAGAAAAAACGTCCTCGTCGGTCGGGACCATCGAAACGTCAAAGCGTCCGAAAGTTCCGTCGAGCGCTTCGGCTGAAACGGTTCAATCCGTAATAGCCTCGCCGCTGTTAGAACCGGTCTCGGCGACTCCGCTAATGTTCTCAGCCACCTCGGCGGTGTTGGCTTCGGCGATGAAGATCCCCGCGTTTGCGCTGCCGATCCAAATTGCTCCTGAAGCGATCATCGCTGAAGATCAGAATCTGTCCGAGGCTCGAACAGATCGTAAGCCCATCACCTTCTCGCTCGTTGCCTCTGAGCCGCGAAGGGCGCTCGCTTTCAAAACCGTTAGACCCGTCGATAGCGCTTCGATTATCTTATCGGCCAACACCGACGCCAAAGCAACGCAAAATATTGATAAAAATGATAAAATTGGCAAAATCTACGGTCCCGTGACCGCTAACGAGCGCCTTTGGGAAATTGCCGCTCGGGTACGGCCTGATCCGAGTATTAGCAAAGACGCGATGATGCGCGCGTTGTTTCTGGAAAATCCCAAAGCGTTTGCTAAATCGGGTATGGATCAAATGAAAGTAGGGGCGGTCTTACGGATCCCTGGTTTGGCGGAGATCGTGAAACACACGGGGTCCAAGGAGGCAAAACAGTTGTTGGAACAACGTAAGAATCTTGAGATTCAATCTCCTGTTTCATCTACTCCGACTATTGCCAATTAAAATCATTGGTCGATAGGCTTTGAATGAGAGTGTTATTGAAGGCGAGCAACAGCTTTAGGAATGCAAGCTAGCGGTTTGCTTTAGTAGTAAGAACAGAGAGTATGACTACACCAGAATTTATTGCAGACCGTGTGGGGTGATGGACTCTTTGACCGCTGCTACTACTAGCGGAGGACACCACGATGCCAACCTCGAAAGAAACCGCCCGACAGGTGCTCGACCGCTTGCCAGATCAGGCAAGCTGGGACGACATCCTCTATGAGCTGTACGCCAAGCAGAAGATCGAAGCCGGCTTAGCCGATGCCGCTGAAGGAAAGACCGTCGCTCACGAGGACGCGAAGCAGCACTTGCTGAATGGCTGAGCTGCGTTCCGATTCCCGGATTATAGTCCCGCATGTAGTTGTAATGCAGTCCGGATTCGGCATCGTAATACTGGCCGTGAAAGCGGATACGTTATGGGTTACGCTTATTCGAGTAAGCAAACCCTACCGCAAACCCAAATGGAAACACCACAAACATCTTGATTGTCGATAAAATTGAAACTGCCAGGAGCACGGAAGGCGCGAGCCGCAGTGTCGCATCCAGAACCACCCACACATCCACGATAAGCATCGCAAGCGCACCGCAGAATACTGCTTCTACCCGATGCACGAAAAACGCTAGAAGCGATGCAGCGATGTAAGGAGCGCAATTCCAAGCTATCGCACCTAACTCACTGTGACGCAAAAACCATAACATAAGCACAACCCCGGTGAGAGAAATAACATGCGTCAGTCGCTTTATCATTTTTCATTCTCCTCGGGCTCTTAATTCAAGCTGCCTACTCCAGGATAAATGTCGGGGTTAACTCCACACTCCGTGAAACACAGTATATGATAGTCATCAATTTCCTTGTCAGTTAGGCATCCATCGTTACAATCCAACTTGCGTTTTTCGTGCGCCGTATTATCTTCCCGAATTAAACACCTTCGCACACACTGAAGATTTTCCGGCGTGGTCGTTGGATCGCGTTTGAACAACGGATTGATGTCCGCTGTTTTACAGATAAGCGGCGCGGGCCAACAGTAGTAAAAGCAACCGTATTTATTACACTGTTGGCTGT
>ERZ761594.509-NODE-509-length-11070-cov-10.732183_pt1 | contig 11070 bp, 7 predicted proteins | sample MGYA00511036_ERZ761594 | MGnify/ENA primary metagenome ERZ761594 (study PRJEB28899, sample SAMN03785561) | bioreactor sludge metagenome | biome: EBPR Sludge; feature: EBPR Bioreactor; material: 0.22µm filtered reactor supernatant | place: Saint Lucia: Queensland... | reverse complement strand
TCCGCCGGTTTTGCTTCTTTATTCCACGGCGAGCGCCAGTAGCGGACGGCCCCCGCCCCGCGCTCCAAGCCCGAACCCGCGCCCAACGACTGAAAGGGAAGCCAGATGACCGATGACACCAACGCGCTGCCCAGGGGCTTTAACCTGCACCGCTACCAAATCGAAAAAGTGCTCGGGGCCGGCGGGTTTGGCATCACCTATCGCGCCATCCATGAAGCGTTGGAAAATCAAGTCGCCATCAAGGAATATTTTCCGGCCGAATGGGCCTATCGCGACCACAACGGCACCACCGTGCGCGCCAACGCCCAAGGCCAGATTCCGGCCAGAAGCGGCGAACCGGCCTGTTACGATTGGGGCTTGCAACGGTTTCTGGACGAAGCCAAGATCCTGGTGCAAATCAACCACCCTTGTGTGGTGCGGGTGCGGGACTACTTCACCGCCAACGGTTCCGCCTACATCGTCATGGAATACGAAGACGGCGAATCCTTAAGCTCGCTGTTGCAACGCGGCGGTATCCTGCCCGAATCCGAACTGCGCCACCTGCTCGATGACGTGATGCCGGCGCTGGACGCGGTGCACGGCCAGGGCTACCTGCACCGCGACCTCAAACCCAGCAATTTGTATATCCGCAGTTCCGACACCCGGGTGATGCTGATCGATTTCGGCGCGGCCCGTCAAGCTTTGGGACGGCGCACCCGCAGCGTCACCAGCGTGGTCACGCCGGGCTACTCGCCCATCGAACAATACGTCACGGTCGGGGAAGATTACGGCCCCTGGACCGATATCTACGCGCTCGGGGCGGTGCTGTACCGCTGCATCACCGGCGCGCCGCCCATCGAAGCGCCGGGGCGGGTCCTTAAGGATCCGGTTCAGCCCGCCGTGGAGTGCGGCGCGGGCTTGTATTCGCGCGGGCTGCTCAAGGTGGCGGACCGGGCCTTGGCCGTGCGTCCCGAGGAGCGCTTTCAGACCGTGGCGGAAATGCGCGAAGCGCTGGCGCAGGCCGATCATTCCAACGATCAAGCCGACTTTTCCAAAGCGCCGCGGTTGCGCTCCGATTTTCTCGAACTGGCGCCGTTAAACGGGGCGGCTCGCGCCCCACAATCCCACGCCGGGCGCGCGCCCGCTTCGGCCGAGGCTGTTTCCTCGACGTCCGAACCGGGGCTGGACGCCATCAGCTACGGCTCTCACACGCGGATCAACTGGCGCTGGATCATGCTGATGGTGTTCGCCATTTCCGGACTCTCGGGAACCGGGCTGTTGGGTTATGAGTATTATCAGGCGCAACAAAGCGAGCGGCTGCGGGATGAAGCCGCGCTGCGCCAAGCCCAACAAAAGCAGCAGGAAGAAGAAAGCGCCCGCCTCGCCCGAGAACAAGCCCAAAACACCGAAAAGGAGATCGCGCGCTACCTCGAACAGGCGCGCGGCGCCATCGCCGTCAGGGATTGGACGGCGGCCAAGGGCAATCTGGAGCGGGCAGCAGTGTTGAGCCCCGATCACCCGGAAGTGGCGGCCGTCCGCGCCGAACTGCTGGCCACCCAACAGCCGGGCACCCGCTCCAAGCTCCAGACCGACCCCAAAACCGGCATGCAGCTGGCGTGGGTCGACGGCGGCTGCTTCACCATGGGCAGTCCGAGCAACGAACGGGATCGCGGCGGCGACGAATCCTCCCATCAGGTCTGCGTCAAAGGGTTTTGGATCGGGAGCACCGAAGTCACCAACGCCCAATTCCGCCGCTTCAAGCCCGATCACAACAGCGGCGCGTATCAGGGACGCCCGCTAAACCGCGACGCTCAACCCACCGTCAACGTCAGCTGGGACAACGCCAAAGCCTTCGCCGAATGGCTGTCCTGGGAGGCGGGCACCGGCAAACGCTTCCGGTTGCCCACCGAGGCGGAATGGGAGCGCGCCGCCCGAACCGGCACCGCCACCCGCTATTACTGGGGCAACGACATCGATCCGCGCTACGCCAACTTTTCCGACCGCAACGATCCCTCCGGCGCCTCGGTCGGCAGCCTGGACGACGGACAAGCGGTGACGGCGCCGGTAGCCAGCTATCAACCCAACAATTTGGGCGTCTACGACATGGCCGGCAACGTCTGGGAATGGACCTGTTCCGAATACGCGCAGGATTATGGCGACAGCGAGCAGAACTGTTCGGACAAGCGCGGCAACGAAGGTGTGCGGGCGGTGCGCGGAGGCTCATGGAACAGCGGCCCCGGCGAGCTGCGCGCGGCCAAGCGGCTGGCCCGAAAACCCGATTACCGCGACGCGATGACCGGATTTCGGGTCATCATGGAAGAATGAGCGGATGCGGCGCTCGCCTGAGCGCCCGCGCCCGCGGTCTTCGATTTAGGTCTGGCGGCGGCTGACCATGAAGGTGGCGCTGCCCTCGACCACCACCTGATCCTGCACCTTACAGACCGTGTTCATCACCACCCGGCGGCGCTCCTGATTGATCTCCTGGATGGTGCATACGGCGGTGACGGTGTCGCCGATCCGCACCGGGGCGGTGAAGCGCAGTTGCTGGTCCACGTACACCGCGCCGGGTCCCGGCAAGCGGGTGCCTGCGACGCACGAGATCAGCCCCGCGCAAAACATGCCGTGAGCGATGCGACCCTTGAACCGCGTCTGGGAGGCGAACACTTCGTTGCAATGGACCGGGTTGTTATCGCCGGTCAAGCCGGCGAACATCACCACATCGGTTTCGGTGACGGTCTTGGCGTGAGAGGCGCTCATGCCGACCTTCATATCTTCCAGGTAATAGCCGTGAATGCTGTCGTTCATGCCTTCATGCGTGGAGTACATGCCCTATCTCCGGCGAGGATGGTTGGCGAATGGCGGTTTTAAGCTGTTTTAACGCGCTCTGACAAACAACGATAGCCTACACGACCTAGCGCGCCGGTGGGAAATTCCAACCTCCCTAGGCGTTCGGATCCACCACCACCCGCCCCCGCACCTGGCCGGCCAGGATCGCCTCGGCCAAGCGCGGCACCTCCGCCAAGGGAACCACTTGGGTGGCGCGCTCCAGCGCGGCGGCGGGCAAATCGCGCGCCAGCCGCGCCCAAGCCGCCCGGCGCGGCTCCTGGGGACACTGCACCGAATCCACGCCCAGCAATCTTACCCCGCGCAAGATGAACGGCATGACCGTGGTGGGCAAATCGACGCCGCCGGCCAAGCCGCAGGCCGCCACCGCGCCGCCGTAATCGGTTTCCGCGAGCGCTCGGGCCAGAATCCGCCCGCCCACCGTATCGATCACCCCCGACCACCGCTGTGCTTCCAGCGGACGGCAGGATTGATCCATTTGATCGCGGCCGAGCACCTGTTGCGCGCCCATCTCGTGCAGGAACGCTTCATTCTCCGGCCGCCCGGTCAGCGCCGCGACCCGGTATCCCAACTGCGCCAATAACGCCACCGCCACGCTTCCGACGCCGCCGCTGGCCCCCGTCACCAACACCGGCTTCTCCAGCGCCGGCCCGACGCCGGCTTGCTCCAGGGCGATCACCGCCAGCATGGCGGTAAAACCGGCGGTGCCGATCACCATGGCCCGGCGGCTGTCCATCCCTGGCGGCAGCGGCGTCAGCCACTCCGGCTTGACCCGCGCCCGCTGGGCGTAACCGCCCCAATAACTCTCGCCCACGCCCCAGCCGGTGAGCACCACCCGATCGCCCGGCCGGTAGGCCGGCGAGGCCGACTCCAACACGGTCCCGGCCAGATCGATGCCGGGCACCAGCGGGAAGCGGCGCACGATCTTGCCCTTGCCGGTGACCGCCAGCCCGTCTTTATAGTTGAGCGAGGAATAATCCACGGCGACCAATACCGCTTCGGCCGGCAGGTCGGCGTCGGTAAGATTCATGAGATCGGCCACGGTCCGACCGTCGCGTTGGTTCAACACCAGCGCCTTCAGCGTTGTTGATGAGTTCATATCGCTCGCTCCTTGAAAAGGATTCACCGATGAAAAGATGCCGCTTCATGTTGGCGGCGGCCGATGCCGTTTGAGCCCGACAGCTTGAGAAACCCCATCAATTCAGGGCACGACGCAACTCCAGAGGCTAAATCCCCCAGAACGATCCAGTATAATCAAGCGACTTCGCGCCCGGCTGGCCCCGCCGCCCCACCGCGCCCGTTTCGGGTTGCGGTCCCAGCCTGTAATATACTGACGTGCAAGACCGGGCGATCGGTTTTCCCCGGCGCGCGCCAAAAGCCTAAGGCGCTAAGCGACCACTCCCACTAGAAGGTGAACGATGAAAATACTAGTCGCTGTAAAACGGGTCGTTGACTATAACGTCAAGGTTCGGGCAAAAGCCGACGGCTCCGGTGTGGAAACGGCCAACGTCAAGATGTCCATGAACCCCTTCGACGAAATCGCCGTGGAGGAAGCCGTCCGGTTGCAGGAGGCCGGCAAGGCCCAAGAGATCGTCGCGGTCTCGCTGGGGGTCGCCGCCTGCCAGGACACCTTGCGCACCGCGCTGGCCATGGGCGCCGACCGCGCTATTCTGGTGGAAACCGACGCCGAACTGCAACCGCTGGCGGTCGCCAAGCTCTTGAAGGCGGTGGTCGAAAAGGAGAAGCCCGACCTGGTGATCCTGGGCAAGCAAGCCATCGACGACGACGCCAATCAAACCGGCCAGATGCTCTCGGCGCTGCTCGGCTGGTCCCAAGGCGCCTTCGCCTCCAAGGTTGAGGTCGACGCCGGCGCGATCAAGGTCACCCGCGAGGTCGACGGCGGTCTGGAAACCGTGGCGTTGAAACTGCCGGCGGTGGTCACCACCGACCTGCGCTTGAACGAACCGCGCTTCGTCAAGCTGCCGAACATCATGAAAGCCAAGAAAAAACCGTTGGATGTGCTCAAACCCGCCGACCTCGGCGTCGACGTCGCCCCCCGGCTGACCACCCTCAAGGTGCAAGAACCGCCCAAGCGTCAGTCCGGGATCAAGGTCGACAGCGTCGCTGCCCTGATCGATAAGCTCCATAAAGAAGCCCACGTCATCTAACGTCACGGATACCGCATCATGAGCATTTTGGTTATCGCCGAACACGACAACGCCGCGCTGAAAGCGGCGACGCTGAACACCGTTACCGCCGCCTCCCAGTTGGGCGGCGACATCGCTGTCCTGGTGGCCGGCCACAACTGCGGCGCGGTCGCCCAAGCCGCCGCCAAGGTCGCGGGCGTCAAGAAAGTGTTGCATGCCGACGCCCCGCACTATGCCAACCAACTGGCCGAAAACGTGGCCGCGCTGGTGGTCGGCCTAGCCGGCGGCTACAGCCACATCCTCGCCCCCGCCACCGCCGCCGGCAAGAACGTGCTGCCGAGGGTGGCGGCGCTGCTGGATGTCGCCCAAATCTCCGACATCATCAAGGTGGAAAGCCCGGATACCTTCGTGCGGCCGATCTACGCCGGCAACGTGTTGGCCACCGTGCAATCCAAGGACCCGATCAAGGTGATCACCGCGCGCGGCACCGCCTTTCCGGCCGCCGCCGCCGAGGGTGGCTCGGCCGCCGTCGAAACGGTCGCCGCCACCGCCGACGCCGGGGTCTCCAGCTTCGTCGGCCAACAGCTGACGAAATCCGACCGGCCGGAACTGACCGCCGCCCGCATTATCGTCTCCGGCGGGCGCGGCATGGGCAACGGCGAGAATTTCAAACTGTTGGAAGCCGTGGCCGACAAACTCGGCGCGGCGGTGGGCGCCTCCCGCGCCGCCGTGGACGCCGGGTTCGTCCCCAACGACTATCAAGTCGGCCAGACCGGCAAGGTGGTCGCGCCCGAACTGTATATCGCCGTCGGCATTTCCGGCGCGATCCAGCATCTGGCGGGGATGAAGGACAGCAAGGTGATCGCGGCCATCAACAAAGACGAGGAAGCGCCGATCTTTCAAGTCGCCGATTACGGCCTGGTCGCCGACCTGTTCGCGGCCATGCCCGAAATGGCCCAGGAGTTGGACAAACTGAAAGCCGCCAGCTGATGGTCCGGCGTTGACCCCGCGCCGCCCGCCGCTCCCAGACCCGCGCCTCGGGGATCGGACGCGCGCGGGGCGGCGCTCGCTTTCACCTCGCAGTGCCCGCCTTTCCAGGAGACGACCGTGACCGCCTATTCCGCTCCGACCCGCGACATGCAGTTCGTTATCAACGAAGTAGCCGGCTTGGCCGAAGTCGCCGCCTTGCCGGTTTACGCCGACCAGGACGTTGGCCCGGAACTGACCGAAGCCGTTTTGGAAGAAGCCGCCAAGCTGGCCTCCGGGGTGCTGGCCCCGCTCAACCATTCCGGCGACGTCCAAGGCGTCAAGCTCGGACCCCAGGGCGTCATACCCGCCGACGGTTTCGCCGCCGCCTATCAAAAGTTCATCGAAGGCGGCTGGAACGGTATCGGCTGTCCGGTCGAATACGGCGGTCAGGGCTTGCCGGAACTTTTGAACACCGCCACCGAGGAAATGTGGAATTCCGCCAATATGTCCTTCGCGCTGTGTCCGCTGCTGACCTCCGGGGCGATCGAGGCGATCAGCCACGTCGGCTCGGAGCAACAAAAGTCGACCTATCTGCCGAAGATGACCAGCGGCGAATGGACCGGCACCATGAACCTGACCGAACCGCAGGCCGGCTCCGACCTGTCGGCGGTGCGCGCCCGCGCCGTGCCCGAGGGCGATCACTACCGGATTTTCGGCCAGAAAATCTTCATCACTTGGGGCGAGCACAACATGACGGCCAACACCATCCATCTGGTGCTGGCCCGCACCCCGGACGCCCCGGAAGGGGTCAAGGGCATTTCGCTGTTTATCGTGCCCAAATTTCTGGTCCAGCCAGACGGTTCGCCCGGCGAGCGCAACGACGTGCGCGCCGTTTCGCTCGAACACAAAATGGGCATCCACGCCAGCCCGACGTGCGTCATGGCCTTCGGCGACCAAGACGGCGCGGTCGGCTATCTGGTCGGCGAGGAAAACAAGGGCCTGGCCTATATGTTCATCATGATGAACGAGGCGCGCTTCAAAGTCGGCCTGCAGGGGCTGGCCATCGGCGAGCGCGCCTATCAGGCCGCCCGCGAGTTCGCCAAGGACCGGGTGCAGGGCCGGCCGGTCGGAGTCAAGAGCGGGGATCGGGTCACCATCATCCACCACCCGGACGTGCGGCGGATGCTGATGGTCATGAAGGCGCTGAACGAAGCGATGCGGGTTCTGGCTTACACGGTCGCCAAGCATCTGGATCTGGCCCGCCACCACGAAGACGCGGAAACCCGCCGGCGCCATCAGGCCCGAGTGGATGTGCTCATTCCGATCGTCAAAGGCTGGTTGAGCGAAACCGGCATCGACGTCGCCTCCCTGGGCGTGCAAATTCACGGCGGCATGGGCTTTATCGAGGAAACCGGCGCGTGCCAGCACCTGCGCGATTCCCGGATCACCACCATCTATGAAGGCACCACCGGCATTCAGGCCGCCGACTTGGCCGGGCGCAAGCTGAACATGGACAAAGGCGCGTCGATGCGGGCGCTGCTTTCCGAAATCGAGGAGACCGTCGAAGAGCTCGGCCGGGAGCCGGGCGACGATCTCGCCGCGATCCGCGCCGGCTTGCGCGATGGCGCGGCGGCGCTGTCCGAGGCGACCGCGTGGATGCTGGACACCCACAACCCGGAAGAGGTCATGGCGGTGTCAGTCGATTACTTGATGCTGGCCGGTTTCGTCTGCGGCGGCTGGCAGATGGCTCGGGCCGCGCGGATCGCGCAAAACAAATTGAAGGAAGGACGGGATTCGTCCTTTTACGAAGCCAAGCTGGTCACCGCCCGGTTTTATGCCGAACACGTGCTGCCCAAGGCCCGGGGCCTGTGCGCGTCGATCCGCAACGGCGGCGTTTCGATCTTGGCCTTGACCGAAGATCAGTTCTGACCCATCGAGTAGCGCCGGCATGACCGAACCCGCACCCCGCGAGCCTGAAATCACCCGCGACAGCTTGCTGAACCGCACCATGTCCAACCTGCGCGAAGCCTGGCGGGAGATGGCCGATTGGGGCGGCGGGCTGCTCTCCAGCGCGCCCGGCCCCAACCTGCCCGAAAAGGACGCGGAGGCGCTCAAGGCTCAGATGCGCGATTGCCTGGAAGCGCGCGGAGGCGAGGTCTCGGCCCGCGCCCGCGCCGCCAATCTGGGCCGGGTTTATCTTTCGTTGAGCCCCAAAGGGCGCAAGCGCTTCCTGCAGGTTCTCGCCGCCGAATTCGACATCAACCGCAAGACCATGGACAAGGCGGTGGAGAAACTGCGGCAAGCCGACGGCTCGCCCGAGGAGCGGGCCAAAGCCGAGCGGGCGCTTTATCAGGCCTTGCAGCCGCCGCGCCTGCGTCTGCTGGCGCAGTTCAACGCCTTGCCGGAGGGCTTTCACTTTCTGGTGGACCTGCGCGCCGAGCTGTTGGAATGGCGCAAGGACGATCCGGCGCTGGCGGCGCTGGAGCGGGATTTATTATCGCTGCTGGTGTCGTGGTTCGACGTCGGTTTTTTGGAATTGCGGCGCATCGCCTGGGATTCGCCGGCCTCGCTTTTGGAAAAGCTGTTCGTCTACGAGGCGGTCCATCCGATCCGGGATTGGAACGATCTCAAAAACCGGCTCGGCTCCGACCGGCGCTGTTTTGCGTTTTTCCATCCCCGAATGCCCGACGAGCCGCTGATCCTCGTCCAGGTCGCCTTGGTCAACGGCATCGCCGACGACGTGCATACCTTGCTCGACGAGACGGCTCCGGTGGTCGATCCCCATGAGGCCGACACCGCCATTTTCTATTCGATTTCCAACGCGCATGAAGGTTTGTCGGGCATCAGCTTCGGCAACTTTCTGATCAAGCGGGTGGTGGACGAACTGGCCGGCGAGTTCAAAAATCTCAAAACCTTCGCCACCCTCTCGCCGATTCCCGGCTTCCGCGCCTGGCTCCAACGCAAGCTCGACGAGCCGGGCAAAGAGGTTGAAGCGGAATTATTGACCGGCTCGGAACGCAAGGCGCTGGCGGCCGCCGCCGGAACGGGCGCGGAACCGGTTTCGTTAAAGACCCTGCTGCAAGGGCGCTGGAACGAAAAACCGGAACTGGCCAAGGCGCTGAAGACCCCCTTGCAGCGCCTGTGCGCCCGTTATCTGTCCAAGGAAAAGCGCGAAGGCCACAGCACCGCCCTCGACCGGGTGGCGCATTTCCACCTGTCCAACGGCGCGCGGATCGAGCGGCTGAATTGGCTGGCCGACACCTCCGCCAAGGGCATGGAGCAATCGGCGGGGTTGATGGTGAACTATCTTTACAAACTCGACGACATCGAAGCCAACCACGAAGCCTATCGCGGCGAGGGCAAGGTGACCACCTCCTCGACCCTCCGCTCGCTGCTGAAAGGCTAAATCACGCCGGCCCGTCCGATGCGCGCGGGTTCAATTGCGCCGTCAGCCGCTGTTGGACGGCGTTGACCGGCCGGGTCAATCCCGCCAGCCGATCATAGAGCACCGGGGTCAAAAACAAGCTCAAAACGGTGGACAGCAGCAAGCCGCCGATGACCACCACGCCGATGGCGGTCCGGCTTTCCGAGCCCGCGCCGGTCGCCAGCGCCAGCGGCAGCGCGCCCAGCACGGTGGACAGCACCGTCATCAGAATCGGCCGCAGCCGCTGGCTGGCCCCGGCCAGCACCGCCTCGCGCACGCTCAAACCCTCCGCCCGCAGTTGGTTGGCGAACTCCACGATCAAAATCCCGTTCTTGGCCATCAACCCGATCAACAGCACGCAGCCGATCTGGCTGTAGATATTGAGCGATTGGCCGGTGAACAACAGCGCCAGCAGCGCGCCGGTCACCCCGACCGGCACGGTGAGCAGGATGACCAACGGGTGGATGAAGCTTTCAAACTGCGCCGCCAAGACCAGAAACACGATCAACAGCGCAAAGCCGAAGGTAAAATACAGGCTGCCGGAGGTATCCAGAAACAATTCGGCCGCGCCGGAGAAGGACGCGCGCGCTTCGACCGGCAATTCCTCGGCGGCGATCCCCCGAAAATCATTGACGGCCCGACCGAGATCGTAAGCGCCGACCAGCGTGGCCTCGATGGTGACCGACGGCAACCGGTCGAAGCGGCGCAGCGCCAGCGCCGAAGCCTCCTCGCTCAGATCGACGACCGCGCTCAGCGGCGCCAGTTCGCCGCTTTTGTCGCCGCGCACGAAGATGCCGCGCAGGTCTTGCGGCCCTCGCCGGTCGGCGGCTTGCGCCTGCGCCACGACCGCGTATTCCCGACCTCGATCGATGTAGGTGGTCACCTCGCGCGAGGCCAGTAGGGTTTGCAAGGTGGCGGCGATGCGCTCGATGGGAATGCCCAGTTCCTCGGCCAGGGCGCGGTGAATCTCGACCCGCAGGGTCGGCTGGCTGGACTCGTAATCGCTGTCGATGGCGGTCAGTCCCGGATTTTCGCGGGCGCGGGCCTGAATCGCCTCGCTCCACGCCACCACCGTGGCGTAGTCCGGCCCGCCGATCACGAATTGCACCGACTGCGAACTCGCGCTCCGGCCCAGGCTGGAGCGGCCGCTCGGAACGGCGCGCAGGTCGGGAATTTCGCCCAACAGGCGACGGGTTTCGCCGATGATGGTCTGTTGGCTGCGCGCGCGTTGGGTCCAGTCGCTGAGCCCGACCACCACGAAAGCTTGATTGCGGCTGCCGCCCCGTCCGGAAACCGCCAGCACCCGCTGGGCTTCGCCGCTGTCGAGCAAGGGTTGCAGCGCCCGCTCGATCTTGCGCACCCCGGCGTCGGTGAAGGCCAGCGTAGCCCCCTCTGGGGCGCGGGCGGAGATGAAGAATACGCCGCGATCCTCGGTGGGCACCAGCTCTTGCGGCAAGCCGCGATACAAGGCCAAGGCTACGGCGGCCAGCAGCGCCGCGACGGCCAGCACCACCCACGGCATGGCGAGCGCGACGGCCAGGGCGGTCCGATAGCCCCGCTCCAGCGCGGCGAAGCTCCGTTCCGACCACCGCATTAGCCGGTTCGGCGGACCCGTCCGCCCCAACAGCCGCGAGCACATCATCGGCGTCAGCGACAGCGCCACCACGGTGGAGATCGTCACCGCCGCCGCCAGCACCAACCCGAACT
>ERZ761594.507-NODE-507-length-11096-cov-7.314374_pt1 | contig 11096 bp, 9 predicted proteins | sample MGYA00511036_ERZ761594 | MGnify/ENA primary metagenome ERZ761594 (study PRJEB28899, sample SAMN03785561) | bioreactor sludge metagenome | biome: EBPR Sludge; feature: EBPR Bioreactor; material: 0.22µm filtered reactor supernatant | place: Saint Lucia: Queensland... | reverse complement strand
GTTGTAAGTCCTTATTGAGTAACAGCCGTTTACTATATGCACGAAACGCATTCGAAACATCCGTATACCAGTAGCGTGATGCGAAACTTAATATTGGAGAAAGTATAAATCGAATGCCAAAATATCTTAGTAGCGGTGTGTTAATTCCTTTTCCGCCTTTTATAAATCGAGAAGCCTGAACATAATCAAACCCCGCTTCCAAAGCCTTAATAAACCGAGGTATTGCAGATGGACCATCTTTGCCATTTCCATCCATTGTGATAATACCTTCATACCCTTGAGATAATGCGTATAAGAACGCCATTCTCAACTGTGCGCCTAATTTACCTTCACCTGTTTTTATAAGTAGCACTCGCACTTTTTGTGATCTTAAGAAAACTTTGGAAGTAGACCCATCTGTACTGCCACCGTCTGCAATTATAATATCTATAATCTTTGAAAACGGCTTTAATCGTTTTACTTGCTTTTTAAATTTCTCACCTTCATTGATAACGGGAATAATAAGACAGTATTTTGTTCTCTTTTTCGCGAATTCAGAAATTGTATGGGTCGGAGTTTCTTGAATTAAACCTTTGAATTTTTTCATATCAGAATTGTATCTCAATTTACGTTATTGAAAAAGTACAATTAGATGAGTATAACAAGTATATGAAAGTTCTTGTAACTGGAGGGTGTGGCTTTGCTGGTTCACATGTGTGCGAACATTACAAAAAAAATGGCGCAAAAGTATACGCTTATGACAATTTGACTAAGTTTGAGCTTCGAAGAACTGGATATTCTACAGAAAAAGCACGATTTCATAATTTAGATTATTTAAAGAGTATTGGCGTTGAAATTATAAAAGAAGATATACGGGATGCAAAAACATTGGAGTCGTATGCTAAAAAATCTGATTTCTTAATTCACACGGCGGCACAACCTGCCATGACCATCTCATGGGAGGATCCTGAACTCGACTTCACAACCAATGTTGTAGGCACGTTTAATGTATTAGAGTGTGCCCGCAAATTTAGGATCCCGACAGTCTCATGTGCGACCATTCATATTTATGGAAATAAAATTAAAGATGAGGTTAAAGAAGGAAAGACCCGATACATCAGAAGACCGGTTGAAATTGATGAAAATCACCCACTTGTTGAAGGAATGCTCACTCCACTCCACGCATCTAAGCATGCAGCTGATTTATATTTCAAAACATACATTGATACCTACAAATTGCCAATTGCGTCATTCAGGTTAACCGGATTGTATGGCTCACGACAATTTGGTGGTGAAGATCACGGATGGGTCGCAAATTTTGCTATTAGATCCGTAATGGGGTATCCACTGACTATTTTTGGTACAGGCAAACAAGCACGAGACATTTTGCATGTTTCAGATTTGGTCAGAAGTTTTGACGCATTTTATAAAACCCAAAAGGCAGGCGTTTACAATATCGGTGGGGGAAAGCAGACATTAATTTCACTGATCGAATGTATTCACATGATTGAAGATATTCTCGGTAAAAAGTCTGAAATTAAGTATCAACCATCTCGCATGGGAGACCTCGTGTATTTTGCCTGCGATACTACAAAAGCTAAGAAGCGTTTGCGCTGGAGCGCTAAAGTTATGCCGAGACAGGGAATTGAAGAACTTGTCGACTGGGTTCAAAAAAACACTTCACTTTTTGAAATCAAGAATGGCTAACCCAATTAAAATAGGAGTAATACCTGCGGCTGGTGCAGGCCGACGTTTAGGCTACATGTCTGGATTACTACCAAAAACGCTATTCCCTGTATACGATCGTCCAATTATTCACTACGTTATTGACCAAATGCAGGCGGTAGGCATTGAAGACATTTATATAATCGTTAACGTATTTAAAGAAAAGGTAAAAGGATATCTTGATCTCGTTAAAATCGATTTGCGAGCGAGAATTCATTTCATTGAACAGGAACAGATCGGAGGGACAGGGGAAGCAATTCTACTTGCAGAAGAATTTACTAAAGATAAACCGTTTATGGTTGTTTATGGAGATGATTGCACTGTAACCGACTCACTTGAGGGGATGGTGAATGAATTTTCTAAGGTGAACCCTGTTGTGATGGAAGCGGTTATCAAAGAGCGTGATCGCGCCATACTTAGTCAAACATGTTCTGTGAAGTTACAAAGTGACGGGCGTATTATAGAGATACTTGAAAAACCTGAAAATCCTCCATATCTGACTCGTGGTTGCGGTGTATATATCTTTAATCCAGATATTTATCGCTATATTAGACAAACACCTGTTCATCCCATCCGCAATGAACGCGAAATCACATATACCATTAACGAACTTGCAAGACTGAAGAAAGCGTATGGGTATACTATTAGAGGACACAACATAAACATAAACGACTCCGATCAACTTCTAAAGGCAAGTAATTTGATCAAAATGCTGAAGACCCAAAATACCAATACTAGTTTTGATCAATTAGTTTGAAGCAACTCCTGTTCTAATTTATACCGTGTCTCTTCAGTAGTGTCATATAAATTACCCCGCTCTAGCTTAAATGAGTAAACATGACTAAGTGGGACTGGCAAAGTTTTAATCGTGCCGAAGCGAGCAAGTCCACTGCCATCTTTGACGCTTGCTTGAACTTCACCCCAACTTGTCGTATACGCAGTATTCCAGATATCGGTAAAATTGAATCTGAAACTCATAATCACTGGGAATCCAAACATGAGCGTATGCTGGAGAATCTGATCATTGTCAGATTCGAAATAAACCACAGTTGGTATATCACTACGTCCCATTGTTGGAATGTATGGAACAGAGGACCTAATTCTCTCTGTCATTTCGCGATTTCTCACTGCATGTAAGTAAGAAAGGTAGTGTGTTGATCCGACAACGTTCATCAGCACGATAAGCGACATAAATCCGAATGCCATTATCTTATTCCCAGCTAAATGTATAAGGACTGAAGTGTAAAAAAGTGCAGCTCCTGCTCCTGCCACAATTAAGTATCGTCCAGTTGTAATATATATTTGTGTAGGCGTGCGGAGCCAAGGAATGAGATAGCTTCCAAAAATGAGTGCTCCAGATAGAAGAAGCATCAGCCGAATAGACTCTTTTTGTTTGTTTGACCGAATATATAACGCAAAAAAGAATATCACTGCATACCCTCCATATAAGTACGGCAAGAAACTCGATGTATTAAGCGGATACTCTGGAACCAGTTTTAGAGAGACAAATGAAAAAACAGTCCAACAGAAACCACTTAAACTAAAAATGAACCTGTGTCTTTTTACTAATAACAAAATACATACCATGAAGATGGTATATGAAAGAGCGCTTAGTCCAATTGCCGCCTTATTCGAAATAATCTCTAGCGATTGAGGTGTTAAGGTAAAAGGTACTAAAACATTCCCCAACTGCCCTATCGGGTTTAATATCACAATGTAGTTTCCATTCGACAGTGCTGTAGCTAAAGGTGTTACATACGCGTCGGCAAGCTTTGTTATTACAGATTTATCTGTTGAAGGATCAGCGAGCCCGCCTGCAGACCTTCCAATGTGGGTAGTTGCAAGTAATAAGATAGTAATCACCACATATACAACTACTTTTTGTAGTGAAGATTTCAATTGCTCCGGTGAACGTGTTGCTCGTACCCGATGGACTTCGACTAATAGAACAACGAGCGGGAGAAACATTAGTCGTATCGGCTGTGAAATGATCGCGAGTAGGAAGAGGACTGCCGAAGTAAACACGGATGCGAATCGCTGTTTTTGCTGCGTATAAAAGTATAAAAACATATTCATAAAGCAAATCGCTAAATACGACGGCATATTAAATGACCAATCTGTTGTTTCCAGTCCTGTTGTGGATACACTAAACAAAACGGCAGTGAAGCTTGCTACATACGGGTTGCCAGAAAGCAGGAGTACAAGCGGTATAAAAGATAAGGCGGCAATAAGTCTCAATAAGAAAGAAGCGATGAAATACGGAAGTGGATTAAATCCAAAGAATGAGTGAATCAAAAACGTAAAGGTGTCTTGTGGACCATAGTCACTAAGGAAATATGAGAAGGCATTCCAATTGCCTCCCTCTCTTCCCGATAAGTGTCCGTTATATCTCCACAGCCCCAAATAATCATCACCGGTTAACGACAAGTGAAAGCTCGGTTTTAATACGAGGAAACTTATTATTGTTACAAGCGATAGTGAGTAGAGGAACACTTTGAAAAGTGAAATATGTTTTTTTTGAGCTATAATCATGGAATGAGTAAAGGACTAGTTTCAGTAATCATTACAACTAAAAATGAAGGGAAGGTCATTGAACGGTTGCTCGAAAGCATTACAGCACAAACATATAAGAGGATTGAAATTATAGTTGTCGATAATCATTCTCAGGATAATACAGCACGTATCGCTAAAAAGTATACAAAGGCAGTATATCAAAGAGGGCCTGAGCGTAGTGTTCAAAGAAATTTCGGCGCCAAAAAAGCTAACGGCGAATATGTTTTATTTCTCGATGCCGATATGCAGCTTGAAAACAATGTCATTGCTGAATGTGTGAAAGTGTTTAAGTCTAAACCTACAATTGGTGCTGTATCCATACCTGAGATTTCGATCGCAACCACCTTCTGGGAGCGCGTAAAAGCACATGAGCGATCCTTTTATAATCTGGAAGGCGATTCAACCACAGATGCGGAGCGATTTTTTAGCAAGGCATCCTTTGACGCAGTAGGTGGTTATGATGAAACTATTACTGGCCCTGAGGATTGGGATTTACCCGAACGTATTAAAAAGAGCGGGTTCAAAAAAGCGCGAATCAAGTCGAGTATCAAGCACTTTGAACGCGTTCCCTCCCCATTTGCACTCGCGAAAAAGAAGTATTATTACGCTCTCACTTCCCACCGATATTTAAAAAAACACAACATTTCTGCAATATCTCCCAAAACTATTTATTTTCTAAGACCAGTATTTTACAAAAATTGGAGGATGATAATTGCGAAACCAGTACTATCTCTCTGTATGTTTATAATGTTCACGTTTGAACTAGTGGGCGGTGGTTTTGGGTTTATAGTCGGGAAGTTTCAAAATTTATGAAGATCCTCCAAGTATCTGCACACTTTGCACCAAATGTTGGTGGTGTTGAGACACATTTAACTGATCTGGTGAGTGAGTTAAGTAAAAAAAATCACTCAGTATTCGTTCTAACTTACAGACCGCTCGTATCTACTGCTAAATGGCAAGTTATTAGTCGTTCCAAAGATATCACTATTTTTCGCATTCCATGGTTGCGCGGACTCTATTACCGATTCGAGCAAAGTTCCATATTGTCGTTTCTGTATCTTGTTCCTGGTTTATTCTTTTTCCTGCCGTTTACGATACTGTATTTTAGACCGGATGTGATACATGCCCACGGAATTGTTTCAGGGCTCTGTGCTGTTTTTTGGGGACGATTATTAGGAGTTCGTAGTGTTGTTTCTACACATTCACTGTATAAGTTTCCTAAAACGGGTCTCTACAGAAGTCTCGCACAATTTATTTTTAAAAACGCGAATGCTGCTTTGTGTCTTTCAAAACAATCAGTACAGGAAATTGTGAGTCTCGGTATCCCAAATAACTGCATACACCAATTTACGTATTGGATTAATCTAGAGATTTTTAAACGTAACAAACAGATCCGTGCATCTACACGCAAAACGTACAAGTGGGTGGATAAACATATTGCTTTATTTGTTGGACGTTTGGTTCCAGAAAAAGGGATTCATGAATTACTTGCAGCGGCTAAGCTCTTAAAGAATTCGCACAAAATTGCGGTTGTAGGTACTGGACCCCTCGAAGATGTTGTCAAGAAAGCAGCTAAAGTGGAGAAGCGAATTCAGTACGTAGGTCTTGTCCCAAATGAGAAACTACCTGCCATTTTAAATGGTGCTGATCTGTTAATTGTTCCTTCTACACATGATGAAGGGTTTGGTCGAGTAATTATCGAAGCACTCGCGTGTGGAATTCCGGTTATTGGCTCGAAACGGGGAGCTATCCCGGACATTGTAACCCGAGACGTCGGTATGTTAATTGATGTTTCTGCTGAAAATATCGCCCAAGCAGTAAATACTCTTGACGCTAAAACATTGCGCAAGATGTCTGATGCGGCAACAATCTATGCAGAGAACCACTTTAGCCCGCGTAATGTTAGTGTTATCATTGACTCCTATTCGCCACAATGAAAACAATACTCGTCACCGGTGCCGCTGGATTTATAGGAAGTCACTTAGTAGAAAAGTTATTACAAAATAAAGAGAATCGAGTACGTCTTGTTGTTGCTCCGTTTGACTCATTGAAGAATTTACCCTTCGGTACATATGAAATATGCGTTGCTGATATTCGTGATAAGAATAGCCTGAAAAACATAGTGAAAGGGGTGGATGTTGTGTATCACCTCGCTGCTCTGACTATGAAGCGGCATTACACAGAGAAGGATTATTTTGATACGAATGCACAAGGAACAGAAAATTTGCTCGAAGTTTTGAAGAAAGAACGCATTAAGAAATTTGTATTTTTCTCAAGCATTGCGGTTTTTGGACTTCCAGCTTATGTTGGTGACATGAATAACTTAGGTGAAAGTGCTGAGAAAAAAGCTCCAGAGGTGTATGGTCAAAGCAAGCTGAAAGCAGAACATATCCTGCAGGAATATCATAAAAAATATAAAATCCCATACACGATTATCAGACCGACAACGGTATATGGTCCAAAGGATACACAAAATCTTGCAGAGCTATATCAAGTAATTAATAAAGGAATGTTCTTCCTTCTTGGTTCAACGAGAAACATGATGGATTACGTATACGTCAAAGACTTGGTTGCTGGTGCTATTCTCGCAGCTAACACTATGCCAGTCGCAACGGATTATATCTTAGGAGGAGGGAAGCCACATTCGCTACGAGAAATAGGAAATGGGGTCGCAAAAAGTATTCATAAATCTATACCTCAATTTTCAATTCCACTTCCAATTGCATTGGCAGCTGCATATGTAATGAGTCATACATTCAAAGCCTTTGGAAAAGTCTCCCCAATTTTTCCAGATCGAGTTCGAGTTATGACACGAAATTGTTACTTCTCAATAAAGAAGGCGAGAAAAGAAATAGGTTATAAACCGGAATATACATTAACAAATGGTCTTCGCGAGACAGCCGACTGGTTATTCGCGAATAAGATATTATAATTGCGTATGAATAAGAAACGTGTCTTAGTCACTGGTGCCGGAGGATTCATTGGACATCATCTTGTGACGTACTTGAAAAAGAAAGGATATTGGGTGCGTGGTGTTGATATTAAGCTACCAGAATTTGAGGCTTCAGCAGCAGATGAGTTTCTTCAATTGGATCTGAGATATTTTTCGAACGCACTTATTGCAACTCAGGGCATTTCTGAGGTATATGCACTTGCCGCCGATATGGGTGGAATGGGATACATCTCTTTTAAACACAGCGAAATTTTGTATAACAACACCTTAATAAATACCTATACACTCGAGGCTTCAAAGGTTAATAAAGTGAGTCGCTATTTCTTTGCTTCATCAGCATGTGTGTATCCTGAGTACAAACAATTACGCGCCAAAGTCACTCCACTCAAAGAAGAGGACGCCTTTCCGGCAGATCCACAGGATGCCTATGGATGGGAAAAACTTATGACAGAAATTATGCTTAAGTATTCTGCAGAATCAAGCAAGACTGAATATCGCATTGCGAGATTTCACAATATTTTTGGTCCTCTTGGCACTTGGGACGGAGAACGGGCAAAGGCACCTGCATCGCTTTCGCGAAAAATTGCATATGCAAAATTAACGAACACGAACGAAATTGAAATTTGGGGAGATGGAAAACAAACCAGGTCGTTTTGTTATGTAGACGATTGTGTAAGAGGGATCGATATGCTGATGCATTCAAACTACAAAGAGCCTTTAAATATTGGACAGGATCGAATCGTTACGATTAATGAGCTGGCAGATATCATTGCAGATATTGCAGGTATAAAAATAAAAAAAGTACATATCCCAGGGCCTCAGGGAGTACGAGGAAGGAATTCAGATAATTCGAGAGTAACCAAAGAAATTCGATGGAAACCTAAGGTGAGTTTAGAGCGTGGACTTGAAAGTACTTATAAATGGATCGAAAAGCTTGTGCGCGATCAAATAAAACTTGAGCAAAATGCGTAAAAAATTCCGCTCTGTTTTATATGTCAATTACTCTCCCTATGAAAACTCCGGAAAGTTATTAGACTATCTTCTTGAGCGTTTTGAGATCGTATACCTTTTTTCAATTGGATTTCATCCACTGGGTTCAAAGCAAAAAACAAATAAAATCGTAATTTATAAAAAAGGAATCGTTTCTCGAGAGATAAATATGCATTATCTCGCAGTAAACAACAAGCTTGTTGTTTTACTTATACCTGTTCGATCAACTCTAAATTTAATCCAAATGCTCTGGCATGTTACCCAAATTGTGAAGTCAGATGGAAAGATTGATGTCATGTTTTCAGTAAACGCCTTTACGGCGTGGGGTGGGATATTCTTCAAGCGACTTGGCTTGGTAAAGAAAACGATATTTTGGGTATGGGATTACTATCCTATGAATCACCCTGATTTCATCGTGCAGATAATGAGATGGATGTATTGGCAATTTGATAAAGCTGCAACATTCTCCGACCGGGTCGTTTATCTGAACAATCGACTTGCAGATGTTCGCGTTAAAGCAGGATTAATAAAGAAAGGTACGTATCCGTTAGTTGCGATTGGGTCAGAAATTTTTGTCACTAAACCAAAAAAACTCAAAAAACGCTCTCTCAAAATTGGTTTCATTGGCGTACTTAAAAAAAGCCAAGGCTTGGATTTACTTATTGATGTGTCAAAGCTTCTAAAAAAAGAACTCCCGAATGTGTCCTTTGAAGTAATCGGTTCAGGACCTGACGCAGATTACTTTAAAAAGAAAGCAAAGAAAGTGCAGGCTCCAATAAAATTCCACGGATATGTTGATGATGAGACCTTCCCAAAAATTCTTGCAAAATGCGCAATCGGAATCGCACCATATCTGCCTGACGACAGCAATTTATCTTTCTACGGTGATCCAGGAAAGGTAAAGCGATATCTAAGTCATGGGCTACCAGTCGTCATTACTGATGTGTTTGAATTTTCAAAGGAGTTGGAACATTCGAAAGCAGGAATAATTATTGACTATTATGATCACTCAACCTTGATAGCAGCTATATCAAAAATTGCAAAAAATTATAGTGCATATTCCAAAAATGCAATAAAACTTAACAAGAAATATTATTACAAAGATATCTACAGTACCTTTTTTAAAAGAATATGAAAAAACTACTTTCTATATCCGTTGTTATCCCGGCATACAACGAACAAAGGAACTTAACCCGTTTGTTTAATTCCCTTAAGAATCAAACATATCCCAAATCAAAGATTGAGTACATCTTGGTTGATGATGATTCCTCTGACCGGTCGATAGCAATTGCGAAAAAGTTCGGTGCGAAGATAGTTCGGGTAAAAACTCACGACATCGAATTAAACAAAGGTATCGGAATGCACAAAGCTAAAAACGACTTAGTGTATTGGCTGGATGCAGATATGCAAATTTGTGGCAAAGATTTCTTTGAGAAGCTTGCTGAGCCACTTAATTCAGATAATTCAATCGATGCAAGCTTTACCGCTGAGTTTGCAATGAATAAAAAGCTACCTTATGTAAAGAGCTCTATTTTAAGATTTATTTCATACCATCCACTGCAACAAGACCCGTTATATGCCTTCTTCTCACCTGATTTACAGAACCAGATTGTTCACACAACAAGTGAGTATTTCGTTTGTAAATTTGTTCCTGGCAGAATTCCCGCGGTAGGGAGAATTTTGTATAGACGAAAGAAACTATTGTCTACAGAAGTGGGCAAGCATCCAGAGTTTATTGATATGGAGGCAGTGGAAACATACACACGTGCTGGCTTTGACACCTATGCGTACGTCCCTAAAGCGTTAATCAGGCACTACCATGCTGAAACACTCGGGTTATTAGTTAAAAAAAGGTTGAGAAATCTGGATCGGGACTATTTGCCAAATTACGAGAACAAACATTTCACATGGTTTGATATAGAGAATAAAAAAGACATACTAAAAATTATCTTTTGGGTGATTTGGGCGAATGCCTTCATTCCTGAAACTATCCGCGGTCTCTATTATGCAGTTAAACACAGAGATCATGCTTTTTTGTGGCAGCCAGTGGTTGCAATAGTGACGACCGATGCAATATTACTTGGCTTTATGTCGCATCGGAAGGGAAGACAGATTATAGCGAGGTTTCTGCGAAATATTATTCGCTGAGGAACTTTTTTACAAAGCTTCTTTTAGCGAAGATACCGTTAAATCGCGTATCAGGTTTGAAGATAGGATAGAAGAACGCTTCAGGGGTGATTCCCATAAATTCAAAACCATGAGTCGTAAGGAATGAATACATTTCTTTAAAGAGCGTTTCTCCTTTATATAACTCCTTGACTGCTAATTCAATATGAATAATATCAACCTTCTTCAGAGTTTCTTTGCCGTACTTTAAAATCTCACCTTCAGTTCCTTGTGTATCTATCTTTAGAAATACTGGATGAACCAGAGTCTTTGATGCAAAGTAGTCGTCGATGTTTATCGTCTTCACCTTACGTTTTTTAGGTCTCTCTTTGTTAAAGCGAGTGTCGCTATTAAGAAATGGGAGCAGTGATGATAATTCGGTTCGAGGATAGATTAAGAACTGGCTGTACCCGTTTTTTCGAGCAAGAGCAACGTTTTCTAACACTACATTGCTATTCTGTATCCGACTTTTTATCTTTGTAATATTCTCCTTGATTGGTTCAAAAGCGTAGTACTTTACTGATGGGAAAACATGAAGTAATGCGGCCATGACTTTTCCTTCATGTGCGCCAACATCAATAATGGTGTTAATTCTATAGTTCTTTAACCACTCGTATTGAACAAAAACCGGTATATATATTCTCCGAAAAATTAGTGGAATTAGATTCGGATTCAGTATAATATACAAACCAAACGCTATCATGTTTTTCATAATGGGATAGTGTAACAT
>ERZ761594.506-NODE-506-length-11130-cov-4.415711_pt1 | contig 11130 bp, 16 predicted proteins | sample MGYA00511036_ERZ761594 | MGnify/ENA primary metagenome ERZ761594 (study PRJEB28899, sample SAMN03785561) | bioreactor sludge metagenome | biome: EBPR Sludge; feature: EBPR Bioreactor; material: 0.22µm filtered reactor supernatant | place: Saint Lucia: Queensland... | reverse complement strand
CTTCTCAAGTTCAAGTTCTTTTTGTCATCTCTCTTCATTGATACCCAATAGTCTCTACTTCTTCTTATCATCAAGTTTCTTTTTCAACTCTTCCTCCATAACTCTTTACTCACCAAGCATCTCAGCTTCAACCTCCTTTCATTTCTTTGTGTACTCATCTAAAAGTTGACCAAAGTTGGCCTTCTTTTCTCCTTTCTTAAGCTTATCCTCATGTTCAAGCAATCAAAGTCACTTCATTTCTTCCACATCTTTTCAGATTCACATTCACTCCGCCTTTTCTTCCTCCACAAGTTCCTTCTCAAGATCTCACTCTAAATCCCTTGTATATTCATCAATAATTCTCAAATCATTGTTCTTGTTATCTTCCTACTTATCCTTATCTTTAGACAACTTCTAAATCTCATCTCACAACTTAGCTCGTTTCTAAAGTCAAGCATCAACCTTTGATTTCAATCAACTGTTCTGATCATCTTCATCTCCGAGTAAGATCATTTACATCTCATGTTTGTTCTTATCGAAGTCGAGAAGGATGCCTTGGATCTCTTGTTCGTTTAATTTGCCTTCTCTTCAGAGTCTGCGTTCGAGACGTTGTCGTTCTCTGTCGTGTTCTTCTTGGAGTCTTGTGCTTTCTTCTTCGTGGATTCTGTGGAGTTTGTTCAGTTCGTTGATCTTGATATCTTTATCTTGTTGCGCAATCTTTGACTTATCAAGGATATCCATATTAACGAAATCTTCATCTTTTTTGATCAACTTATCAAGTTCCTTCTTATTCAGTTCTTTGTTCTTAAAGAACTTATCAATTGCAAACTCCTTCATATCCTCATTGAAATTGCCTCCAACTGCCTGTCTGATCAACTTAGCTCTCTTTCAAATATAAGTCTTAAGAGTCTTGTAGATTCAATCTTCATCGTCATCTAAGTCTGCGAGTTTTCATTCTTCAGCTCTTCGGCGTCTTTCTTCAGCTAGTTCTGCAAGTCTGAACTTAAGTGCTTCGATGTGTTTTCGGAGCTCTTCTCTGATTTGTTTGAGTTCTTCAGCGTTGAGGATACTTGCCATTCGTTCCTTTTCGGCTTCTTCTTCCTAAAGAGATTTGATGGATTTTCATTTACAGCAATCGAAGAGACCCCATCATTTGTTCATTCCGTAAACAAACACTATAGTGGCGACCATACCTATCATCAAGAGGAGTGAGTTGATAATGACTTGAACAAACACAGTCAAGTTGACTCTATTTGTTGATTCTCCAGACATCATGTTTGAACTGTACAAAGCTCAGTAAGTCTATGCAGATGCTTTCAAATCAGAAGGACATGTTCTACCTTCATCCAAGACTGATATAATCATGTACTCATCATTCGTCTTTGAATCTCTAAACACATAGACTCCAGCCTCATAGAAAGTGAAGACAAACATTGTGTATTCATTTCCTTACAAAAGAGCAGTCTCAAGCTAGAGGAATTCTCCATAATCAAATCCAAGGTTTGAATTTAGTAAGGATTCTTTGTAGTAAACTGGGTAGGAAAGATCAGCAGCATCAACAGGGAATGTAACAGATTCACCCAAAGTGACACACAAGAGAGGATTTTCAATGTAAAATGAAGATTAAAGATTTCATCATTCAAGCATTTCTTCAATCTATCTTCTCTTTTCTGCATTTCAGATCATAGTTCCATTCTCATAGAAATCTTTATACATCGCTTCTTCTTGATCAAGTCATTCAAGCATTCATCATCTTGCATGAGTCAAAATAGTATCAGACACCTAGAAATCAAATGTATATCATTTATCTGAGTTCTTGCCCACAGAGTTGATATTGCATCATCCAGAAGGTAACTTGCATTCAAATTTACCGAATATGGTTGTTTCATATTCTGTGATGTCAAATTTATTAGCCTCATCCTCATCTACTATAATGTCACCGTCTGAGTTTAGATATGCAGTTGATTTAGATGATTAGCAGGTTGCATCACATACTTCTTCTGGATCTACAATCTTGTTACATTCAACAATCTTGAGTTTCTCAATATACTTTCCTCCTTCACCGTTTGGACATGAGATATCAATCAATTCTTGCTCATCAACACATCCTCCTGTATGATTCATCACTTTACCTCCAGAACATGCTGGGTAAACAATTCTTTCACAGTTCTCAATTGAATCCTCGTCTTCTCAACCATCAAGCCTTTTGAATCCGATTGCACAAAGACAAGCACCGATAGATTTTAAGAATCAACGATTGTTACCGATGCATTGACAAGTAGTTGCATTGAGGGCTGAGTTTGAGGTTGGACCACAGTTCAAACATCCTGATTATCCTTTTAAGTCATTGTAGGTTCCAGCAGGACATTGATGACAAGAGTTGATATCTTTTCCTGTTTGTTCGTGATTGTAAGTTCCAACAGGACAAGGTAATGGTTCCATTGAGCCAGCAGGACAATAATAACCAGTTGGACATTTGTATCCATGATCAGTTGTTTCATCTTCTGGATAAGGAGTTGTTGTTCTTCCAAGACATACATAACCAGCTGTACAAGGAAGACATTCTCCAGGTCTGTCTAAAGTTGAATAGGTTGCTGCATCACATTCTGCACATGATGAATCGACATCAACATTTGCTGGGTTTCCATTTCCAAATGTACCAGGTGGACATAAAGTTTCTCAATATGAATTTTGTTCGCAGTAAGTTCCATTCACACACTTGATATAGTAGTCAGTACCTCCAGGGCAATAATAGGCAGCAGGACAATCAATACCTGCAGCTGTTGCTGGAGGACAATAATACCCAGGTGGGCAAGGGAAAGGTTCTTTTGATCCAGCAGGACATTCTTGACCTCTCTGACATAAGATTGGAACATCTTGACCTTCTTCACAATAGTATCCGCCAGGACATGTTAAACAATCTGAGGCTGCAGCAGCTCCTCTTGTATCTCAATAGGTTCCTTCAGGACAGGGAGTTGGATCAAGTGCATTCAAAAGACAGTAATGACCAACAGGACATGCATATTGGTTGATATCCCCAACACCTTCAACAGTACACAAGTATCCAGCCAAACATGGTTGACAATCTGTTATCGCTCCTTTTTCAATGGCACCATTATAGGTTCCAATCAAACAAGCTGTCGCAACAGTTGATTTTGCAGGACAGTAGAATCCTTTAGGACATGAAACTGCAACATTCTAAGGACAGTAAAATCCTATTGGACAGTCTGTACAATCAGAAGGGTCATCACCTCCAAGCGAAGGATTGATCTTTCCAGGCTCACATCTAATCGGAGCAGTTGATCCTGATAAACAGTAATGACCTATTGGGCATTGATAAGTAAGATTGTTAGGAAGATCAGCACCACTTGAACAGAAGTAACCTGCATCACATGGACCGACTACAACTCCGTTTTGACAGTATTTTGAGACTGGGCAAGGTCAGCATTGATTTACAGATTCTAGTGCGTCTTCAGTGTTGTAAGTTCCATCTGGACAGAGAGTTCCTGCTGAAGCTCCAGCTGGACAATACATAGAAGCAGGACAAACTTCAGGTTCAGAAGTACCTCCAGGACAGAAATATCCTTTTGGACAAAGCTAGCATTAAGAAAGTCCCTTTCTATCATCATAGTATCCTGCTGGACAAGAAAGTTCAGTCGCTGTTCCTGTTGGACAGTAGAATTGAGAAGAGCATAGTTTTCCATTTTAAGATGTTTTGATCGGTTTTTCAACTCAAGTTGATCCAGGACAATAATGACCAGCTGCACAATCTCTTGTTGAGATTTCTGAGTTTGTGATTGCGAGTTTATCACAGTATTTACCTGCAGGACATGAAAGACAAATGCTCTGACCAGTCTAATCTTAATAAGTTCCTTCAGAACAAGGTACAGGGTAGTAAGATCCAGCAACACATCTATGACCTTCAGGACATAGACCACTGACCAATGGACTGTTAAAATCATACACAGCGCCAGCTCCAGGGTTTGCTACAGCTGCTCCAATAGGACATACGTATCCTGCATCACAGTTTCCAGAGATTGAGGTTCCACCCCCAAGACAGTACTTTCCAGGAGGACATTGAGTGCATTAAGCAGCTGAGGAAAGTCTTACAAATTTACCATATGTACCAGCAGGGCAAGGATAAAGGTTAATCGTACCAGCTACACCAGCAGGACAGTAAGATCCTTAAGGACATTCAGCAGCAAATGTCAAAGCAGTCTCATTACACAGATATCCAGGAGCACATGAAACACAAGCAGACATTCCTTCATAAGGATTATAAGTTCCAACTGGACAAGCTATCTCATTTCCAGTGCCATCGCAGTAATATCCCTTCGCGCATTTTCTACCAGTTGTGCCATCCAAAGGTGTAGGCGTTCAAGCTCCTCCAATACAATAATAGCCAGCAGCACAAGGAGAAGCAGTTGCTGAGATATCAGTAGCTACAGCTCTATTAGGACAGTATTTCTAAGCAGGACAGTTGATACAATCACTCAGCATTGTCTTTCCAGTCAAAGGTTAGTAAGTTCCAGGTGGGCAAGCGATTTAGTGTAATGTACCTGCAGGACAGTAATAGCCGGCTGGGCAGACAGTCACTCCAGTTGTTGTTCCAGTTGCTGTGATCTCACCTCGTTCACAAACATTACCTGCTGTACAGGGGATGCCATCTCCCACGTTTCCTGTTCCTGCACAATAAAGACCTTCGGTACAGAGATTGCATTCAGATATTTATCAGAGACCTTTTATAGTTGTGAATGAACCTGCTGGACATGGTTATGGAGCATCAAGACCTCCAACGCAATAATTTCCTTCAGGGCAAATAACAGCAGAAGTTGTATCACTTTAAGGACAATAATATCCTGAAGGACAGGTCAAACAAGCAGCCTACATTTCCAAAGGTTAGTACTAACCTGAAGGACATAATTCCTAAAGATCTTCTCCTTAAGGACATCTATAGCCCTTTTCACAAGGCTTCTAAAGTACTGGGAATCCTTAACAGTAATAACCAGCAGGACAATCAGATGTTTCAGCAGTTGCTCCTTTCTTATGACATCTGTCTCCTGCCAAACAATTGATACAGTCTGTTGATGCAGTCTTACCTGTAGCAGGATTGTAAGTTCCAATAGGACATGCTTAAGGTGTTCCAGAGCCTGCTTCACAATAATGACCAGCTGGACAGATAGCACCTGCGGGAAGAGCTACTGGAGTGGCTGTTGTTGAAGCATATCAACAATAATAACCAGCAGTACAATCCCCTGTGGGGAGAGAGAGACCTGTTGTTGCACAGAATTTTCCTTATGGGCAAGGGATTGGACAATTTGTTCCTGCAGGACAATAATAACCAATAGGACAAGTAGCTGTACCTGCTGAGGTTGAAGCTCCAGGATTACAATAGGTTCCAGCACTACAAGTGATGATCTTAGCTGTATCAGGTGCATTTGGACAGTAATATCCTCCTGGGCATTGTTTACAATCAGAGATTTAATAAGCTCCAATGATTTGAGTAAAGGTACCTGCAGGACAGTCGACTCTGTTTCTTTAACCAGCAGGACAATAGAAGTTAGAGTTAGCAGTTGTAGGGTCAGCAGTGTCTGGTCAACAAAGTGTTCTAGTTGTTGCAGTACATTCATAACCAGCAGGGCAAGGTTTACAGGTAGCTTGACCTTTCAAATCTTGATAATCAGTTGCTGCACAAGGGGTTTCAGTTGAACTTCCAGCCGCACAGTAGTTTCCTTCAGAACAAATGTTAGGGTTTGCTATAGTTGAGTTCACAGGACACCAGAATCCAGCTTGACAAAGACCAGTGATTGCTGAAGCTCCAGATGTTGAACAATATGAACCAGCTGGGCAATCTGTACAACTTGCTAATGATGTTCCTCCAGTAGCTGATCGATATGTTCCAGCAGGACATGGGATAGGAGAAGAACTTCCAGCTGGACAGTAATTACCTGCAGGACATACATTACCACCTTGTGTTGCCAGATTAGTCGGAGTAGCAGTTGTTGCTTATGAAACACAATAATATCCTGCTGTACAATCTCCTTCATCAGCTGCAAGTTTGACCTAAGAACAGAATTTACCAGGAGGACATTTAATCTCAGTTGCACTTCCAGCAGGACAGTAATACCCGATTCAACAAGGACCTGCAACTCCAACAGTGATCGGATCTTTATTCTTGATCGATGAACCTCATGAACACCAAAATCCTGCGTCACATAAACCTGTTGGATTTGTTTATCCGAGAGCATTACAATATTTTCCTGGATCGCAAGGGATGCAATCAGTTAATGCTTGACGTTTAGTCTTTGGGTTATAGGTTCCAATAGGACATTAAGTTGGTGTACTTGCACCTGCAGGACAGTAGTTTCCAGTAGGGCATTCATTGATTGCAAACTCAATAGCTCCAAGTGGGCCAGCTCTTTAAGGACATGTGAATCCAGCTGGACAAGTATAACAGTATCCTGCTCTTTCAGCGTTTTAGTATGTACCAGCAGGACATTCTTAAGGTGATGTTGAGCCTGCAGGACATTTTTGACCTGTTGTGCAAAATGTTGTTGGGTATTTCGTTTTAGTTCCTGTAGGACAGTAATAGCCAGTTGGACAAGACCCTTAAACAGCTGCCAATCCAGGAGCCTCACAATAAGATCCGGCAGTACAAGCAACACAGTTACCAACAGCAGTATTTCCAGTAGCAGATGAGAAAGTTCCTGGGGGACACTATCATGGATGAGCTGTTCCAAGAGGACAATAATGGCCGGCTGGACAAGTGCCAAAGTTAGGAGCTGATGTTGCTGGAGTTGCTGATATTGCTCCTGCGAGAGAGTTCAAACAATAGTAGCCAGCATTACAAAGATTTGTTGGAGATGTAGAACCAGCAGTACAATAATATCCAGGAGGACAAAGCTAACAGTCTGAAAGTTATGTTCCTTTTGTTTTATCTCAAAATGTTCCTGCTGGACAGTTTGTGGGAGCTGTCGCACCAGCTGGACAATATTTTCCTGCGGGGCATTCAGTCATGTTTGTAAGTCCAGTTGTTGGACAGTAATATCCTTTCAAACATGTAGTACAACCTGACTAACCTTAGAAACTATTGAAAGTACCAGCAGCACATGGAGTAGGAGCAGTACAAGCGGAAAGACAATATGTTCCTGCTGGAGCTATCTTTTGAGTAGGGACTGATGAACCTCAAGTAGCAGTTTCATTTGTACAATAATACCCAGGACTACAAGGACCTGATTCTCTTGGCATCGGTAAATTATCAGTGGGATCAGGATCCAACGTTCCAATACAGTAATATCCATCAGGACATTTTATACAGTCAGTTACATCATCAGCTCCAGTGACAGGATTGTAAGTTCCAGGAGGACATCTTGTTGGATACTTAGAACCTTACTCGCAATAACCTCCAGCAAGACATGTTGCAGACTGCAAGTTTCTTCTTAAACCTTAAACTGGAGATGTGGCACCTCCAGTACAGAAAGTACCTGGATCACAAAGTCCTTCAGGTTCCCAAAGACCTTCTTATGAGCAATATCAACCTGACGGACACGATTGACAATCACCAATCATAGCCAAACCAGTATTTGCACCAAACGTACCTTTTGGACACTTCTTTGGATCGTTATATGATGGAGTTGTTGTTGCATCACAGTAATAACCCTTTGGACAGATTTTCTTTGAATCTGAATTCTTTGGACAAAAGTAACCAGGAGTACAAGGAGCACAGTCAGAAAGTTAGGTCGCTTTTGTTAAATCTCTAAAGGTTCCTGCAGGACATGGATTGGCAAATCTATTTGTTGTTCCAGTTGGACAATAGTAACCTTTTGGACATTCATTGAGGAAATAATTGGAAGTTCCTGCAACATCAGCATAATAACCTGCAGGAACAGTCAAACAATCAGCTAAGACGGAAGCACCGACTGAGTCTCTGTATTTTCCAACAGGGCATGGAGTTCCTGCACTTGCTCCTGCAAGACAATACTACCCGGCTGGACAAGAATATGTTGGATGATAAGGAGCTTCAGGGGTTCCTGCAGGACAGATAAATCCAGCTCCACATGCAATCGGTGCACTAGAAATAGCAAGACAATAAGAACCAGCAGGGCAATTAGTACATGTTGTTGATTTGATTACAGAGCTATAGGTACCAGCAGTACAAGGGATTGGGTTTACAAGTGCTAGAGCATTACAATAGTATCCCACTGGACAATCTCCACAAACGATTCCAGTAACACCTCCATCTGGAATTGATGGAATTGTTAAGTCTTGATAAGTTCCTATTGGACAATCTACTGGAGTTAAAGTTGGTGATAAATTACAGTATTTTCCAAGAGGACATTTGATGCATTCAGAAAGTGCCTTCAAACCAACTGTTGTTGCGGGTGAGTACCAACCTTTTGGACAAGGTGTTGGGTTTGCAACTGAAGATCCTGCAACACAATAGTATCCAGCCTAACATAAACCAGTAGGAGCAGTTGATCCAATCAAACAGTATTCTCCGGCTGGGCATTATAGACACTATGATGATTAGTAAAGACCTGTATTTGGACTGTAAGTTCCTGCAGGGCATTAGATCTTTGTGGCTGTAGTTGATCCAGTTGGGCAATAATAACCTGCAGGACAAATTACCATTGGATTGTTGAAAATGTTTGTTCCTGCAGTACAGGTATATCCTTGCGTACAGCTAACACAGTCACTTGAGGCATCTGCATCATCAGCATCATAGTAAGTACCTGCAGGACATTTATTGGTGTTTGAGAATGAAGTTCCTGCGGGGCAATAGTGTCCTGGTTGACAATTTGAAACTTGGGTAATATCTGAAAGACCAAGAGTCGGACATGATTTACCAGCAGGACATTAAATACAGCTGCTTACACTTGTACCTCCTGTTGTGTCAAGATAAGTTCCTACTGGACATGGAGTTGGGCTGATAGTTCCTGCAGCACAATATGAGCCTTTTGGACAAGTGACACATGCTCCTCCTTACTCAGAATAAGTTCCAGCAGCACATGTAGTTGGAGCTGCAGATACTGATGCACAAGTAGCTCCAGAAGGACAAACTGTTGGCCATTCAGATCCAGCCAAACAAGTGACATCTCCAGTACAAGCAATGCAAGAGGACTCTCCTGCCATGTTTTGATAGGTTCCAGCAGCACAAGGAGTTGGTAGAGCAGCATTGGCTGGGCAAAAAGTGCCTGGAGGACAAGGAACAGGTTGTTAAGGACCACCTGGACAAAACTTGCCAGTTGGACAAGCAGCACAATCAGAAGATTAGTCAGCCATTGTGATTACTCCATATGTTCCTGCGGGACAAGGATTAATGATTGTTGCATTACTTGAGCCATCAAGCGGGCAGTAGTATCCGATAGGACATTATCCTGTTGTTGGTGTTAAACTGATTCCTCCGCAAGCATAACCTGGTGTGCATGCTGTACACGATGTTGCTCCAGCTGCTGAGTAGGTTCCTTCGGGACAAAGAATTGGAATACCTGATTTAACTGAGGAACAGTAATATCCAGCTGGACAACTTTCACAGAAAGTTGAACCTATTTTTGAGTTATATTGGCCTGCTGGACAAGCAATACAAGATGTTTAAGCAGTTGATGGTTGATATTGACCCATTGGACAAGCTATCGGCATGTTAAGTGTATTAGGACAATAATGACCTGGAGGGCAATCTCAACAATAGATATCTCCAACATCTGAGTACTATCCAATTGAACAAGCAGAAGTTGAGTTTCAATCTGTGCATGAGAATCCTAAAGGGCATTTAAAGCAAATTCTATCATTTACAGTGTTCCATTCATCCCAAGGGCATGGCACTTCTGGACCTCCTGGTTGACATGAATATCCAGCTCGACATACAGAACAAGAAGTAGATCAAGTAACAGACCATTGAGCTGCAGGGCATGAAAGCACAGTCTAAGTGTCAGGGCAGTAATGATCAATTGGACAGTCAACACAGAATAGTGCAAACTCAAAATCAACAAATTCTCCAGCAACACATGCAAACTTATCAGAATTGAGACAATAATGAGCCTTTGGACAAGGTAGACATGTTTCAGATGCAGATTCAAAATACCATCCTTCAGTACAAGTGTAATAAGTAGTTGCCTTACATTCAGACTTTGCAGGACAAGTAGAACAAGCTGATGCTCCTCCCAAAGAATACTGTCAGGACCCAATCGCAGGATTACACGCAGCTTTTGTCGTTGCCTTTCCATCAGGACAGTAAAATCCTGGTTCACAGGCTTTACATCTAACTGATCCATAGTTGTAGGTTCCAGGTCCACATTGATGTCTTTCTGAAAGTCTTGTTGAGGGACAAATGAATCCATCTTCACATGCAATACAAGCTGTGGCTCCAGTTCCAGAATATGTGCCAACTGCACAAGGGACAGGAGCTGCTGCTCCTCCAGCACAGGTAAATCCTTCAGGACATGTTAGAGTTCCGACTCCAGTGGCTGCGAACTGTCCTGCTCCTTAAAGATCTCTTCTATCGTAGTAAGTATAATTATCATTGAGAGGAACAAAGAACCTTGCTTCTGAGATACAATCTTCAGTTCCATCAGGACAAATCTAAGGAGCTCGATCTTTGTGAACACAGTATGTTCCAGGAGGACACTTCGTACAATTCATCTCACCAAGAAGAGAATAGGTTCCTTCCTCACATTCAACTGGTTCTTCATCTTTTTCAATACAAGAGAAACCTCTTGGACAAAGTTAGCATTTGTATCCGATCACATTGTAAGTTCCATCCGCACATTCTTTAGGCCATTCTCCGTTTGCTTCACAAGTGTGCCCTTTAGGACATTCATGGCACTCAACATCGCCTTCTAAACTCCAGTCTCCAGGAGCGCATGGGAGCATGATATAACTTGAGTTTTCGAATCAACAAGAAGTCGCTAATTTAAACGAACTTACCTTTTGGACACAAAGTACAAGTTGTAGAACCTGGCTAAGAATACTCATTGAAGTCACATTAGATAGGTTCTTCATCAACCTTAGGACAAGCATAACCTTTAGCTTTAAGAAGACTTACCAGGCTTGCATTGACGACATTCGATATCTCCATCTAGAGAGTAAAATCCAGGTCCGCAAGGCTTGACGATTCCATTGATGCATGAGGAGCCTTTTGGACAGACTTAGACG
>ERZ761594.502-NODE-502-length-11193-cov-5.695457_pt1 | contig 11193 bp, 5 predicted proteins | sample MGYA00511036_ERZ761594 | MGnify/ENA primary metagenome ERZ761594 (study PRJEB28899, sample SAMN03785561) | bioreactor sludge metagenome | biome: EBPR Sludge; feature: EBPR Bioreactor; material: 0.22µm filtered reactor supernatant | place: Saint Lucia: Queensland... | reverse complement strand
GCCTGGCGCGGCGGCTCCCTGAAACGCGCGCTATTTTAGTCTGCTGACCGGATCGGCCAATCTGCTGTTGATGGGTCAGGTTGCGGAATCGCTGGCCGGGCGCAGCGTGATTCTCAACGGCGCTGCGGGGCGTCTGATCGCTGAAACATCCATGCCTTGCCTTGGGGCTGGATGCTGCCCATAGCGCCTTGAAGGCGGTTTTCCGCAATTCTATTCCGCCGTCGCGCCCGGCGTATCCAGATAAAAAAATACGTTCTGTTTCATCGTATTTGCATTGAAACGCAACATCGCCCGACACTGATCGTTCGGCAGGTCGATCACCCGAACGCACTCGGCCCATCGCGCGGCGTTCGGCAACAACTCCGCCAGCCGGGTTGCTGGTCGAGAAACACCCCATTGATTCGGTTATCTTGACGCTGCGGGAAAACCGCCAGATACAAAATATCGGTTTCCACTAAATCGCTGAAGAAATGCGTGCCCAACGACACATCGGGCGCCATGCCCTCGTGCATCGTCACCCACTCGCATAACACCGCCGCACTGTTGATTTCCGCGAAGCGCACCGGCACCCCCAATTCCGGCGAAGTCGTCCCCCAACGGCCCGGCCCGACCAGCATCAGCGACTTGGCCGCGTGCGGGCCGCGCAAGCGGGTGATCTGGCCGATCACGCGGGCGATCTGGTGGCGTTCGTTCAGCGGCATCCGCCCGTAAACTTCCGGGACCACATAGATCAGCCGGTCGATGGTGCCGATGCGGCTGTGGCCGATCACCGCGCCGTGCGCCTCCAAAATCAGCCGGTCCGGCTCGATCCGCGCCGGCGGATTGGCGATGGTGCCGGCCTCGCGCACCTGAAACGGGCGGCATTGCAACAAATCGATCTTGTAGCGCGTTTCATCGACGAAATTGGCGGTGAATTCGACATCCACCGGATAGTCGTAAGCCTGCTGCAACAGGGAAAGCATGGCGCGCATGTCGCCGACAAAGGGCGTATCCCGCAGCAGATGCTCGAAGGTCAACACCCACGAAAACACGTCCGACATTCCGCGCTCGCGCGCCCGCCGCTCCAACTCATCGTCGACCGACGCGATCTTGGAGAGCGGCAACGCCGGACTTTGCCGGACCACTTCGGCCAACTGCCGGGTGGAGAGTTGGTTGGCCTCCAAATCCAACACGTCGATCCGCTTCTGGGCGTATTGGCGCACGCTGTCAAAGTTGCTCTCCGGCCGGCGCTCCGGATCGCTGAGCGAAACCACGCGGGTGTAATCGTCGTCCGAACGATCCACCGCCCGCGTCCCCAGCCCCATCACCAGCCGGACCATCCCCAGCGCCGGGTCGATCTGCTCGCTCCAGACGTAAGGGTTGAACGATAGCCCGACTCCGGCCACATGCGGATAAAACAGGTTGCCGTGTTGCGCGCCGGAGACCCGCTGCACCAGCAAGCCCATTTGCTCGTCGCGATCCAAAATCCCTCGCCGCAGGCGGTACATCAGCGCCCGCTCGCTCATGGTGCTGGCGTAAATCGCCCGTATGGCCGACAACAGATCGTCCAACCGTTTTTCGCGCGGCCCCTGGTTGACGCAAAACACGCTGTCGTACTTACCGGCGAAGGCGTTGCCGAAATTGTCCTCCAACAGGCTGCTGGAGCGGACGATAAACGGCGATTGGCCGAAATAATCCAGCATGTCGGAGAACTGCTGCATGACGTAATCCGGAAAATCGCCGCGCAAGATCCGTCGCCGCGCGGTTTCGGCTCCATCCAGGAACGTCGCCGGATTTTTTTGTTTCTCGCGCACCCACCAGCACCCGTTGCGCACCAGGTAGGTATAAAACACGTCGGAACCGACAAAGAACGAATCGTGGATTTCCAACAAGTCGCGCCAGCGCGGATCGGTCCGTTTGAGAATGGCTCGCGCTAGCATTACGCCGACCGCCTTGCCCCCGATCAAGCCGGTGCCGATCATCCTGCCCTTGATCGCCAAAATATCGCTCAGGCTCAAGTAGCGCTCGGCGAGCTGGATCACCCGCTCGTCCCGCGACACCGTCATCCGCAGCGTCCGCTGCAACAGGTCGCGGCTCAAATGGGCCGTCGGCACGTTCTCGCGCTCGGCGGTCACCACTTCCTCGACTTCCAAAAAGGTGCGGTTCCAGATATCGAGTCGAGGGTCGTTCGCTTTCAGGCCCGACCACGGCAGCCGCGTCAGAATTTGGGAAATGGTAATGCTGTCGGTGACCGGCGTGAACTCCTCGCCCCGCCAGACGTGCAACAGGTGCATCGTCGGCGCATAACGCTGTTGGACTTTCAAGGGCCGCACGTACAGCTCGCCTTGGTGGCGGTAGATATCGCTGAACAATTGCGTGGTGTCGAGAATCGGCGCGGTGGCGTGGAAAGAGTGGTGTGCGCGCATCAGCGCGAAATAGGCGATCGTTTCAAGATCGTACAGATAGGGGCAGGTCAGCATGAAAAAATTGCCCAACATCTGGTCGCTGTACCAGTCCGCCACCAGATCGGACAGGCAATCGAACACGTAGTAAGCCCCCCGCCCGCACCGTTCGATGGTTTTGTGGATTTCGCTCAGAAACGGCTCGAAGCCGTCGCCGGGGTCGAGCGCCCGCACTTCCGCCCCTGGACCTTCGGCCACCAGCGCCGGATGGCGGGCGAAATGGAAATAGACCAGCTTCCGTCCTTTGTCGCGGGCGTACTGGCAAAACGGCTCGACCAGCGGTCGGTAATCGTCGATGCTATCCACCTGCCAGACGATGTTGTCGCCCGCCATGATCCCCCGAAAAACCCGGTCCAGGCCCGCTATTCCGGTGCTGACCTGCGCGTCGATCGCCGCCATTACGCCCCCTTCGCAACGTAAAGCCATGGAGCGGCGTACGATCCCGGCGCAACCCATGGCGAAAATTCTTATACTGCAACAACCGCTGCGGCGCGGATCCGCGCTCGCTTCGATCCCAATCATAACCCAATACGCCAATCGCCCCACGACCTGATCGGACAACCGAACCATGATGTCGAACTCGCCCGCCATCGCGCCACCGTCCAACTTACCTTTACCTTTGGAGCGGTTACGGGTGCCTGAAGATCTCGACGGCCGCTTCGGGTCCAACCGCGCCGGCCCGGATGTCGTTTGCCAGCTCGCCGCCGGCAACGATCTGGAAGCCGTGCAAGCGTGGCTGGCGGAATTCCAAGATTCGCCGCAGACGCTGCGCAACTACCGCAAGGAAGCCGAGCGCCTGCTGCTGTGGGCGCTTATGGAACGCGGCAAACCTTTATCCGGCCTCACCCGCGAAGACTGTATTCTCTACGAAAATTTCTTGGCCGACCCGCAACCTCGCCAGTGTTGGTGCGGCTCCAAAGCGCCGCGCTTCAGCCCGCACTGGCGGCCGTTTCTCGGCCCGCTCAACCCGGCCAGCCGCAAAGTCGCGATGCTGATCGTCAACTCCCTGTTCAGCTACCTGGTCAAGGCCGGCTATCTGGCCGGTAACCCGCTGGCGCTCGCCCGCCGCCGCGCGCGCGGCCAACAATCCATGCGCCAAGTGGAACGCTTCCTCGAACACGACCAATGGCAAGCCTTGCTGGCGACTGTGGACGAGCTGCCTGGCGACGAGGAGCGCGGCCGCCAGCACCGCGCCAGGGCCAAGTATCTGCTCGCCCTGCTCTACCTGCTCGGCCCGCGCGTGAGCGAAGTCGCCAACCACGCCATGAACAGCTTCGTCCAAATTCGCGGCCGTTGGTGGTGGCGGGTGATCGGCAAGGGCCGCAAGGAAGCGCAAGTCCCGGTCAATCAAGATATGCTGCAAGCGCTGCGCGACTACCGCCGCTTTTACAACCTCTCGCCCCTGCCCGCCCCGGACGACGCCACCCCGCTGGTGCTGAACCTCAAGGGTACCGTTGGGATCGGCGACAACATGATTTACCGGATCGTGAAAGACCTGGTGGCGAAAGCCGCCGCGCGATTGGCGGCGGACGACCCTTATCAGGCGGAGAAACTGCGCCGCGCCTCCACGCACTGGTTTCGCCACACCAGCATCACCCATCAAGCCGACGCCGGCATCGACATCCAGTTCCTGCAACGCAACGCCCGCCACGCCCGCATCGATACCACCGGCTTGTACTTGCACGCCGAGGAAAAGGAATGGCACGAAAACATGGAGCGCCACCGCCTCAAGGATTAAACTTCCAACGCTTCGCGCCGGGCCCTCGCCCGGCCGAGCGAAGGTTCGCGACGCGAACACGACCCAAAAAAAAGGAACCTCCCCGCATGTCGTCCTACATTACCGACACTATCGATTACCTCAAGCAAAGCAGTCCCGCGCAAGCCGAGTTTTACCAGGCCACCCACGAAGTGCTGGCCACCATCAAACCCCTGCTCGACCGCAACCCCAAATACCAGAAACACAACATCATCCAGCGCATCGTCGAACCGGAACGGCAGATCCTGTTTCGGGTCGCGTGGCTCGACGACCGCGGCAACGTGCAGGTCAACAAAGGCTACCGCATCCAGTTCAATTCGGCGCTCGGCCCGTACAAGGGCGGCTTGCGCTTTCATCCCAACGTCACCGCCGGCACCATCAAATTCCTGGGTTTCGAGCAGATTTTCAAAAACGCCCTCACCGGGCTGGCCATCGGCGGGGCCAAGGGCGGCTCCAACTTCGACCCCAAGGGCAAATCGGACGGCGAAATCATGCGCTTTTGCCAGTCGTTCATGACCGAGCTGTTCCGCCACATCGGCGACACCATCGACGTGCCGGCCGGCGACATCGGCGTCGGCGGCCGCGAGATCGGCTACCTGTACGGTCAGTACAAGCGGTTAACCGGCAGTTACGAGGGCGTGTTGACCGGCAAAGGACTGAACTGGGGCGGATCGCTGGTGCGCACCGAGGCCACCGGCTACGGCGCGGTCTACTTCGCCCAAAACATGCTGGCCGAGCGCGGCGACTCGTTGGAAGGCAAGGTCTGCGCGGTGTCCGGCTCCGGCAACGTGTCCATCTACACCGTCGAAAAGCTCTATCAAGTCGGAGCCAAGCCGGTCGCGGTCAGCGACTCCAACGGCATGATTTACGATGAGGGCGGGATCGACTTGAACCTGCTCAAGCGCGTCAAGGAAGTCGAGCGCGCCCGCCTGACCCGCTACGCCGAGGAACGTCCGGGCGCGGTTTATACCCCGGTCGATGAGTATCCCGCCGGCCGCAACGGCGTTTGGAGCGTGCGTTGCGACGCGGCTTTCCCCAGCGCCACCCAAAACGAAGTCGGCGTCGAAGACGCCAAGGAACTGTTGAAAAACGGCTGCAAGTGCGTCGCCGAAGGGGCCAACATGCCCTCGACCCTGGACGCCATCGACGCTTTCCTGGCCTCCGGCATCGCCTACGGTCCGGCCAAGGCCGCCAACGCCGGCGGCGTCGCCACCAGCCAGTTGGAAATGAGCCAAAACGCCAGCATGAACCAATGGACCTTCGAGGAAGTGGACGCCAAGCTCCAGCGGATCATGGCCAACATCTACCGCACCGCCAGCGAAACCGCCAAGGAATACGGCGCGCCCGGCAACCTGGTGCTCGGAGCCAACATCGCCGGCTTCCGCAAGGTCGCCGAGGCCATGATCGATCAAGGCGTAGTTTGACCCTTCAAAAACCCAATCGCCGGTTTGCTCGAACCGATCAACCCGGCGGCGGCTTCACGTGATCGACACGTCGGGTTCATCATTCCACGGGAGCAGTTTCAAAAACGGCTTTGAAAACCGGACCGAACGGCTCTAGCGAAGTGGGTGTGATTTCCGTCGGCCCCGCGAGGCTTTCGGCGGCAAATTCCGGTCGGGCGAAGGCTTCGCACATCTCCGCCAACAAATCCGCCATTGGCGGCGAAATCCCCTGCTGCATCATGCCGGCTTTGGCTTGCGCCGGATCGGCCCGGACATACCGGAGATCCGGTTTGCCGATGGCCTGCCCCAGTACGCTCGCCGCTTCGGTCGGGGTATAAGATTTCGGCCCACGAAGATGCAAAACCCGCCGTTCGACTTCTGGCTGTTTCTTGGCCCCGCCCGCCAAGACGCGCGCGTTCATCGATTTGGCCAAGGAACGGATTAAGGAACAGATTCGGGATCGACTGTAGCGACTTGCTCGCCGGCGCGCGAGCGCGCGAATTTTCAAGTCCGAGCCCCGTGTCAGCCAAACGGAAATCCAGCCCAACGGTTGCGCGAACCCGTTGCGGATCGGTAACATAAAACGTTCTAGCATTTTAGATTTTATGCGGGACCCGCCATCGGGTTCCGTCCGGGCACGGAAGCCGCGTCAGCCGCCGTTATTGAGGAATCGCCATGAGCTTGACCCATCTCCCTCCCTCCCAAGGACTTTACGACCCGCGCAACGAACACGATTCCTGCGGTATTGGCTTTGTCGTCGATATCAAGAATCGCAAAAGCCACCAACCCATCCGTCAGGGCTTGGAAATTTTGGCTAATTTGAGCCATCGCGGCGCGGTGGGAGCCGATCCTTTGGCCGGCGACGGCGCGGGCATCTTGATCCAAACGCCCGACGGCTTTCTGCGCGCCGAATGCGCCGCGCGGGGCATCGATTTGCCCGCGCCGGGCGATTACGCGGTCGGCATGGTCTTTCTCCCGCGCGACGCGCAGGTCCGAACCCAATGCGAGGGCGCCCTGGAGCGCACCGTCGCCGCCGAAGGTCAGATTTTTCTCGGCTGGCGCGACGTGCCCACCGACAACTCTTGTCTGGGCCGCAGCGTGCGCCCGACCGAGCCGGTGATCCGGCAAGCCTTCGTGCGGCGCGGCCCCGGCTGCCCGGACACCGACGCCTTCGAGCGCAAGCTGTTCGTGATCCGCAAGCAGACCCACCACGCGATTTGGGATCGCGAGCAACTCAGCCGCCAGCCGTTTTACATCGCCTCGTTCTCCTCGCGCACCCTGGTTTACAAGGGCATGATCCTGGCGCGCAACCTCGGCGTGTACTATCAAGACTTGCGCGACGAGCGTTTGGAGTCGGCGCTGGCCTTGGTCCACCAGCGTTTCTCCACCAACACCTTCCCGACCTGGGCGCTGGCGCACCCGTTCCGCTACCTCTGCCACAACGGCGAAATCAACACCCTGCGCGGCAACATCAACTGGATGCTGGCCCGCCGCCGCAGCATGCGTTCCGACAAGCTCGGGTCCGACCTGGAAAAGCTGTGGCCGCTGATCGGCGACGGCGCGTCCGACTCGGCGACCTTCGACAACGCGCTGGAGCTGCTGCTCGCCGCCGGCTACTCGCTGCCGCACGCCATGATGCTGATGGTGCCGGAAGCCTGGTCCGAAAACCCGCTGATGGACCCGCGCCGCCGCGCCTTTTACGAGTACCACGCCGCCTTGATGGAGCCGTGGGATGGCCCCGCCGCCATCGCCTTCACCGACGGCCGCCAGATCGGCGCGACGCTGGACCGCAACGGCTTGCGCCCCGCCCGCTATCTGGTCACTGACGACGATCAGGTGATCATGGCCTCCGAGATGGGCGTGCTGCCGATCCCGGAAGAAAAAATCGTCAAGAAATGGCGCTTGCAGCCCGGCAAGATGCTGCTGATCGACCTGGAGCAGGGCCGGATCATCGACGATGACGAGATCAAGGCCCAACTGGCCGCCGCCGAGCCCTACCAGGCGTGGCTGGACGCCACCCAGATCCACCTCAAGGACCTGCCGACCGAAATCGGCCCGATGGCCCCCGATCCGGAAACCTTGCTGCGCCGCCAGCAAGCCTTCGGCTACACCCAAGAAGACACCCGCGCCTTCCTCGACCCGATGGCGATCACCGGCGAGGATCCGATCAGTTCGATGGGCCGCGACATCCCCCCGGCGGTGCTCTCCGACCGGCCCAAACTGCTCTACGACTATTTCAAGCAGAAGTTCGCGCAGGTCACCAACCCGCCGATCGACCCGATCCGCGAGGAGTTGGTGATGTCGCTGGTCTCCTTCATCGGCCCCCGCCCCAACCTGCTCGACCCGCACAGCGCCGGCACCCAGAAACGGCTGGAGGTCAAGCGGCCGGTGCTGGCCAACGTCGATCTGGAGCGCATCCGCCGCATCGAATATCACGTCGACCGCGCCTTTCGCACCCACACCCTCAGCATCTGCTATCCGGTCGAGCGCGGGGCCGATGGCATGGCGCGAGCCTTGGAAGACCTGTGCCGCGAAGCCGCCGACGTGGTGCGCCAAGGCGACAATATCTTGATCCTCTCGGATCGGGACATGGACGCCGACCGCATCGCCATCCCCGCCCTGCTCGCCACCGCCGCCGTCCACCACCACCTGATCCGGACCGGACTGCGCACTGAGGTAGGCTTGGTGGTCGAAACCGGCGAGGCCAAGCGGGTCCACGACTTCTGCTTGCTGGCCGGCTACGGCGCGGAAGCCATCAATCCGTGGCTAGCCTTCGATACCCTCACCGTCTCGCACGCCAGCTTGATCCCGCCGCAAAGCGAAGCCGAGGCGCACGAGCACTACACCAAGGCCGTCGCCAAGGGCATCCTCAAGGTGATGTCCAAGATGGGCATTTCCACCTATCAATCCTATTGCGGCGCGCAGATTTTCGAGGCGGTCGGCTTAGCCGAGGAGTTCATCAACCGCTATTTCACCGGCACCCAAGGCGTGATCGAGGGCGCGGGCTTGCAGGAAATCGCCCGCGAAGCCGTCGCCCGCCACCAGCAAGCCTTCGGCGACGCGCCGCTGTACCGCGATTCGCTGGACGTCGGCGGCGAACTGGCCTTCCGCATCCGCGGCGAGCGCCACGCCTGGACCCCGGAAACCGTGTCGCTGCTCCAGCACGCGGTGCGTTCCGGCGACTACCAGCAATTCAAACATTACAGCCGGGCGATGAACGACCAGCGCGACAACCTGCGCAATTTGCGCGGTTTGTTCGAATTTCGTTTCGCCAACCAACCGCTGCCCTTGGAAGACGTGGAGCCGGCCGGCGAAATCGTCAAGCGCTTCGCGACCGGGGCCATGTCCTTCGGCTCGATTTCCTGGGAGGCGCACACCACCCTGGCCATCGCCATGAACCGGCTGGGCGCGAAATCCAACACCGGCGAGGGCGGCGAAGACCCCGCCCGTTACGTCCCGCTCGAAAACGGCGATTCCGCCCGCTCGGCCATCAAGCAAGTCGCCTCCGGCCGCTTCGGCGTTACCACCGAATACCTGGTCAACGCCGACGCGCTCCAAATCAAGATGGCCCAGGGCGCCAAGCCCGGCGAAGGCGGTCAGCTGCCCGGCCATAAGGTCAACGACTGGATCGCCAGGGTCCGCCATTCCACCCCCGGCGTCGGCCTGATCTCGCCGCCGCCGCACCACGACATCTACTCCATCGAGGACTTGGCCCAACTGATCTTCGATTTGAAGAACGCCAATCCGAAAGCGGCGATCAGCGTCAAACTGGTCTCCGAAATCGGCGTCGGCACGGTGGCGGCGGGCGTGGCCAAGGCCCACGCTGATCATGTCACCATCTCCGGCGAAGACGGCGGCACCGGCGCGAGCCCCTTGACCTCGATCCAAAACGCCGGTTCGCCTTGGGAAATCGGCTTGGCCGAAACCCATCAGACCCTGGTGCGCAACCACCTGCGCGGGCGGATCGCGGTGCAGGTCGACGGCGGCTTGCGCACCGGCCGCGACGTGGTGATCGGCGCGCTGCTCGGGGCCGACGAATTCGGTTTCGGCACCGCCGCCCTGATCGCCGCCGGCTGCGTGATGATGCGCAAGTGCCACCTCAACACCTGCCCGGTCGGGGTCGCCACCCAGGACCCGGAACTGCGCAAGCGCTTCGCCGGCCAGCCGGCCCACGTCATCAACCTGTTCACTTTCCTGCTTGAGGAAGTCCGCGAGTTGATGGCGAAACTGGGCTTTCGCACCTTCGATGAGATGATCGGCCGGGCGGATCGGCTCGACATGCGCCGCGCCATCCATCACTGGAAAGCGCGGGGTTTGGACTTCACCCGCCTGCTGGCCATGCCCCCAGCCCCGCCCGGCGTCGCCACCTATCATTCCGAGGAGCAGGACCACGGCCTGAGCGGAGTGTTGGATCACCAGTTGATCGCCCAGGCGCAGCCCGCGCTGGAGGCCCGCCAGCCGGTTCGCTTCACCGCGCCGATCCGCAACAGCGACCGCACCGCCGGAGCCATGCTTTCCGGGCAGATCGCCTCTCGCTACGGTCATGCCGGCCTGCCGGATAACACCGTGCACATCGACTTGCAGGGCACCGCCGGTCAAAGTTTCGGAGCCTTTCTGGCGCGCGGCGTCACCCTGGAATTGCGCGGCGAAGCCAACGACTACGCCGGCAAGGGGCTGTCCGGCGGACGGATCCTGGTCTATCCGACGGCCGAAAGCCGCCTGCGCGCCGAGGACAACATCATCGTCGGCAATACCGTGCTGTACGGGGCCATCGCCGGCGAATGCTACTTCCGGGGCATGGCCGGCGAGCGCTTCGCGGTGCGCAATTCCGGGGCTATCGCCGTGGTCGAGGGCACCGGCGATCACGCTTGCGAGTATATGACCGGCGGCGTGGTGATCGTGTTGGGCCGGACCGGCCGCAACTTCGCCGCCGGCATGAGCGGCGGCGTCGCCTATGTCCTGGACGAGACCGGCGACTTCGACCGCCGGGCCAACAAGGCCATGGTGGCGCTGGAACCCTTGAACGATGCGGAGGAAACGCTCAACGTCCGCGTGTTGCGCGATGACTGGAGCGGCTTGGCGCATGCCGAGCTGCCGGACGATCTGCTCCGGCACGACGCCCGCCGCCTGCAAATCCTGATCGCCCGCCACTATCTGTATACCGGCAGTGAACCCGCTCATCGGGTGTTGGAGCATTGGAACGAATGGTTGCCGAAATTCATCAAGATCATGCCGTTGGATTACCGACGCGCCTTGCACGACATGCAAGCCAAGGCCCGCGCCATGCGGATTGACGACAAAGCCAGCGTGGCGGTGGGAGTGTAATCATGGGCAAGCCAACCGGTTTTTTGGAAATCCTCCGCCACGAACACGGCTACGCGCCGGTCGAGGAGCGGATTGCCCACTTCCGCGATTTCGTGGCGCCCCTGCCGGAGCCCGCCGTCCGCGATCAGGCCGCGCGCTGCATGGACTGCGGCATCCCCTACTGCCATCGTGGCTGTCCGGTCCACAACATCATTCCGGACTGGAACGATCTGGTCTATCGCAACAAATG
>ERZ761594.500-NODE-500-length-11205-cov-9.914888_pt1 | contig 11205 bp, 23 predicted proteins | sample MGYA00511036_ERZ761594 | MGnify/ENA primary metagenome ERZ761594 (study PRJEB28899, sample SAMN03785561) | bioreactor sludge metagenome | biome: EBPR Sludge; feature: EBPR Bioreactor; material: 0.22µm filtered reactor supernatant | place: Saint Lucia: Queensland... | reverse complement strand
CCCCAAAACCCCAAAACCCCTTTTCAATTATTAAACTGGACATTTATTTTCAGGAAGGCAAACAGTGCCACTCAATATTACTTTGTCTTCAAGATTATTGTACATTCAAATGTTTTCTCTTGTGATTTCAACGAAGTTTCTGTATGAGTGTTTGTCGCCTACACAGTTAGTTAAAGTTATTTCCATGTCGATTCTTGTTCCAATAAATGGAGTGAAACATCCACCGTCAATTTCAATGTATCTGTCAAATCCATCATACATGAATTCAGCCCAAAGAGCTGCCTTTTTGTTGACTTCTGTTAATAGTTGAGTCATTTGAATATTGTTTGTATTGTCGATTTCAGTAACTCCAACAAATCTGAGCTCAATTTTAGTCTTTCCGCACAAGAATTCAGTGTCTCTAAGATCGATCTTAATTCCTGTATTGCAATTAGCTTTATTCTAATCTAAAAAGTTGTAGTAATTCAGAATGAGATTGCTTTGTTCAGCACCATCAGCATCATTCTTCTCATCAGCAAACCTAATGAAATTAGTATCATCTTTAATACCTCTGACTGTAACAGTCTAAGGAGCGTAAGGAGCGTATTCATCGTCTGGATTAATGGCTGCATTCCAGAAGTTCTTCAATGTGAGATTCATTCCTGGGTAAGGATTTGCAGATCCATCAACTAAAACGTCAATAACTGTTCTTAACCAAGGTTTATTGTTGCATTCAGCAATAAGTTCTCAATCGATGACCTTTTGATCGCATGATCTTTAAAGATTGTAAGAACAAATAGCTCCATGACCAATCTTCTCCCAAAGCTCATTTTCTTCAACAAAGATGTCTTGACAAAGACTAATGATGTCTCCTCTGTTGTATGTGACTATTGCTTCAGTGGGGAAATCAGGTTCAAGTGCATTTACATCATATACTCTGTCATAAATCAAAGAATCGTATCCAAATAGTGAATCAGCATAAAGATAGAAGATCTTCCATGGATTTACTGTCTTTTCATCTAAATGATAGTAATCAAATCCAGGATAGAAACTAGTAATCTAACTTCCAATCTATTCAAGAAGTTCTAAGGTTCTTGGACCATAAACATCAGCTAATCAAGTCTTAATATTAGCAAGATCATCTGAGAAGTCAGGATCGTTCCAATCAGAGTAAAGAATGCTATCATGGCAAGTTAAAAGTTTTGAGTTTGGATTTCAGGTGAAATCAGATCTATAACCTAGATTCAATCCAGCAAGATCATAAGTGATAGTGAAGTAATTGTAATAAGTATCTTAGGTGAATAATTTGGTTTCAAACTGAGCGAATGGTTGGATTTCACTATTAGTGACACATTTTCCATCAAGAAGATAAGCGTTTCCTTTACAAGAAGTACACTAATCTCTATTACCGTCACATTCTTCACATTCACATGAGCACTTAACACACCAGCCAAGTGTAGGATCAGCAACCCAACCTCTTGGGCATTTCTGAACACAATCAAACATTCCAAGAAGGAAGAGACCATTGTCACATCTTGAGCAGACTTCATAGAATGATCCTTCAAAAATGTCGCTGATACATGATGAACAGTGTTCTGAGCAAGGAACACACTCTTTGTAGTCATTTCCAACTTGTCTTGTTCCAACTGGACAACCAGCTTCACAAGTTCTACGTCCATTACTTTGATGAACAAGTATCTTTCCTTCAGGACAAGTCAAACAACCTCCCTAGTCACATCTGTTACATCCTAATGGACAATCGACACAATTTCCTTGATTGTTTGTGAACTAACTAACACTCTTGCAGATTGATCTGACAGGGGTATGATTCTAATTAAGTTCGAATCCAGGAGCTGCAACCCTGCAAACAGTATCAAATGAATCAAACACATGTTCACAAATCAAACAATTCTCCTCGCATGAAGTCAATTCACAATCAGTGTCATGGGGAATTGGGACAAGAGTCATGTTATCAATTGGTGATACCATATCATAGCATTTTTCGCATTCACCTGTCTTTTGATTGCATACAGCACAGTTGTTTCCGCATAAAGTGCATTGATCACCGTCAATATAGAATCCGACCTAACATTCAGGTAAGCATTCCTCATCATCATAATCCCAATAGAATCCAGTCTTGCAATCACATTCAATGACATCAACAATGATAAATTCACCCTCATGATCTGGGTCTGGGTCTGGAATCTCTTTAGGTACTGTCCAGCAAGTATCACAGAAAAGCTTTTGATCGCAGTCATCAACACATACGCCTTGGTCATTCTTAATGAAGCCATCTGCACAGTAACCATCAAGACAAACTCCTTCAGAACATTCATGACAATTGTCAGGACAGAAATGACAGACTCCATTGATTGGTCCTTTGCCATCCTAGCATTCGACCACACATCTTCCTTTCTATTAGATCTCAGGAAGCTCAGCATAAAGATCATCACAGTTACCACCCTCTTGTCTGCATTTTTGGTAAAGATCGTAGTAAATGTCTGATTCAACATGGAAACCAGGAGGACATTCAAGACAATCCTAAGGACCCATCCAGTTACATTCTGAGCAACTTGCATGACATTCTCTGCAATAGGCGTCATTTTGAAGAGGTCCGTGGTTCCATGAGTTGTAGAATCCAGATCTGCATTCGAACACACAGTAATTAGTCTTGAAGACATTCAATGAGTCTGCTTCACAAAGATCGCATTTGTCAGCTCAAGAGCATGAGACGCAGTTTTCTCCACATTGGTCGCAATGTTGAGTAGCATCATTATAGTAATATCCAAGTGGACAAGACTCAATACATTCAAAGGTTGAAGCTCCTGTCTTAATTTCTAACTATCCTTCTAAACAATGGGCAGAACAGCTTCCATCATTGTTACATAAATTGTATGGACATCCCTCGGCACAGATATTACAATCGTTTACTAAAGTCTTTCCATTAAGATCAATACATTCTTGTGTAGTCACACATCCTGATGGAGATAGTTCTGTATCAACCTTGAAATATGAACCACTACATGAAGTACAAGTTGTCTTTCCTTTTGCATAAGAACAAGTTAAACAAAGATCAGCATCTTGAACAGCATTACCTACAAAGTCTCTCTAAGAGTTGCAGTTTCTGACCTATGAATTGACAACAGAAGCTCCTGTTACAGGTCCGGGAGCTGTACAATCACCATTCTTATCTAAGATTTGGTTAGCTGTACACTCAACATTGTTAGTTCCTTTGATTCTTTGACAAGAGGAATCGTTTCTCTAACTGATTGGAATATCACATCTGTCTTGATCTGAACATTCGTTGTTCTTGGGGTTGAATGCTTTTCTATTAATTGAGCCAGTATCAGCTGAGCATTCATAACAGTACACATAATCATAGAAATGATTGTATCTGCATGAGTTACATCCAGCAACAGCAGTAGAGCAAAGTTAGCAATTACCATTCTTATCTTCATATTGATTAGCAGCACAACTTACACAGCCTGTTGATTTTGTTGAGTCAAATACAGAGTCAACACCACATTCATCAACACAAATCTAGCCGTTACTTGTTAAATGACCTGGTTGACAATTCTAGCATTTTGCTACAACTCCGTTTGAAAGAATTGATGAGTTACAATAGGGTTGATCGGATTCAATACACTCCCAATGTTCAGGATGATGGACCCAGCCAAGTGGGCAGAAATCAACACAAGTGTCTTGAATGATTCTGGAAGGACCAGACTAAGTTTCTAAAATGAAGGGTTTAAGTCTACCACATTCATGGACACAGTCTCTTGAGATTGGATCATAGATTGCTCCATCAGCGCACTCAATACATTGATATCCCCACCAGTCAAAGTCCCATGCACACCAGTCGCAATATCCAAAGTCATAAGTGCAGTCTTTGCATGTGGGTCTTCCATTACTGTCTAAGTCTGAATGATCCCAGTAGCCAGCACATTCAGTACATTCCCAAATTTCTTGGCCATCTGAGTTTGTGAATCTTTGTGGACTTAGGTCACCATTACATTCGAAGTAAGAAAGACAAATACTTGAAGGAATTGAGTTTGGATCATGTCTCAAGTAGTAGTCTTCATCACAATCAAGACATTGTTCATAGTTGACACCAAATCCTCATCTTTCTCTAAACTCGCATTTCTCACAGTTTGGTGATTCGCATCTATGACAAACATCTTTCTCTCCGAGTCCTTTGTTTCTTCCCCATCTGTAGTCGCATTCTTCTTGACAATAACCTTCTTGATCAACAAATCCGGCTTCATGGCATTGTCTGACACATTTGTGGTCAGGGGTAAGTTTGAATGTTTCAGCACAATCGAAACAGACTGGTCTCTTCTCAATAGTGTCAAACTTGCATCTTGTGCATCCTTCAGGACATTGATTGCATTTACCTGAAGCTGGATCTTTGAAGTAGTTTTCTCTTGGGCACTCATTGACGCATTCTCCTTGTTCAGTCATTGTGAATCCAGGTAAGCAAACATCACAGGTCTCTCATTCAGAGCAGGTCTCACATCCCCATCTGCATTTCTTACATTCATACTCGTCAGCCCAGAAGCCATCACCGCATTCAGTGACGCAATCTTCACCTTTAGCCCAAAGTTGGTTTCCTTCATCATCGTTTGAGCAAATATGGCATTTTCTTTGATAGATTCTATCAGGATTGTTCTTTCAATCCATTTCAAGACTACATTCAATACAGTAGAATGAATTACAGTAGTCACATCTTGGAATCTTCAATCCGTCTTGATGAAGGTCATCTCTTTCGAATGAGTTTGGATGAGTACACTTATCAACGCATTTTCCTTGTTCGTAATCATGGATAAGTCCCATATCTGTACAATCAAGATCACAGTCCTTTCCTTCAACACATTCGAAACAGTACTAAGGATGTTCTTCATCACTGAGAGTACATTTCTAACAATTGTCCTCAATACAAGGTCTGCAGATGTTTCCATCTTCCATTTCTCCGTCATCACAAATTTCTTTACAAGTTGTGTCTCCAATTTGAGTGAAGCCGAATGAACATTCTTCAACGCATAATCCTTTCTCAGTCAAAAGAGGAACGTTATCTTTTGAGTTACACTTGATACAATGATAATGTTCATCAAATTCAGCACAGATCTCTTCAGTACATTTACCATCTTCATCAACATAAAGTCCGTCGAAACAGTCAGTACATAAAAGGTTGAAATCTGTATCATACTCACATTGATAGCATCCATTGATGTAATATTCACAGTAGTCGCAGTATTCTTCATCAACGTTATCTTCTTCAGGATAAACAACGAACATTTTATCACCGCATGAATTACATGTTTCATCTTCATTTAAGTCTCCAAACTAACAAAGTCCACATTCAAGCTCACCTTCCTCATCAGCATAACATCTTGAACAGAATGGAAGTTCTGAGTTACATGAGATACATTCATCTCCAATTGGGTCGTAGATTTCCCAATCAGCACATCTTGAACAGCTTTGATGACCAAAGTCAAATGTAAGTCCTTCTTCACATTCAAGACATTCTTCAATATCACAGATTTCACATCCAAAGTATGTCTCTTCACAAGAAACGCATTTCTTGTTCTCATCAATAAACTCTCCTTCCTCGCAAAGTCTCTCACAAGTGTTTGTATCAGGCTCAGTTCTCATATCTTCAGGACATTCCTCCACACATTGTGTAGAATCAGCTATCATGATATAACCTTCTTCGCATTGATCACAAAGTGAAGGTGTGTCTTCATTAGGAACAGCACAGAATTGCATGACACATTGTTGACCAAATTGATCAGGAACTAAAGCTCCTTAGCATTCTGTACAAGTGGCAGTCAGACCAAAGTCAAATGATGTGCATTTATAACAGTCTGAAATGACATCTGAACATAAAACGCATTCATCGGGTGAGTCATAAAGATTGATTGTTTCAGATTCTTCTTCAGAGCTACAGTCAAGAACTAAGTCAGCATATCCACTTTCTTGATCATAAACTCTAACTACATATCCTTCCTCAATTGAATCTTGGCATTGAGCTGTCTATCTGTTAAGATAGTAACCTTCCTCACAATCTTGACATGCATTGACTCCAGTAATAGCTTCGATTTCACAGTGAGATTCATAACATTCTCCTGTTTGTTCCCAAACTTCAAGATTTCCTTGACATTCATCACAAACAATTCAACCGTCATCTGAAAAACTGCATTTGTGACAATCAGGAATGATCTCAGAGCATTCATCACAAATCTTTTGAATTGGATCCCAAATGTATGAGTCATCGCATTCTGAACAAACTGATCTGTCTAAAGGATCAACCTCTTCACAGTTTTCAAAATTGATGAGTTCATCATTCCAGTCGCATCTGTTGTAAGTTGTTTGACCGTCTAATCTGACTGAAACAAGATGATGGTCTTCAGAACATTTTGTACAAGATGATCTCAGCCATCCATCAATAGGTTCGCATAATTCACAAGCACCAATGTCACAAGGAGCACAGTTGTCATAATCAAACTCGTTGTATTGTCTGTAGAATCCATCTTCACAAACTGTACAATTTTGGCCATCTTGTTCTAAACAATCAAGTATTGAATGGAATCCACAGTAAAACAATGGGATTTCTTTACCATTTGGAATTAACTCTTTTCCTTCCTCACAAACAGTACAAGTAAGAGGTACATTATTGTTATCAATTGCACATTCAAGACAATCTTCCCATTCACCATCAACTTCGAATTCATCGCATTCAATACAGGTTGAATCTCTGCTCATTCCATAACCATCTTCACACATCAAGCATTTCGCAACTTTCTTCTAAACACCATTAGACCAGGTCTATACCATATCATCCTCACATCCTTCAAACTCACACTCTCCATCTTCTAACTCTAAGTTGCCGATACAAGATGTACAATGAGTGGTCATATTGTGTTTGTCAACAGCACAAGTGAGACATCCATCTGGTAAATTAGGCTGGTTGCAAGAAACACAGGCTGTTCTGGCAGGATTAAGACTGAAGAAAGGCAAGCATTGAGAACATTTTCATGGATCTCGATCATCAATTGTCTAACAACCTTCAATCGTTGGAACTTGGCAGTATCCATCATGACCAACAACATATCCAGGAGCACAGTTGAAACATTGTAAATCTCCATCAATGATTCCACAGTTTCTGCAATTCTCATCTAAATCTTCATCACAAGGGTAGCATTTATCGCCTTCATCACATTGATTACCTTCACAGAAGTATTCCCCAACATTACATTCAGTGCAGATCCACTTTCCATCTCTTTTCTCAAGTCTTTCTGGTTGAAGATGATGAGGTACAATGCATTCAAGATAGTCAATACATTCAGATCCATCGGCTTAAAGGAGTTTGCCTTCAGGACATTCAGTGCATTCAAGGTCTGAGGAGCATGCAAGACAGTCTTCAATGATGCATTCAACGCATCTCCAGTTATCAGCGTCCCAATCAGTGTCGTCCCAGTAATATCCTTTTTGGCAAGGGACAATCCAAATGTCGTTATCAAGATCAGCAACTCTTACTGGAGTTTAAGATGAAGTAACAAATAAATCATTTTCTGATAATTCTTGATCTTCAAGATCAATTTCTGAAAACTCAATCTTTGGAATACATCTATACTGAGAAGGACTTGGAGTATATCCACCTTCACATTTATTACATACTCTTGTGATCAAATCATTTTCTTCAAGAATAACAGTTGAGCATTCATCACAATACTCGATTCCCCAAGCTTCATCCTCACAATCAATACATCCTGGCTCAGGTTCATCTTGGTCTTCATCAAGTGCATAAGCGATGAAGAAAAGTCCCTCATCACATTGAGAGCAATAAACGCCATAATCATCATACCAAGCATGTTCTTCACAGTCAGCGTATTCTTCATAACAATATCCATCTTCACCAAGAACATAGTCTTCTTCACATTCATAACAACCTTCAATATCGCATTTGCCATCACAGTTAGGGAACAATGTATCACAAGTGACGCATTCTTCATATTCAAAGTCCCACACATGAGTTGTAATACACTATGGACACCAGAATCTTCCATCTTCAGTAACATTGTACATTGAGGGGAACACTTAACATTTATCAAACTTTTCAAAGCAAGCAGGTAGTATTGTATCAATTTCACCATCTTCATCGTAAATGATTACGTTTTATTTGTTTGGATGCATGATTAGTCCAGCGGCACATTGACCACATTTAGTTTCATCAAGACAATTGACACATGATCCATCTTTAAGGATGTCACCAAATTTAGTTGATGGGCATTTAGTACATTTTCCTTCATCTTGGAAGAAGCCTGTCATACAGTCTGGACAAACATAATCAGCACCATTGTTTGTATATTGAGCAGGATTAGTCTTGCAGTTTGAAATTGGGAGTTGACAACCATTTTGAAGTAAGGTTGGGAAGAAGTTTTGGTCACAATCAGTACATCTTTCAGCTGATGGGCATTGGAGACAATGATGAGAGTTAGTCAACTTAGTTGATTGATTACAAGGTCTACAGGCCCATGGTTCAATTGACATGTCCCAGAAATAGCCAAGAAGACATTCAGGGCAGTAGTATTCAGGACCATCTTTGAAAGTCTTTGTTGGGAGATTCTCTGGCTACTCATCAACATCGATTCAGCAACCTGTGAATTTATGAATACAGGTGGTTTGACCAAGATTTGGCATCAAACCAGCTCTGCATTGAGTACAAATTGGTTTGGAATTTTTAAACTCACATTGAGTACATTGATCGTGAATTTCATGGCAAGGTAAACATTCAGACTTATCTTCTGAAAGCATGTATCCATTACTACATGTGCATTTATAGTCATATTCTTGATAAAGAGTATTGAATGTTGGATCAGGAATAATTCCATCTCCAGGATAGTAGTCTTCAGGAATAGTAACCGGATCAATGAGATTATATCCTTCTTCTTCTTCGCAGTATCTAGTTGTGTCAAGAGTAAATGGATTAAGGAAATAGGCAACAGGTTCATAATCATCAGACCACCAAAGATCTTTAATCCTTTCGTCATCTATTTCAAGCCATTCCTCGGTTTCTCCGAACTGAAGATTTCTTCTTCTTGTAAAATCTAATGGATTTCCATAGTAGTTTGTTTTATAAGGTAAGGAGCATTTCATTTATCTTGCTGAGTCATAATAAAATATGCTACCTATTGCTTCATAATCAGCTCTTACAGCACAATCCATTTGATAGCAAACTCCCCATCCATCTCCAATTCTTGTAGCAGGCCACCAATGTCCAGCAAAGTCTCCAAACTATTGTTCGCAAGTGATACATCCTTGTTCTTGATTGCATTCAGTACATTTAGTCTCAAGCTCTGAGCATGCTTTACACCATCTGTTGTAATCAACAACATCGTCTTTATCAGTGCTTTGTAAAGGAGTATCATATCCAGATCCAGCATAGCATTCATCAGGATCAGTCCAGAGACCATCATGATCAAAGAAGTAAGGGCATTTTGTTGAGCATTTTTCGTAACCTTTTAAGTAAGCCTAGTTTTCTGGAATTCTCTCAACTACTTTCTTTGCAACAACGTCTCTTGCAACAAGGATGTAGCAAAGGTAGTTTGGATTCTAAGCAACCTTTTCTTCTTTAGATGAGCATGAACAACCGACTCCGATCTAAAGATTATTTGTTTGAGATAACATATGCTTATCGTAACATGATTGAGAGAGAATATGTTCGAGGGCCCAAGCAGCATCCATGTATTGAGATCCAGCAGGTCCGAATTTATAATGATGTCTGAAGCCAAATTCTTCCCATTTGATGATTTGATGTTCTGGGTTAACGATGTCATCATAAACAAATCAATCATAAACATCTTTAGGGAAACCCCCTTCAAAGAGGAATTCTGAAGTTTCAATTTTCATTACTTGAAGGTTCTTGTATGAATATGCGTAGTGTTTTGAAAGTACTTGCTCAACTGTGTTTCCTTGACCATCTCCATGTACTTGACAAGGACCTTCAATTTAAGCAACATGTTGTGCAGCCATGGCTAAAGCTTCATTCCAAACAAAATATTCTGATTCAGAAACTTCTTCATCCCATGTCATAACTTCATCAGAAGCATATGCGTTCCACATGTAATCAGCTCTTTCATCATAATCCATTCCTTTGACATAGTTGATTTCAGTCACAAGATCAATGGCAAATCCTTTAACTCTTTCATCTAAGTTAAATTGACCAGGAGCAGTCATATCTAATACGTCAACTCTTGCATCATAAGTCTAACCGCAGAATTTCTCAGTGTTTCCTGAAGGGCACTTAGGATCTCCTTTAAGTCTGAACTCTGGAAGGGCAGCCATAAGGTTTCTTCTTCTTGACCAGTATTGTTCTGGACCATCATACCATTCTTGAATCTCTTTAACATCAGCATCTAAATTGTGAACAGGAAGCCAAACTTCATGAGAATCATCATGTCCCCAAAGTTGTTGATAATGATCAGTGAACTGAACATCTGAACCTATTTCAAGAATGCAGAATTCTCCAAAGAATGGATCACAGTCACATGCCATACCAATTTGATTGTAAGTGATTCCATTTAGAAGAAGTTCTCTAATCTCATGATTATCTGATCTTTCATCAAGAAGAACGTCCCAAGCGAATTCTTTGGCATCAGTCCATCTGAATCAGTCGGGATAAATGGCAAATCTTTTATGTTCAGTAAAAGTAGCAATTTTCTTAAGATGGTCGTCTTGATGGCCGTCTTTCCAAAGCTAATTAGCGTAGATTGAGCAGCCTTCCATTTGTTTGACAAACATTGAGGCTGAGTAAGCAAGGGCATCAGACCATTTTATTCCTACTATTGAGTCTCTTTTACATTTAAGTACAGTAAGGTAATCATCAAATTGCTAAAGAGTGTTCTTTCCATCTTCATTAATTTTAGTTATACCAATGTTGGCACAGTTCAAATGATTTAAAGAACTCTTAGACTCTAATGATTTGAGGTCATCTAAGCAAACATAGGTTCCTTCCGTCTTTCCTAGTCTATCTTTTAAATTTCTTGAATCCATCTCATGATCATTAAATGCTTGCAAATCAACCAAATCAGATCAAAATCTGTTAATCCACTAAAGTTTGTGAGTAAGCTCTGCAAAGTAAGGTGTATTTGGCAGATACTGAGCTTGACTCATCAAAATAAGTACGAGAAAGATTAGCGAGTGCTAACAAACAGTTCTCATATCTCT
>ERZ761594.497-NODE-497-length-11264-cov-7.344009_pt1 | contig 11264 bp, 15 predicted proteins | sample MGYA00511036_ERZ761594 | MGnify/ENA primary metagenome ERZ761594 (study PRJEB28899, sample SAMN03785561) | bioreactor sludge metagenome | biome: EBPR Sludge; feature: EBPR Bioreactor; material: 0.22µm filtered reactor supernatant | place: Saint Lucia: Queensland... | reverse complement strand
CCGCCACGCCGTGCCCCGCCCTGCCATTCCGCGCCTTACCCTGCCGGGCCGAGCCCAGCCTTGCCCTGCCTCGCCGCGCCAAGCCTTGCCGCGCCAAGCCACGCCCGGCCCGGCCGAGCCAGGCCTTGCCGCGCCAAGCCACGCCCGGCCCGGCCGAGCCAGGCCTTGCCGCGCCGCGCCACGACCTACGACTTCCAACCCGTCACAGCGAACCGCCCGAACGGCCCGCCCTTCTCCGGCCGGTAGTCGCCAACGCCGATCTTCGTGCCGCCCTCCACGAGCAACTGATGCACCGTCTCGGGCGAGAGCGTCTGCTCGTCGATGGCGAGCGAGAACTCCGCCGCCCACACGTTCAGCCGCGCCCGGTGCCGCATGATCCGACCCTTTGTCGCCGGAATCGTCACCGGCCGAGAGTCCACCTCGAAGTGCGTCGCCGGGCCGCTCCCGTTCAGGAGCGGAATCGCGTCCTCCACCACCAGCACGGCCGCAGGAACGACGTACTTCAGGGACTTCCGACTGCCGCGCTGCTTGTGCCCTCCGCCGGACTCGCGCAGCAGACGCGCGACCGCAGAGCCGGGCAGATAGAGCGTCCCGTCCGGGCTTCGGTAGGCCGTCCGTGCTGCCGCATCGCGCGGATCTTCCTCCTGAAGGTGCACGCGCCGCGTCGTCTTCTCCGCCTCTTCCGCCTCTCCGAAGCGGTGCATCAGAAGCGCCGTCACTCCCTCGATCCGTGCCACGAAGGTCTTCATGCCATCCCCCCTCTCGCGTTGGTCTGTTCAGCGTCGAGTTCCGCAAGGAACTCCGCCTGGCGCTGCCTCGCCCGCTCGGCGCGGATCTCCTCGCCGGCGACCTGGCAGGCGAGCTCGAGACTCCGAACCCGCCGCCGGAGGGCCTCGTTCTCGGCCTGGAGCCGCTGCATCAGCGACGCGCGGCAGCTCTCGCTCATGCGCTCGACGCGGAAGGGGAGGGTGCTCACGAGCGGCCCTCCGCTGCGGCGATGGCGGCACGGGCCTTGCCGACGATGCAGGAGTCTTCGTGGTCGATCTCGGCGGGCGTCTGTGAAAACTCGTGGCAGTGGACGCAGACCCTGACTGTGCCCTCGATGTCGTCGTCGTGGTAGAAGGCGAGCCCGTCGGACTCCACGAGCGCCCGCAGCGCCGCCAGCAGGTCAGGCGCGGCGGCGATCAAGCGGGCGTTGCCAAGGTTCGTGCGACGCGATCGACCGTCGCGAGTGAAAATGCAGCAGTCCGCCACGAGGTAGCCCTTGGAGTCGAGCACTCCCTCGCCCTCGCTGTCCGGATCGAGCTGCCACGGCGCCGGAGAGCGCGTGTCGCTCACGACCGCCACCACGCCAGGAACCCGTAGACCGCGAAGCCGTAGACGACGACCGAGAGGACCGCGAGCGCCGTGAAGAAGACGCCGCCGCGGAACGTGCGCGGCGCCTCCGCCTCGTCAGCCGTGCACCACGAGCACCGCTCTCCCTCGTGAAACTGCCGCTGGCACCGGGGGCACTGGAAAAGCGTCCCGGCGCCGTCGCACGCGAAGCAGGTCCGCGACCCGGGCCGCCGGCAGCGGCAGCCGTGCGGGCCGCCGAAGATCCCGTTCTCCGCGCTCTGGCAGCACGAGACCTTGCCCGTGCCCTCGCAGGCGAAGCACTCGGCCGAGGCTGCGATCGGTTCCATGTGGCTCCCTCCAGAGACCATCGACGTGCACATAATGTGCATAATACGAACGCACGTCAAGTGCAATCCGGGCGCAGGTCGGGAGCGGAGAGCCGCGGACTAGCGGCTAGCGGTGGATGGATCGGGTCTGGGGCTCAGGCGGAGGGGTGTGGTCGAGCAGGAAGGAGACGTGGACCCCGAGCGCTCTCGCGAGCCGGAGCGCGGCGGAGTAGCTGATGTTACGCTCGCCGTTTTCCCAAGCATATACGATGCGTTCCTGGAATCCGGCGGCCTTCGCCAGGTCGGCCTGCTTGAGGCCTCGGATCTCCCGGATCCAGGTCAGCTTCGCCCCGAAGGTGGGGTGGATCACGTCGGGCTCTTTGGCATGTGCTCCCACAAGGCACATTGTCGAGGAATCGCCACTTCTGTCGAGGACGGGCTTGACGGCTGCGCAACTCTCGTGCACAAGAAGTGCAGGATGCCGGCAGCAGAGCCCCAGAACCCGATCCGTGCCTTCAAGGAGGCAAAAAGCCTCACCTACCGCGAACTGGCCCACCTTCTCGGCTGCTCGTGGGACTACGCCCGCAAGCTCGGCGCCGGGAACGTCCGCTGCCTCTCGTCGACGATGGCGCGGCAGTTCCACGAGAGAACCGGCGGCGGTCTCGACTTCCTGACCGTGATGGCCTGGGTCGGGAGCGCGCCGGCCAGCGCGCCGAAGCGTCCGGCACGGGTGAAGCCTTGAGGATCTACTGCTGCACCCGCCAGCCCCGCGAGATCAGGCAGTTGTCCGCTCGCTGCATGGCGACGCTCTCGGGCAGGATCCCGACGCCCGCCTCGTTCATGCAGGCGGCGGCGTCGGAGTCGAACTCGTACTGGCCGGCGTCGGGCTTCACCCAAACCCGCCTGCGGCGCTCGCCCCGCTCAACCTCCCGAAGGCCCTCCTGCAGGATCAGGCAGCCCGAAAGCGATGCCCACACGGCCGCCACCACCGCGAAGGTGAGCACTCTCCCCATCCGCCGTCTCCCGCGGGCCGCCAGCGCCCGAGCCATGTCCCCCACGATCCGGTCCGGTCGCCCGGCCCGCGGGAGATCCTCTCACATCGCGCCCGCAGGCTGAACCACGCCCCAGGGCGCGCCCGCCCTGCGGGCCATGCAGGGGGGCATGGCCGCTTCCGTCCTCGACGAGATCATCCGCAACGAGCTCGGGCCCTGGCTCTCCGCTGCCCAGCAGGCAGACCCCCACGCCCTCCGCCTGGTCGCCGCCGCGCTCGACTCCCACGCCGCCTACCTCGCGGCCGCGCCCCTCGTCCGCCCCCAGGACTTCGCCGACGCCCTCCTCGCCGACCTCTGGGCCGCCCTCGGTGCCCTCTCCAACGGCGCCCTCGACGGCGACGCCCTCCACCGCATCGACGCCCTCGCCGAGCGCCTCCCTCACCACCGCGACGCCCACCGCCGCCTGCGCTTCCTCCACGCCGAGATCCTCGAGCCCATCGACGCGACCCCAGCCGGCGCCGCCTGGGTCGCCCGCCACCTGGCCAGAAGCCGCGCCCTCGAGGCCTTCCGCGCCGCCATCCGCGACGTCCACCTCGCCGCCGCCGACTCCAACGATCGCGCCGCCGCCGAAGCCCGCGCCGCCACGCTCGGCGCCGCCCTCCACGCCCTCGAGCAAGACGGCGACGCGCCGACGCTCCTCGAGCAGGCCGCCTCCAACGCCGAGCTCGGCGCGCTCTCCTCCGAAGAGCCCGCCGCCCCCGTCGTCGAGAACCTGCTGTGGCCCGCCCACGTCAACGTCCTCGCCGGCCCCTCGAAGGCCGGCAAGACCTTCATGGTCTGCGCCGTCCTGCGCGCCATCGCCACCGGCACCTCCCCATGGTCCGGCACCCCGGACTGCCGGCCGGGCCGCGTGCTCTTCCTCTCCCGCGACGACACCACCGCCGAGCTCGCCCGCCGCTTCCGGCTCCTCGACCCCACGGAAGCCTCCTGGTCCTCCGGCATCTCCGTCCTCGGGAAAGAGCGCCTCCCCCCGCGTCTTGACGCCGCCGGTCTCGAGGCCCTCGCCCGGGCCGCCATCCGCGCCCGCCGCGATGGCCACCCCCTCGCCGGCATCGTCCTCGACCCCCTCGCGCTCTTCCTCCCCCAGGGCGCCGACATCAACCGCGAGCGCGACGTCGAGCCCGTCCTGACCGGCCTCGAGGCCCTCTGCTCCGAGCACGACCTGTGGATCTGGGTCATCCACCACGTCCGCAAGCAGCCCGGCGACGCCCGCCGCACCCAAGACGCCGGCGACGACCACCAGGCCATCATCGACACCGTGCGCGGCTCCGCCGCCATCGTCCAGATCGCCCGCGCCGTCGCCGTCTTCACCAAGCCCGAGGCCCACCTCCGCCTCATCTCCCCAGCCGCCAACCACGCCCCCGCGCGCCCCTTCACCCTCCAGGTCTGCGACCCAGGCGACCACTCCATCCGCTACTTCCGCCTCGGCGACGCCTCCCAGCACCCCATCGCCCGCCTCTTCGGCCCCGAGGAACCCTTCTCCTTCACCGACTTCGTGCGCCGCGTCGAAGGCCTCGATCCCGGAGAAGACCCCGGATCCCAGGCCAAGAAGCGCGGACGCGCCGCCTGGGACGACGCCCTGCGCGCCAACATCATCGTCCACACCCGCACCGTCCGAAGGAAGGCCTACTACCAACTCGCCCCCGCTGTGGTCGCCGCTCTGGCCATATCAGACGCCAATCGGCCAGTCGGCCGCGAGTCGGCCGCCCAATCGGCCGACCTGCCGGGCAGTCGGCCGTCCGGTGGGGGGTACTACGTACCCCCCACCCCGGAGACGGCCGACTCAGCCCAGGCTCACGCGGCCGCCGATCCGGCCGACTGCGATCCCTTCGCCACGCCAGGCAGCACCACGGACGACGACTGGTGAGCGGGGAGAACGACACGGGCAACCGGAAGGGCATCAGGTCATGAGCGCGCGCGCCATCACGTCCCCGAGGGGGAGGCCGGAGACCGTGCGGGCATCGGGTCGTCTCGACGCCTCCGGGATCACCCTCGGGGGGTGGGGGCTGAGAACAGACATTCTCGCCCCTGCCCGCAGGCTGCGCGCTGGCGGGCTGGCTCGCCTCGTCCGCGCCGCCTGGGCCCCTGCCACCCCCGCCGGCGCCTCGTCGTCGAGCTCGAGACGCCAGGTGGGGCCCCATGAGCGGCCCCTACGCACTCCCACATCCGCCTCCCCCTTCAAGCCCCATCAGGCTTCGCTCTTTTTTGCTGGAGCGATTTTCCGGCCCTACCCCGACCCGTTCGTCGTCTTGGGCTGGATCTGGATTTCTCGGGCATTAGGCGCGTTCTGCGCTGGTAGGGGGTGACGGGTATGGCGGAGATGGATTTCGCGGCGACGGCGGAGTCGGTGGAGAGGTCACTTCTGGCGACGGCGGAGACGTTGGTGGAGCTGGCGGGTGTGGCCGTGAGTCTGAGGGAGCGTGGCGAATCGGGGTTGGAGCCGGAATTGAAGGTTCTGGTGAAGGTCGTGCTGGAGTGCAACCAGGCGGTGCTGTCGGGGATGACGAAGTGCCTGGAGCTCTCGCAGGCGCGGGGGAGGTCGTGATGGCGGATGGGGATCGGGCGCATCGGTGCGGGACGTGCGCGGCGTGGCAGCGGGGCCCAGTCGCCGGCTGGAGGGGGAGTTGTCGTCGGCTGCCTCCGTTCGTCGGGGAGGATGGTGGCGCGGAGTGGCCGCTCACGGACGGGGCGGACTGGTGCATGGGGTACGTGCCGGACGCGGAGGCGCAGCGGCGGCTGGCGGCGGAGCTGCGGGCGCTGTTCCGGCCGGCGGAAGGTGGCCAGCAGTGACGGATGGGGTGCGGCCGCGGCGGGTGTTGGGGCTCGACCTGGGGACGCGGTGCGGGTGGGCGCTGGCGACGAGCGTGGAGGTGGCGGGGGCGCGGAGCGGGGTGTGGAACCTGCAGGAGGGGGATCACGAGCTGCCTGGGGCGCGGCTGCTGGTGTTCACGGAGCGGCTGGAGGAGTTGCGGCCGGAGGTGGTGTTCTACGAGCACGTCTCGCGGCACGTGAGCTCGCGGGCGGCGCATCTGTTCGGGGCGCTTGAGGGGATCGTGCACCTTCACTGCGAGCGGTACGGGGCGCGGTTTCTCGGGATCCCGGTGCCGACGGTGAAGAAGCGGGCGACGGGGCGGCACATGGCGAAGAAGGAGCCGGTGCTGGAGGCGGCGCGGCTGGCGTTCGGGCGGCCGGATCTCGCGTCGCACGACGAGGCGGACGCGCTGTGGGTGCTGCAGTGCGGGTTCGACGTGCTGGCGTTCGGGCGGGGCGGCCTGGAGGAGCGGCAGCTGCGGCTGCACGGGAAGGCGAGGGGGGGGAAGTTGACGGGTCAGCCGGACCGCCGGAGGCGGGAGTGGCGGGAGGGGAGGCTGTGAACGAGCGGCTACGGGCGCTTCGGAAGGCGGCGGGGCTGTCGCAGGCGGAGCTCGCGCGGCGGGCGGGGCTGACGGGACCGGCGATCTCGTACCTCGAGACGGGTCGGTGCCATGCGTCGGAGAGGACGCGCCAGGCGATCGGCGCCGCGCTCGGGATTCCGGAGGATCAGCGGGCGGCGGTGTTCGGTCCGCTCGGGAGGATCGGCCGACCGGCTGGGAGCAGGTCTCGCGCGCGGGATGGGATCGCGCTGTGGCGCTGCGCGCCGCTGCGGGCGCTGCTGACGCAGGCGGCGTGCGAGCGGAATCACGAGCGGGCGATGGCGGCTTCGCGGTCGAAGCGGATGCTGCGGTTCGATGGGAGCCACGCGCCGGAGGGCGAGATCCGGATGGAGGCGGCGCTCGCGCTCTCGTCGGTTGGGGCCTGCATCGGGTGTCCCGGGGTGGTGGCGCTGGCGGGCCGGGCGGGCCCCGAGCGGGTGGTGGCGCGCGAGGTCCGGGAGCGCCCGAAGCCGACGCCGATGGCGGAGCTGCCGCCGAGCGCGGAGCCGAAGGTGCGGAGGCGGAAGGTGATGAGGCGGCCGCCGGAGACGTTGAGCCTGTAGAGGGTGCCCGGTATGGGTCCGGCGCATGGCCGAAGCCATGAACCCTGCGCCCGGCCCGCCCTTGATCCGCTTCGGGCGGAGCGGGGCGGAGCTGAACGACTTCGAGTGGTCGAAGGTCGTGGAGTACGTGGCCGAGGGGCGGAGCGAGCGGACGGCGGCCGGTCTGGTGGGCGTCGTCTTCGAGGCCCTGGCGGAGCAGGAGGCGAAGGATCCGGCGTTCCGGTCCGCGATGCAGGACGCGCGCTCGCGGCGGATCGGGATGGTGGAGGACGCCTTCTACGACTCGGCCCGGGGCGGCGAGCCGAAGGCGCAGGTGGAGTGGCTTCGGAACCACGACCCGCTGCGCTACCGCAAGTCCCCGGAGCCGCCGCCGGCGGTTCGTGCCGAGGGCGACGATCTGCTCCGGGCGGGGGCGCTACTGGCGCTCTCTGGCCGCGAGAAGAAGCTGCTGCAGACGCTCCTGCAGTCGGCGCTCGGGGTCGGTCCTTCGGCGCCGGCGCCGAGGGACGTGAACCCGCGGCCGAAGAAGGCGCGGGCGCGGCGCCGCGCCGCCGAGGCGCTCGAGATCGGGGCGGCGGGGCTGCCTCCGCCGGGAGAGCGTGCCGAGGAGGCGGAGCCCTGGCCGGGCCCGGCCGAGGACGACGATGCGTAGGCGCCGGGATTCGGCGGCGCGCAGCGACTCGGAGCTCCTGGCCCAGCTCGGCGCGGTCTCGCGCTCGGTGCGCTTTCAGACGATGGGGCTCCTCGTCGATGGCCACCGGTTCGATCTGAGGCTCTACCCGTACCTGGTCGATCTGTTCGACTCGAACCACGCCGACATCGTGATTCGGAAGGGGGCGCAGCTCGGCTTCACGATCGCGCTCGTGCTGCGGGTGATCGCCCTGGCCTCGGCCCTCTACAAGCGGTCGGTCATCTACTTCATGCCGACCCGGGACGACGTGTCCGACTTCTCGAAGGCGCGGTTCGACCGGCTGCTGAAGGAGAACGCGGTGCTCGCGCGGGACGTGCGCGGGACCGACGCGACGCACATCAAGCGGATCGGGGAGACCTTCGTCTACTTCCGGGGCGCGAAGAGCCGGTCCCAGGCGAAGTCCGTGCCGGCGGATCTCGTGGTCTTCGACGAGCGCGACGAGATGGATCAGGACCTCGTGGACCTGGCGCGGACCCGGCTCGACGGCTCGCCCTGGCGGCACCAGGTCTCGCTCTCCACGGCGACGCTTCCGGACTACGGGGTGGACCACGACTACCAGGCCTCCGATCAGCGGACGTGGCACATCAAGTGCCGGGCGTGCGGAAAGTGGACGTGCATGGAGCTCGACTGGCCGGAGAGCGTGAAGCGACGTGCCGACGGGACGGCGTACCGGGCCTGCAAGAAGTGCTCTGGCGAGATCCACACGCTGCACGGGGATTGGGTCGCGGCGTATCCGGACCGCTCGAAGATGGGGCTCTGGGTCTCGCAGCTCTGCTCCCCGACGGTCTCTCCGCAGCTGGTCCTCGACGAGTACGAGGACCCCGGCCACAACGTCCGCGAGTTCTACAACTCGCGGCTCGGTCTCGCGTGGGCGGACACCGAGGACATCCTCGACGAGGCATCGCTGCGGGCCGTGACCACGGACGAGCCCTCGAAGCGATCTGCCCAGGGGCCGTGCTTCCTCGGCGCGGACGTCGGCAAGCGGGAGATCCACTGGTGGGCGGGGGAGAAGCGGGACGGCGAGCTCGAGATGCTGGCGTTCGGGGTGGTCGGTGACTTCGGCGAGCTGAGCGACATCCTGCGGCGCTTCAACGTCGCGGTCGCCGTCCTCGACGAGATGGCCGAGACCCGGAAGGTCCGCGAGTACAAGGCGCTGCACGGGGAGGTCTGGGGCTGCTGGTACTCGGACGCCCAGCGCACCGGCTACGACTGGGGCGTGAAGGAGCGCAGGGTGGCCGTCAACCGGACGGAGCTCCTCGACCAGTCCCACCGGATGATCGTTCAGAAGCTCGTGAAGATGCCGCGTCCGGACGACCGCTGGCACGACCTGGTGAAGCACATGACGAATCTTGCGCGGCTCGTCGAGCGCAACAAGGAGACCGGGCTTCCGAAGATCCGATGGGTGGTGAGGGGAGGGCGGAAGCTCGATCACTGGCGGCACGCCTTCGCCTACGCCGTTCTCGCCGCAGAGATGGCGCCGATCGCAGAGCGCGCTCGGCTGATCCAGTCACCCCGACGCACGAGACCGACGGCGCTCTCGTGGATGAGCGCGTAGCCATGCTGACCGCGAAGGAACCCGCCGAGAGGCTGCTACAGGCGAAGTCGTTCTACGAACACACGTGGGACCAGTACGACCGGTGCAGGTGGTTCGCGGAGGTGCAGACGGACGAGGAGTACCACCACGGCAGGCAGTGGACGGACGAGGACCTGGCGTATCTGCGGAAGCAGCGCCGGCCGGCGCTCGTCTTCAACATCATCCAGTCGAAGCTCCTTCACCTCATCGGGGCGCACGAGGACAACCTCGAGGTGCCGATCGCGGCTCCGGTCGGAGTCGAGGACCAGATGCTCGCGGACCTGCTGAACCACATCCGGGATCGGATCTGGGCGGAGATCGACGGGGCGGACGTGGACGCCGAGGTCTGGGAGAGCGGGATCATCTGCGGCATCGGGAGCTCCGCGATCGACGCGGTGCCGGATCCGGATGATCCGGCCATGCTTCGGGTATCGCTCTATCCGCTGTCTGCCTACGAAGTGCTGTGGGACCCCGCGAGCGAGCGGCGAGACCGGAGTGACGCGCGCTTCGTCTTCTGGCACCGCTGGCTCTCGCGGACGGAGTTCAAGCAGGAGTATCCGGAGCACGCGGGCCGGATCGACGAGATTTTCCATGAGCAGTTCGGGCTGTCGGCGGACGTAGCCCACTGGCTGAAGGTGAATCCATCGCCGGTCACATCGGGCGACGTGCGGGACCTTCGGGGGACGCTCTACTACGACCGGCACCGGGACCAGGTGCGGGTGATCCGCATGGAGTACAAGGCCTCCACGAAGCGCCTATTCGCCGTCGATCCGGTGTCGTCACAGATGCGGGAGGTCGAGCCCGAGGAGCTGCGGGTCATGCGGCAGCTCGCGCCCTCCATCGAGAGCGTCTCCAACTGGACCACCGAGTACCGGTGGCTCGAGTTCGTGGGCGACGCCGTGCTCTTCGATGCGCCTTCCCCGCTGCCGATCGACGGCTTCTCGATCACCTCGAGCGTCTGCCACCAGGACCACAAGCGGATGCCCTACGGAAAGGTCCGGATGCTCCGGGATCCGCAGGGCGAGGTGAACAAGCGGATGTCGCAGACCCTCCACCTGATCGTGCAGCAGACGCAGCCGGGGGTCTTCGCCGAGGCCGGTGCGTTCGTGAACGAGGCCGAGGCCGAGGCATCGCTCAAGATGGCCGGCTCGGTCACGAAGCTTGCGCCGGGTGCGCTCGCCCAGGGGAAACTCAAGGAGCGCACGGTTCCGACGCTCCCCGACGCTCCGCTGCAGATCCACCAGCAGGCGATCCGCCTCATCGACATGATCTCCGGCATCTGGTCCGATCAACTGCTGGAGCCGCGGGGGATCCCGGAGGCTGCGGCCACGGCGCAGCTGAAGCACAGGCAGTCTCTCCTGGCGATGCGTCCCGTGATGCGCGGGTTCACGTCCTACCAGCGGGGAGTCTTCCGGAAGCTCCTGCAGATCGTGGTCCGGGCGATGCCGGACGAGCAGATCGCGCGGCTCCTCGGGAACGCGAAGCGATACCAGGTGCAGGGTCACATCGTCATGGACGGGCAGACGGGGAAGTCGGTGTCGATCGACTCGATGCGGGACCTCCAGTACAACGTCGAGGTCCGGCCTGCGGACGAGAACTCATCGCAGCGCCTCATGGAGCTGCAGACCCTCGTCGAGCTCCACGGCGGCGGGATGCCGGTCGATCCGAACGTCATCATCGACTACCTGGCCATCCCGAGCGATCGGAAAGAACAGCTGCGGTCCTACGTCAAGTCCCAGGCGGAGGCCGCCGCGCAGAACGCGAAGCAGCAGATGGTGGCGTCGATGGCGCAGCTGAAGCACGTCGCCTCGATGGACGTGGCCGATCGGCGGCTCGAGGCGGGGACGCTCGCCGAGAAGGCCCGCCACAACAAGGCGCTCGAGCTGATCGCGCAGGCGAAGCTCGGGAAGGACGTGTCGGCACTCATGGCGGACTACTCCCAGGAGGAGCAGCGCATGGTGCTCGACGTGGTGATGGAGATGCTGAAGAACGTCAGGCCGCCGGCTGGCGGCGAAGGAGCGATGGCATGAGCAAGCGCCCGAAGGATTCGACCCCTGAGCCCGCGATGGCCCCCGAGCTCGAGGAGCAGTTCGCGCTCTCGGAAGAGGAGCAGACCGCGCTGGCCGGAGAGCCCGCCGCGGATCCGGAGCCGCCTCCCGCGGCGCCGGCCGCGGAGCCCCCGGCAGCGGCGGCGCCCCCGGCGGAGCCGGGCACGGCGCCCGAGGAGCCGCCGGCGCAGGAGGAGCCGGAGACGATCGAGACGCTCCGCGCGCGGCTGAAGCAGTCGGAGACGGATCGGCAGGAGTGGGAG
>ERZ761594.496-NODE-496-length-11268-cov-25.708017_pt1 | contig 11268 bp, 14 predicted proteins | sample MGYA00511036_ERZ761594 | MGnify/ENA primary metagenome ERZ761594 (study PRJEB28899, sample SAMN03785561) | bioreactor sludge metagenome | biome: EBPR Sludge; feature: EBPR Bioreactor; material: 0.22µm filtered reactor supernatant | place: Saint Lucia: Queensland... | reverse complement strand
GCGGCGGCAGTATCGAGATCGGGGTTGTGGTAGAGCGCCGGAGCGTTCACTTCCAGCCACTCATTCAGCCGCCCGATCTGGCTGATGGCGCTTTCCGCTGCACGCTGTTCCGGCTTTGCCTGCGCCTGGCTGGCCACAATCGCCGCCAGGTCGTCGGCCAGCGCACCGCCGGCGGCGTAGGCATCGCCGATGGCCAGCCGCAAGGCCAGCATGACGGTTTGCGGCTCCAGGTCTTCGCTAGTCCGCAGGATGGCGTATAGGCCATTGGCATACTTGGTGAAAATGGCTTCGGTGGTCATGAGCCACCCCAGATCTCTGCCGACATGTCCAACTGGCCCCGGCTTTCGACGTTCAGCATCAACTCATTCAGCGCCGCCAGGCTGTCGCCGATGGCCCGGTTGCTGTCGCGCACATCCGCCAGCATGTTGTGGATGTCGCGCAGCTCGCCGGCCACCGCCAGGATCGCACTCGCCAGCACAATAATGCGGTCGTCTTCGGCGTCGCCGTCAGAGCTCGCCCATGTGCCGTCAGCCAGCCCTCGGATCAACTTGCCTGCCTGCTCCATCATGTCCGGCTTGGGCGCCGGCGCCGTTCCATCGTCCATAATCTCCTAATCTCCTAATCTCTCAATCTCACCGAAAAAAGAGTGCACCAAACACACCCGGCGCCGTTGCACCAGGCTCAATCCCACAATCTCACAATCTCACTTGTTGGGCAGGGCGCTGCGCAGGTGATCCATAACAGGTTGTCCCGAAACCCTGTCCACCTGCGCAGCCCCGGTGAAAGCGGGAGCGGGTCCCCCCAGTCGGCTGACTCCCACAAAAGAGTTTGACCGAACCGCTCCCGCCCTCACCGGGCCAGGCCCTAGCTCAGCATATCGTCCAGTTCGGCGTCGAAAACGCCGGGGTCTTCCTCGAGCTGGCGGAAATGATGGTACATCACGTCCATTGCCAGAATCGCCTCGCAGCGCGCCAGCTTGCGGCGCCCGATGGTGCGTTCGTGGGGCGCCAGCCGGTGGGAGCGCAGCGCCATGCGATGGTTGGCGGCGTCGCGCTTGGCGGCGGCGACCACCTCCTCCCAGGCGGAAAGTTGGCTGTCGGTCACGCGTGCACCCCGATCTCATCAAAAAAGCGATTGACCAGCAACGCCACCTTACGTAACGTCCCCGTGGTCGTGTTATACAAGCACACGTATTGCACGCCGTCTAGCACAACCTCGCACTTTGTCTGATTCTCGTGTGGATACGCCGTGACCAGCACAATGCCGAGCGCAGTGTAGCGAGCGTACACCATCCGCCATACCTTTCCTGTCTCCCACGCTACCAGTTCCGTCCTCTTGCGAGACGGGACCTTCCACGCCATCAAATCTGATGCAGCTGTAATCACGCCGGCACCGCCTCAGCATGGATATTGCGGCGCTGCGCCTCCGCGCGGATCAGCCGGCGCAGGGTGGCGCTCATGTTGCCGACCGTGCCGTTCTCGTGGCTGTCCAGTTCGGTGATGCGCAGCAGGGCCGCCTTGTCGGCGTTCGTCACCTGCGCCGTCACCCACGTGTATTCTGTCGTCGGTTCGTTCATCGCCATGTGGCTTGGTCTCCGTTCATTATTGATGCACAAAATCAAGAACATAGTACATCAATGATAGACACTTGTCAACAACTTGGTAAACCATTTATTCACAATTGGGGTTTATGATTGGTGGCATGACAACTGGGGAGCGACTACGGCGCCAGCGTGAGCGGGTTGCCCTGACACTTGGGCAGGTAGCGGAGTACGAAGGCGTCAGCAAGACGTACCTCTCTGCGCTTGAACGTGAGGTAAATAGCCCAAACGTTTGGCCACTGCTGGCCCGCCTTGCAGAACGCTACCGCACGAGCGCCGACTACCTGCTGGGCTTGAGCGACGACCCCAGCCCGCGCCGGGGCGAGGCGCTGCCGGAGGCGCTGCGCGAGGTGCTCGAGCTTGCCGTGCAGTGGCCCGATGCGCGCCAGCAGGAACTGCTCGACGTGGCCCTGGTGCTCGACGCCGCCGAACGGGAAGCCGACCTGCGCGAGTACGACCGCATCATGGGGCTGCTGGCCGCCCTCGCCGAGGGCGACATCGCCACCGAAGCCGTCGAGTCAGCCCTCCGCGCCCATGCCGCCGGCGACCGGGCCGGGGCGCTGCGCCTCGTCGAAGCCTTCTTTGCCGGCAGGGCGGCGCGTGAAGAGACTCAAAAAGCGTCGCAACAAAAGTAACTGTTCTTTGCGCTGCAATGGCGGAAGCGATGCGAATTCACTGCGGTAGGTCGTGCGCTTGCGTTTCTTGGCCATGATCCGGGTCGGGTAAGCGAGTAGAACGATTGTTCTAGGATACAACACAAGCGGAGAGATTGGAAGGGGTTGACTGCTGGACGGGGGAGTAAGGTTTTCCCGGGAAAACATCAGCCCAATGCAATAACCCACGAAAGGGGACCCCATGACACGGTACGACGAACTTGCCCCCAAGGTTCAGGAACTGAAAAGGCAGAGCAAGCACGAAGATGCACTGATCCTGCTCGATCATTGGATGGCAGCAACGGAGCGGGAATCGCAGCGAGATCAGATCCCTGTCGAATCCTGGCCCTATTGGCAGGCATGTGTCGTGCTACGGAAACTCAAGCGCTATGGCGACGAGGTAAGCGTGATCGAACGCTTCCTCGGCCAGCCATCTTCTGGCAGCAAACAATCTCAGGAGCTGGTCGACCGACTTAGTAAAGCCTATCATCTGGCGGGGTTGACAGAAGCGAGAGACCAAAACGGGCAATCGATTGTCATCTACAAGCCCGAAGGGATTCCGCTTGACGAGCGATCGCTGTTTGTTCGTGAGGCGATTCTACTGGACACCGAAACGACGGGGCTGTCACGCACCGACGAAGTCATCGAGCTTGCCCTGTTGCGTTTTCGCTACAGCCACTACTCTGGGCGCATTCTGGAGGTGAAAGACAGCTACGTTGGGCGCCGTGAACCAGGTTGCGCCATCTCGGCGCAGGCCACCAAGCTGCACGGAATCAAGAAGGCCGACGTAGCTGGCCGGCAGTTGGATTTTGGACGCGTCCGGGCGTTGCTTGACGGCGCTTCGATGGTGTTGGCCCACAATGCCAGTTTTGACCAGCGCATGGCGACGAAACTGTTGCCCGAACTAGACCGGTTGCCCTGGTATTGCACGATGAACGGCATCGACTGGCTGGACAAAGGGTGCGGCTCCCGCAAGCTGGAGGACATCTGCGCTGCATTCGGCGTAACCTATGGTGCGCATCGTGCTGACGCCGACGTTCATGCATTGCTCGAGCTGTTGGCGGTCGTCGATCCCCGTACCGCAAGCCCGCTCTTACACGAGATGGTGCGCAGCGTTCCCCTCGGCTATGTGTCAACCTGGAAAATGCAACAGGAAGCCGACGAGGCGGATGACGAAGAATACGAGGAGGATGACTTCGGCGATTCAATGGTTATCACCCTGAGTTTCCACCCTGATATGGCGAAGTCCGTTGCGCCACCACAGGCGAAGCCAACACCCTCACGTGCGCGCTACGTGGGGCTGGGGCTGCTGGCCACCGTGATCACCGTGCTGGCGGTGGGCGGCCTGGTGGCGTTCCTGATGTCGCTGTTTTGAGGGTGCAGCGTCATGGCAGCAGTGCCGCGGCGACCGCCAGGGCCAGGATGCCGGTCACTTGTGCGGCAAAGAGCCAGCCGGCCAGCCCAACCAGGTGCGCCTTGCGGTCGTTCAAAACGCCGTTGCGCTCGGTTGCGCCCAGCAGGTTCGACACGACATGTGCGTAGCACTTGTCAATCGTCTCATTGATGTATTCGTTGTACAGTTCGTCCCATTCGGTTGGACCAACCAGGCTATGGTCTGACGGGCGCCAGGCCAGCAGCGCACAAAGGATCATGCCGAGGAAGAGGGCGAAGGCGAAAGCCAGCCCGGCCAATGTCCAGCCGGTTGGACTTGGCGTGACGAACGTTGAAATGGAGACCGCTCCGGTCAGGACCACGACCAGGCCGCCGGCCTGCAAAATGGTCGCCGCTTTGCCGTCGAGGTGTTCACGGGTGCGCTCTTTGGCGTCGTACTTGCGCCAAAGCATATCAAGGGTCAAGCGTTGTTGTTCGGTGAGTTGTTCAGCCATCGAAGCCTCCAGGAGAAATTATGTCTGACAAAGACGAAGAACAGAAGCCTGCTGACAAGCCGCCTACCAAGCCGCCGCCACCGCCGCGCCCGGCGCCCGACAACGAGATCGAAACAAACAGCGCCAAGCCGCCGAAGCCACCCACCAAACCGCCGGGCAGCGAGGAACGGTCGACGGCCAACGCCAGCAGCTTCAGGCGCCGCTGGTGTTATCCGGCGCCGGCGGGATAAGTGGCTTAGGCTTGGGGCGGTCAGGCTTTTCCGGGCACCGTGCGATCTCGATGGCGTTGAGCGCGGCGTCGTCCGCATCTACCAACACGGTGACGCCGCTGGGTGATTCGGCCAGGTAGCGCAGGAAGAAGCGCTCCGCGCCGTCGGCGCGGGAAAGCGTGCAGTGCATCATGCAATTGCCAATTTCAACAACTCATATCGCCCGATCTTGATCGTACCAGCATCTCCGGCGAAATTGAGATAGGTGCGAATGATGTTGCAGCCTACCGGTATCGAAGTCGGAGTCGTGCGCAGGATCAATGTGCCGTCCGGCGTCGGATTGCCAATGATCTGCGAATATGGATCATTGTTCAAAAATGACAGTCCATTCAAAACTGTGCTGCCGTTCCGAAATTCAAGCAGCAGGACAAACTGAGAAATGTTTACCCAGTCGTTCACGCACACAACCTCCAACTGCGCCACGACTAGATCGCCAGGAGCAAAACCGCTGATCACGTCGATGGACGGATCTGGCCCGATCCGCACCTGTGTGGCGGTAATCTCCATTTTTTGCCATTCGCCAGCCCCGCCATCCGTGCGCGCCGATTTCGCCCCTGCGCCATAGAACAATTCCCAGGCCGTGGCAACCATTCCCGTGGCCCCCTCAGACAGCGTTCCGCTAGAGCCGGTCATGGCGTGATTCGAGAGGATGCGTCCGAAAAACGCATCCGTAGTTGTACGGAAATGTTGCACCGGATCGAGCAGTTCGAGTTGTTCAACCAGCGCCCTTGCAATCGCCTGCGCGCCCAACGCGGTCGGATGCACGCCATCGTGAGAATAGCCAATTTTCCAAATTGGCGACGTTGTAGCCGGGAACGATTGATCCAGACAATCTGCAATGTTGTCGCACAACGCAATGCCGTTCGCCGGGCAGTACGTGCGCAGCCAACCGTTGATACCATTCCAGTTGGCGATCTGCGTTGTAGTCGTCGCGCTAGACGTTGGCGTTGCGGTCATTGCAATCGGCGTAATTCCTGCGGCAATCAGTGCATCATAGATGCCTGCGAGATTGCCAGTTGCCGTCGCTATGATGTCCGAGTCGGTTACGGAGTCGTTTACACCACCCATCACGATGCAGTATCGATCTCGTCCTGCGTAGGCCGCCATCGGCGTGATAACATCTGCCTCCAGCCGAGCCAGCATCTGCGTCGTGATGTTGCCGCCTACTCCGGCATACACTCCAGCATAAGCACGGAATCCGCTCAGTGCCTGCGCCCACGGCCAATATCCGCGATTGACATGCCCCGTGTTTGTTGGCCTACAGCCCAGCGTGATGCTGTCGCCGAGCAACGCAAAAACCGGCAGTATATCGTCTGGATTCGTCGGATACAAAGGAGCACCAGACGCGCCGACGATTGGCGAAATCCTTGCGCCCGCGTGCAATATGCCTCTCATCGCGCCACCGCAATCAGCAGGCCGCCTGACGCCGGGTCGCTGGCTGCTGTCAGTTCCAGGGTGCAGTAAAACATCGGTGCGTTGAGCATTGGCACATAGCGGATACTGGCGTTGGCGCCATCTGCGACAGGAAACGGACTAAACCAAACCGCACCGCTGTGCGCCACATCAACCACGTCCATCTGCGGATGCATCAGTGTGTTGTCGGTTGACGCGCCGGCGATATTTGCGCGAAGTTTCACGTTCAAACTTACGCCAAGCACGTTTTGCAGTCCGATCATAGCGCCACGGCTGAAAGACAGCATCGGAAAGCGAATCCAGAACGTTGCACCTGTAATGTCCGTGCCGGACAGGGAGCCGGTTGTCAAGGCAACGAAATTCTGCCAGATGCTGGTGGTAGAAAATGTCAAATCTGCCGCCCCGGCCACCGTGCTGTAGTTGGCATATGCCCAGCGCGTGGGCTGCATCACGATCAACTCCTGCTCCCGACCAAGCCGTACGCGATCCATGTTGGTGTTGGTCGTGTTCGCGCCATTGCCATTGCTGCGATCCTCAACCTCGCCAATCATCGCCATGCCATACGCAACTGCCGGCGGATAGTTGATTCTTTCCAGTGTAGCCTCATCCAGCTTGACGACCTGCCGGCCTGCCTGGTCAAAAAACGCCTGTACGCGGTCGCCGGCCGAAACGTTCGGTGGCACGTTCAAACTAGCGTATCCGCCGATTTTGACAGGATTTCCGCTGTCCACTGCATCGTGCGCCACATCGCCAACAACAATTTTTTTTACAGTGTCAAACAGTCCCATGAATTCCCCCCCTTACCTCTTATGCCACAGTCAACGCCGGCTTCACCGTCACCAGCCCCGATCCATCTCTCGTCACGGCCGCCTGCGTGACCGTTTTGCCGCTCGCCGTGTGGCTGATTGTGTATGCGTCCACCGCCAGCCAGGTGCTGTTTTTCGTCGTGGTCGTGAACGTCCCCGCCGACCCGTCCGGCCATTTCACCGTCGCCGTCGTCACCACGCCGTCGGCGTCGTAGGTTATGGCGGTCAGCTCATAATCTTCTCCGCTCACCCACTCCTTGAGCCTGGCATCCGTCACTGTGGCGCCGCCCGCCAATGTCGCCATCTCCGCGTCAATCTCATTCAGCGCCGCCACCGCCGACGTTTTCGCCGTCGTCGTCAGCGCATCTAGATCGCCAATCGCTGCGTCGAGCGTGCCCAGCGGCGTGTTGATCGTGCTGGCGTTCGCCGCCGCGCCTGTAGTGATCGCCGTGTGGTTGTGCGTGCTCATGTCCCTCTCCCCGCTATGCCAGGCTGATCGCCTGTATTCTCGTGCGCAGTTGAATCTGCGCCTTGACCTGCACTGTCTTGCCCACCTTGCTGGCGGTCTTCACGCGCACCGTCGCCACGTTGCTGGCCGCCGCCGGGCGCAGCCCGTCCGCATCCACCACCAGGCTGGTGATGTCGTACTGATACCAGCCACCGCCCAGGCTGGTGGGCGAGCCGCTCACAGCTACCCCGTTCACCAACCATTCGATGTCACTGTACGCATAGGTGTTTGCGCCGCTCTCCTCGAAAATGCCATATTCGATGGCCAGCGCGCTGGAAATGTCCACCGAGACGCCCACCGCGGCGCCACCGGCGGCGCTCGTGATGGACTCACCGCCGCCGCTGCTGCTGGTCGGCGTGCTGCTGCCGCCGCTTTCGCTGGTCGTGCTGCCGGTGTCGTCGTCGGTTTCCTCGTACTGGTTCCACCCCTGGCTGCCCAGGTCTTCGCCGCCGATAAACGTATCGCCGCCAACCTGGACAATACGCGCTGCAATGCCAGCGCCGGCGCTCACCGATGCAATCGGCAGCCGATGGACGTGATTCGGGACGCCGTGGTTGTGGCTGGCAATCGTCACGCTGTGCGTGTGGTTGCTCGTGGTCACCCCGTGCGAATGGTCTGGCAGATCGACGCTGCCCGTCGCCGTCCCGCCGATGGCCTTCGCCGTGCTCCGCAGCGGATCCACGCGGTAGCGCAGGATCGCCTGGCTGATCGTCGTCACTTCCGGCCCCAACCAAAAGGGACAATCCGCCGTCGCATCGTCGTCCAGCGGCTCCGTGTAGCTCAGCGTGTCCAGACTCGGCCCCGGCTGCGGCAGGTTGGCGATCACCGCCTGCGCCTGAATCGCATTCGCCAGGATCGACGCATCCCCCGCCGTCTGCATCGTGCCAGTGCTCACCGTCAGCCCGTCGATGCGCACCCCATCCTCGTCCCAGGTCGATTCGACCTCCAGGACATTCAGCACGCGCCGGATGTCAATCGGCCGCTCGCCATCCACATAGCGCAGCACATCCACCCGGATCGTGCTGCCCACGGCGATCCCCGTCGCCAGACCCGCCACCTGCAGTTTGTACTCGTACTGCGGCGCCAACACCGGCGCCACCGCGTTGATCGCAGCCCGCAGCAGCGCGTTAGCCGCCGCCTGCAAATCCGCCGTGCTGTTGCTCAGCGGCGCCACATTCTTGATGTCTACCCGCCGGGGCACAATGCCCCAATCCGTCTGGCTGCTGGTGCAGTCGATCCGGCTCTCCGCCAGGTTGATCGTCCACGTGTTGCCCGCGTCGTCGGTGTAGCCGCCGCTGGTCGGGTCGCCGTCGGGCCACTCCGTAGCATAGAGCAGCGTGAGCTGCGCGTCCCACTGCCCGGCGCCGAACACATAAAGCCGGTTGGCAATCTCCGCCGAGTTGCGCGTCTCCGTGATCTCCCGAATCAGGCAGGCGTCCGGGTTGCGCACGATGTCCGGCGCGCTCGCGTTGGCCGTAGCCATCAACCCCGACGACGCCAGCGTGCGGAACAACTCCAGCCGGCGCAGCACGCCCGAAGCGGGCGCCAGGCGGAAATGAAAGCCGGCCGCCGCCGCGCCGTGCACCCAGGCCGCCAACACACTCTCATAGTTATAGCGCGTCGCCCAGACCGGAAGCGTGTCCGTTTCGACCACAGTCCACCCGCCGGGCATCGCCGCCCGGATCGTCGCCTCCGCGTCGCTCGTTTCCCCGTAGCCGACGGTCGCGTCGGCCAGTTCCATCAGCAGGTCGCCGCCGCTCACCTCCAGCCCCGGCGCGCCCTCGTCCACCCGCACCCGGATGTCATGGATCGGCCCGCCGCCGAGAAACAGGCGCCCGCCGCTTGGGTGCCACGTCCACGCCAGCGCCGTGCGCCGCGGCTGGATCAGTTCCATCGCCCGCGTGTCCAGGCCGGAGAGCGTCGCCGACCAGTCGCCCGCCGCCGACAACCGGCTGCGCTGCTTGAACTGGCGCACCGCGGCCACCGGCCCCGGCCCTACCAGGTCGCCCGCCGTGTCGTAGATGTCGAGCCAGAGCTGCATCAGGCCCACGCCTCCGTGTACGTCATTTCTGCCGCTTCGATAGCGGAGCCAATGACAAAAATTTCATAGGTGCCTGGCGTGATGGCGAGCCACTCATTAGCGGTGTGATCATAGGCGCCGTAGCCGGTATCGAGATCTAGCCGGTCGTAGGCGTCGGCGCCGTTGAACGTGATCAGGCGTGCGTCGCTGTCGATGATCAGCACATCGCCATCGGCCCACGGCCCGTCGACGTTCAGCGCTACGCCGGTCGCCGGAATCACCACCGAGATCGGGTCAGTGTCCGTCCCAGCCATCTCAATTGTGAAGATCGGGCTGGTGGCCGGCAGATTGCCGCCCACCGTCACCTCCGGCGAGGTGTCCGGGTAGAGCGAGATCGCGCCCGTGTCCAGGAAATAGCCGTCGTCTAGGAAATAGCCGTCGTCCAGTGTCCAGTCCGCCCACTGTTTGCCGCTCCAACGGTCCAGCTGCTCAAAGATCAGCGTCAGTTCCTGATGCAGGGCCCGCCGCCCGACGCGACTATAGTTCATGTCCATCAGCCGCGCCGTGCACTTGTTCACCGTGCCGTCGTCGTCCGCTCGCCGGTAGAGCAGCGCCCGCGTACCGACGGCTGCCCGCAGTGCGTCGATGCTGCTGCGCCAGGTCGCCGCGTCATCCGCTGCGAGCACGCATTTCAGGCTGATCGAGTGCGGAAATTTCGCCTGCGCCCTGCCGCTCCCCCACGCGTCGAAGACCCCGGCAGCCGTCGCCACAAGCGCCGTGCGCGGCCGCACCGGCGTCGCCTTCGTGTCGCGGTTATAGGTCGGCAGTTCAATCGTGCCGAACTTCCAGAGCGTGTACGCCATCGCTTAGCCCCTCCAGCCCACAGATCGCAGCGCATCGAGCACCCCCGCCTTAGCGCCGCTCTGATCCGCACCGTACACGTTGATCGTCACATTCATCATCCCGCCACCGGCCACTGAGCCCGCCGTAGTGGGAGCAGCCGGCGCCAGCCCGCCCATCAGCGCAGCCAGGCCGCCCGCCATATCCACCTGCAGCGCTTCCAGGCTGGACCGGAACCCGGCGGCGATCCCTTCGGCCGTCGGCGCGCCGATCTCATCTGCCGCCCGCTGAGACGGCGAGGCGATGCCGAGCCACCGTTTCAAATTGTCGATGGAGCCGCCCACCGCATCCATGATCGCGTCGTGGACCAACCCCGCTGCGCCCAGGATGCCGTTGGCTATCCCCTGGATGATGTCCCGCCCCAGTTGCAGCCAATCGATGGAGTTGTACCAATCCAGGATCGTGTCCCAAATCGCCTCGAACGCCTCTCGGATGAAGAGCCACCAGCGGCTGACAATCCCCTCCAGCGTCTCGCCAGCGCCCTCCCAATCGCCAGTCAACAGTTGCAACGCAACCGTCACCAGGTCCAACAGGGTCTTGAGCTGCGTATCCCAGAAACGCTGCATCCAACCAAACAGGGTTGTGAGCGTCGCCGTGATGTCGTCGCCAAACTCGTTCCAGAATGCCGTGATGGCGCCAATCACGTTGTCGGCCACCTCCTGCATCAGCGGCAGGTTTTCGTTCCACCACGCCGCCATGTACGCCATCGGCCCGTCGGTCTGCGTCTGCATCGACTGGCCGAGGGAAAATATCCAGTCGATCACCGGTTGGATCGCCGTGGCGATGCTGTTCATCGCCGGCACCACCTGTTCCTGAATGAAGGCTGTCACCGGCGGCAGCACCGCTTGCACGATGTTGTTCATCGCCGTAGTCAGCGCCAGCACGATCGGCAGAAGCGCCTGGCCAATCGTCGTCTGCAAGTTCTGCATCTGCGCGTCCAAGATGCGCTGCTGATTCGCCAGGCCGCCGCTCGTGCGCGCAAAATCGCCCTGTGCGGCGCTGGTCTGCTCGTAGATCAGTGCCTGCGCCGCCAGCACCTTCTGCTGCGGCGTCAGAGCTTCCTTCGTGGTTTCAATCAGTCCCAATTTCAGGGCCGCCTGGCGCATCGACGCGTCGTCCAGCAGCACGCCATACGCGCGCAGCGGCTCCGACTCTCCCCGCAGCGCCGCGCCGATGGCATCGATGGCCTGCTCTGGCGATGTATTGTTGAAAC
>ERZ761594.495-NODE-495-length-11274-cov-4.032534_pt1 | contig 11274 bp, 11 predicted proteins | sample MGYA00511036_ERZ761594 | MGnify/ENA primary metagenome ERZ761594 (study PRJEB28899, sample SAMN03785561) | bioreactor sludge metagenome | biome: EBPR Sludge; feature: EBPR Bioreactor; material: 0.22µm filtered reactor supernatant | place: Saint Lucia: Queensland... | reverse complement strand
CTCCTGGAGCGTGCCGCCGCGTCTGTACGAGAGGTAGAGTCTGATGAATCTTCACCGGTGGCTGGCGCGCGCTCGCGCCATCCGTAAAGTGGCCGCTGAGTACGGCCTTGATGGAGATGCTCTGGCGACGATTGGCGCGATCTCTCGCTCGGCGGCGCCGGAGACGTCTCTTGACCCAAAGCGCGACCGGCAGAACACGCGGGCGGGCGTCTCTACGGCCTTTTCCTCGAACGCTGCGATGGACCGTGTGACACCTTCGCAGACACCGGAGCCTGGAGTTGTACATCGTCATGTTGGATGATTCGGGGCCCTGTACGGCGTAAGGAGAAGGGGATGACGGCAGGAAAGCTCTCGGTCGTGTGTGGCCCGATGTTCTCTGGGAAGACGGAGGAGCTTCTTCGGCGCGTGCGTCGCGCGTATTACTCCGACGTCGGCGTACAGATCTTCTCGCCATCTACAGACACCCGACGCGCCGGGCGTCTGGTTTCGCATGCGGGCACCGATCTCGCGGATCTCTCCGTGCCGTTTTGTGTAACCGTGGTGGCGCCGGATGAGTTGTTCTCAATGCGGGTTCGGCCCAACGTGCAGTTCGTCGCGCTCGACGAGGCACAATTCTTCTCGCCGGTTGTTGTCCTCGACGTGCTTCATCTTTTGGAGCGGGGGGTGTCCGTTCTCGCCTGCGGTCTTGATCGGGACTTTCGGGGGCAGCCGTTCGGCTCGATGCCGTTGCTACTGGCACACGCTGATGAGCGGCTCACTCTCACGGCGATCTGCAACAGCTGTAAGAGTGAGGCAGGTTCAATGACTCACCGGCTGGTGGCGGGAGAGGAGCAGGTCCTGATTGGGGCGAGAGATGCGTATGCCCCGCTCTGCCGCTCGTGCTGGAATGACGCGCAGCGCTGTCGCCGCTGACTACTCGAACAGCCAGATCTCGCCGCGTGCAGCGGCTGGGACGGTGAGGTAGAGCGCGCTCGCCGGAGAGTTGTAGCGGAACAGCATCATGATCGGGCGGTCCGCTGGCGGGGGTGTCGGGTTCGCGGAGATGATGGTGGGCCCGTCGCCGCCGATGTTCCAGGCGAGGCTGATGCTGCCTTCGTACAGGAACACGAGCACGAAGCGCGGGTTGGTGATCGAGCCCGCGGGCACGGGACTGTTGGCGATCGGAGTGCTGTGGTTGAACCCGTAGATGCACTTCTCCGTGTAGGAGAGCTCGAAGCCTACGGGCACGGGGTTGGGCTGGGCTCCATCGGCCAGCTGTACCAGAAGGTTGCCTGTGAACTTGATCGTAGCGGCCATGGTGTTGCCTTAGTGTAGGGGGAGAGGTTCTCTGTGCCCTTCAAAACCGTGACACGGCGAGGTCAGGTTTACTACGTGCCGAGCGCGCTGCCTGTGCCGCCTGAGCACTCGGACGCCGCACCGGCGGGTCGGGTAGACCCTTCAGCCCCTGCTTTCTTTGTGGCCTCCTGGAGCCCCGTGCCGGCGCTGGCGGCTCCGGATCGAGCCCTGGGGCCCCAGGAGCCCCTGCGGAGCTCTACGCTCACTCCAGAGCCCAGCTCTGGCGCCACGCGCGGGACCGAGCCAGGAGCCACGCGGGAGCACCGCGCGCGTCGTCGCCGGGGCGGGGGATGAGCATGCCGCCAGGGCCGTAGAGGCCCGATCGGATCATGGCAGCCCGCGTCATGGGCCCAGGAATTCCGTCGGGATCAAGGTTCATCCCGCTTTGCAGGTCCTTCCACATCGACAGGTCCTCTCCGGCTTCGATGTCGAGCGCGAGGTACCCCGCATCTTTCAGTGCCAGGAAGGGCAGCGCGGAGGGGTCGCCGTGTCCGCGCTGAGGCTTGAGGCGCCCCGTGGTTTTGTTCACGCTCCAGACGTGACAGTGTCCGTAGAAGGCGCACAGCGCGGCGCCTGCGCCGTGCGCGCTGAGGGCTCGCGTCAGCATCCCCATGTACGGCGCGCCGTTCCTCCACGGAATCACGCGCGGAATGCCGCAGTGATAGGACCACTCATCGCAGAGTCGAACGTAGCGGTCCAGCTGTACGCGTGTGAGCGTCCCTTCCGAAGTCTGTACGAGCTCCCATCCGTCTGTGTACCGATTGACCTGCGCGGCATGCCAGGACGCGCCACTTCCTGGGTCTGAGCTTTGGATCGCGGACTCGTCCAGGTCCTTCGTGAGAGTCCATGACTTGTGGTCTTCCTTCGCGTTGTACTGCGAGAAGACCCAATCCTTCCAGGACTCGATCCACGGCTTCGAGTCCAACACGCGAACAGTACCGGAGGTGGTGTGCGTTACGTGCCCCCGGATCCAGTCGGTAGCGGGATCTCGGCGCGTGACCTCCTTGATCTTGCGCACCGCCGAACCCTTCCCCCGCGTGACCGCGCGCACGACCTCCGGGGGGTCCAAGAAGCAGGCCGTATCTGGCACTTCGATTCGCTGCCCGTAAAGAACAATGCTCATGCCCTTAGGGTAGGGCTGAGTTGCTTTTCTTTGAAACTCAGGCACCGTTAGAGAGTGCCTCGGCCCCTTACATCCCTGCCGACCCGGTTAGCCCGCGCGCTGGCGCGCGGCGCGGCGTGGAATTGGGTCTATTGGAAGGCCGTGATTCACGCGGATGAGCGCGAAGTGTTGGTGGCATCTGTGCCGCAGCGGCTGGTCCAGGCCGTGGAGCGTGGGGAGATGACGCGGCGCCACGCGGCGCAGCTTCTGGCTTCGCGCGACAGCCCCTCATTGGAAGTCTTTACGCCGTACGTTCCGTTGTGGAGCGAGGCGCTGTCCTTGCTGCTCTCTCTGCGGGTTGACGCGCGTCGCGCCACGCTGTTTGGTCAGACCGCGCAGGACTTGGCATTGGAAGGACGGTGGCGGGAGGCGTTTGATGCGGCATCGGCAGCCGCGTCAATTGAGCGAGCGTACTCGGGTCGTGTCGTGAAGTGGCGCGCGCTCCTTGGCTTGATTACACAGGAACTGGTACATTCCAGTAATGGACTCGAACGATTCGACTCGCGCATTCAATCCGCAGCAGAAGCGACCCTTGGAGATTCGACTTCGCGACATGAAGGCCGACGGCGGCCTCAGCGAAGCTGAAGCCCTTCGACTGGGGCGGCACACCGCTGACGCGCTGGTCTTGATTCGCTTTCTGGCGGATGGAGACCGGCTTGTTATGCAGCTCCATACGCAGAACGGCGCTACGCAGAAGGAGCTCGGTGTGGAAGCGCTGTTCGGTGCGTGGTTGCGCCTGACGGCCCACATCATCTCCATGCCTGCGCAGGACGACATGAAGAAGCGTCAGGGCTTCTTGACGTATGTCTTGAAGCTCCTGAACTTGGATGAGCGCCTTCAAGTCATCCAGAGCGCTTCGGGGGGTCCGGGATCACATTCTTCGCCAGCGGATGGAGTTGGGTCGTCTTTGGATTGAGGGCCCCGCCGGCCCCCACGCTCACACGGCGCACGCCGGGATCGCCGTGTGAGTGCACGTACCCGGCCTTCAACGCCTTGGAGCCCGGGTAGTCCAGGACGTAAAGGTTCCTCCACTGATGTGGCGCAGAGAGAAACACCTGCGTCATAGGCTGCCCACATTCGGGGCAAGGGATCGTGTCCGGTTTGGCGGAGATCGAGCAGAAGTGTTCGATGACGTGGTCGTTGTCGCACTTGAAGTCGTAGGTCGGCATGTGTGCTCCTATGAGCAGCTTGCATCAGGTTCCCCTGGCGGTCGAGGCTGCATGCTCTCGTCGAAGGCAACGGACGGGGCCGCCGCTGCGAGGGCGGCCTCTACTTCTGTCAGCGAGGTCTGGATGGATTCCAGCCCCGCGAGGGCTTCGTTGTCGGCGCTGGAGCCGAATAGCCCTTCGAGCATGTCAAACGCCGCAGCGATGGGGGCGGGGTCTGGACCCACACACAGCAGGACGACACCGGTAACGTATTCGTCACCGGTGTCGAAGTTTGGGCGGTTTGGGTCGCGTGTGTCATCCATGGTCAAGATGACGTCGGACAAGAACGACCCCACACCGCCTTGCCCATGGCGCGTTGTGGTGAACACGTCCGCGTTGGGCGTCGAGAAAATTGCCTGGAGCTGAGAGAGGTAACCGTTGATCTCGGCGATCTGCCGAGTGAGGCGGTCCACCTCACGACTCAGCATGTTCAGGTATGCGTTGTTAGTCTCGTTGATGTTGCGCGAAGCCCCGCTAAGCGTTTGCAGGTTCTCTACAGCCAGGTCAAGTAGCCGTTCAAGGCCTGGAAAGATCGCGGCCACTGACGACGTTCGAGCCCAGTCTGGCGCTGCACTCAAGCGCGAGTCTGTCAGTTGTGCGTTGGAGGTCGGCCGGCGCCACTCCGCGCACGACGACAACAGGTTGTAGGGGTTCTCCACCCGTGCGGCGCTATCCGTCCGGGGTTCGCCTGCGGCGTTGGACCGTGGCGGCGCGGGTACAGATGCGCCGGCACCGGCGGGGGCCTCCGTCCTCGACTTGAACGCGACGTGATAGAAGACGCTGGAAGCGGTGAACTCTTCGGTGTCAATGTACCTGTTTACGATGCCGTCGTAGCGCGCAACCTTCAACACCTTTGCGCCGAACCGGCCCGTTTGCCCCTCGCGCAGGTCGGTACTGCTGAACAAGTCCAGCACACTTGCAGCCGTTTTCGCGCGGAAGTCCGTGGAGCGGATTACTGCGTACTCAGTGGGTACGACTCGCGCGCCATCGTAGCTCAGAAGCGCCACGGACTGAGGAACGCGCTCCCATTCCAAGACAGGGAAGTGGCCGCGCCCGGAGGGCCCCACTCGAATGTTTCGTGGCACAAAGTCGGAGACTCCACGGCTGGCGCTGACGCCGTTGGCGCTGCGTGCTCGGCCAAACAGCCGGTCGAAGAACGTTGCAGAGCTCAGAAGGCTCGTGACATCGGTGGCTCCCGCAACCAAGAGGCTGTAGGCCCAGTAGCTTTGTGGTGAGAACTTGGGCCTGTTCCGGTCCCCCGCGTCGTACAGCGATTCGGCCAACGTCTTGACGAAGTACGCGTTACCTCCGAGGAACAGGTCACGCGGGTTGAAGATCTGGGAAAACGACGGGCTTTGGCGCAGCTGATTTGCGCTCGAAGCGGGCAGTCCGTTCAGGATGTTCTGCTCTGGGATCTGCACAAAGTTTGATCCGGGCTCATCTGGGTTGTTCGGGCGACTTGCGAACGACACCAGCCCCTTCTTTGGAAGGGGTACAACCAAGACGTACACGCCGGCGCTGTCCAGGAGCTGGTTGACAAAGCCCGAGATTGCGCTGACGGATGCTTGTACAGCCGCGTTGGCGAGCTGTACGCGCACGCCCTCTTCGGTTTGCACAAGCGTCTGCGTCGCGCGCGCTTGTGTGCGCACCAGTGTTAGCGCGCCCTTTACGGCGTCAAGGCCATTACCGACAGCACTGGCGAGCGTGTCAACGGCGGGGGGTAGTGTCAGGTCCAGACTCTTCCAGGCCATCTGTGTTTCCTTTGGCAGGGTGCTGCATTTCCAGTAGCCGCCGTGCCTTTGCCAGCTTGTCCAGGGCCTGGATCCGCAGTAGGGTGGTCAAAAGCTGGCCTACGCCTTGCGCCGTTGCGAGGAGCCTTGGCTGCTTCGTCCAGGTCATCACACAGGAGTCTATCACATGCGGCACAGCGCGCTTCTTCAGGGATCCGGTACTACGGTCAACGTCCATGACCCCAAGACGGGGATGTACATGGATTTGAACTTCGAGCCGGGGCAGACGCACTACCCGCTGCGGGTGTTGATGAACGGGGTCACGCACACCGTCTTCTTCCGTCTTCAGCGTATCGAGGTGGACTCGGAGGAGGACATCGTCGCCTCGCTCCGTGTTCCGGCGAGCCCTTCGGATCAGCCGCCGCCCCGTTTGAACGTGCAACCGCATCCCGCAACGGTGCTCAAGCCGGAGGACCGAACTCGCGCGGCGGTTGAGGGTGCTCGGGCCAATCCGCTTCCGCCGCATCCCGCGACTGTGCAGACGCCGAACGACATCACACGGGCGGCACGTGAGGCCCTTCGCGATCCGGCGGCGCGACGGATTCAAACGGCAGAGCGCGTTGCGGCGGAGGTGAAGGCCGATCGGCTGCGGGAAGAGCCGGTCATGTCGGATGAGGAGCTGGTTGACCTGCGGGAGCGGGTGGCCGCCCAGCAGCAGAAGAATGCACGCGCGACCATGGGCGCCCTGGAACCCCTGGTAGACAGTGATGTCGACGCGACGCTGCTGGACGAGTATCCGATGTCGGACGAAGAGGTCGAGGCCCTTCAGAAAGACGCTGCGTCGCACCGGGCGCAGCGCTCGGCTGGGGAGAGTGGGGAAGTGAACGTGGAGTTCGTCGAAGAGGAGGCGGGCCTCGAAGAGGCGCCGGTGCTCGACGTGGCGTCGAAGACTGCGGCGCCGGGCAAGAAGCCCAAGAAGAGCGCCGTGACCCTCCGCTGAGGGGAGGGCCCTCAGGCCGTCAGGCGACGACGGTCTGCACCGTCTGGAGCTTCTGGTAGTCGAGGAGGATGTTCGTGTGGGCCTCCTCGCCCAGCAGCACGCCGGCCGCCAGCAGCGCGGCCGGTCCCGCAGAGACCACCAGACTGGTGTCGGTGTGCAGCGTGATGTCCGCCGGGGCGCCGCCGATCTGTGCGACCGCCAGCTCGCCGGCGCCGCAGGCGAGGTAGGTGCGCTCGACGTCGCCCAGGCTGCCCGCGCCCACGGCGGTGGCGCGTACCAGGGCGGATGCAGCCAGATCGGAGTTGATGTCCGTGGCGATCGTGCCGATGGCCGTTGTCGCCGCGATGTACTCGACCAGGATGTCGTTGCCCGTCACCGTGATCAGGTCGGCACCCTGGCCGCCGAGGATCTTCACGTTGATCAGGTTGCCCTGATTGCCCGCGCGCTGCGCCTGGAGCCGAAGGCGGTTGGTCGGGTCGGTCCCCGCCACCAGGAAGTCTGCGAAGGCGGAACCCGTGCCGTCCCCGCCCTGGAGGAAGCGGAAGGGGCGCTCGCCGGGAGCGTTCGGTCCGACGATCGCCGACTTCTCGGCGAAGGCGGCCACGACCTGATTCGCGATCACAGCGGTGGCCGTGATCCAGACGCTGGCGAGGGCCGAGCCCGCGACCTGCGCGGCGATGGCCGTGGTGGTCGGAGCGGCCACAGCCGGGACGATCGTGATCAACACGCGGCCATCCGCGTACTCCTCGACGCTGACAGAGCCGCCGCCTGAGGGCTCCTTGATCCAGACCCCGATCTGGTTGCCGCCGGGGCCCTTCTGCACGGCGGTGAACGTGAGCAGAAGCTCAGGCTGGTTGTACAGGGTCACGGTGCCCGCCGCGCTGTAGGACACCGCCGTCACACGCTCGCGGTAGATGTTGAGCTCGGCCTTCAGGCCCGGGATCAGGTTCTCGCCACGGATCGTCAGCGCGGCGCCGGCGCCCACGGAGACGCTGCCCTCGACCTGATGGATGCGCGGGCGGTCGCCCGGGATCCACGCCATCGTGTAGGTCATCGCCGGGCGCGTGCGCAGCGGGATGACCACGCCGGCTCCGGTCACGGCGGGGATGCGGCGCTGAGAGAGCTTGCGCAGCTGCGGGCGGAGGCGGTCCCACACCGGCCCTGAGCAGCGGACCACGACGGTCTCGCTTCCGTTGACGGAGGCCCGGGTAAAGTTCGCTTCGGGGGTCAGCGTCTCCAGGCCGAGGATGTCGCTGATGACGGCGGATGCGTTGGCGGTGATCGTAATCTGTGCGTACACGGGGTGCCCCTTTCGTCCCTGTAAATAGGGTGAGCAGGCTGAGTATAGTCAACCGACCTTTGTCGTAGTACACCGCGCGGGGGATAGATCCAGCGCGATTGGCGCCGTGAGAGGGAGGAGCGACGGAGACGGGCCTGAAAACGTCAGAGGCGCTGGGGGGTGGATGTGCGCCGCAAGGAGATTCCGCATCCCGTCGAGCTGCGACTTGAGGCTTTGAAGCGCGACGTTCAGCTCCTCGAACTTTGTAGCGTGACTGCCCGCTGGCCCGAGCAATACGGCATCGGGCGCTTGGGTCACGACCTTGAAGACAGACCCTTGGGGGCTGAACTCGATGTTTCCTCCGAGGGCGTGTACCGCGTAAAGCTGACCGTCCCGCACCTCGAAACGCATGCGCCCCCGCGAGACGACATTCCGGGCGCCTGCGACGACTTCGTTGACGTTTCCGCCCACCTGTGTCGTCTGATCTTGGGTCACGTACAGAGTGTGTGAACCCCCGACGTTGAGGCTGTCGTTACCTCCTACGTCTCGTTGGGCGTTTGCTTCGTGTTGAACCAGGACGTTTCCGCTGACGCGCTCTTCGCTCCGCCCTTCTACTTCTACGGCCCGCCGACCCTGGAACCGCAGGGGGTTGACGTCGCTGCTGGCCCCGCCTCCGTGCTGGTTGATCCCGCCGGCGGCGAAGAGTTCGCAGGCGCCGGAAGCGTTGACGTGGAAACGGAAGAGGCTCTGGCCTTCGCGCGTAGTGACCTCCAGCTTTACGACATCGCCGGTGTGCCCGACGTCCAGCTTGATGGTGTAGTTTTCTTCGTCCGCACCCGTCTGCGTGATCTGATCGGTTCCGCCACGCCAGACGAAAGATGTTTTTCCGTTCTCATTGAGGATTTGGCTTTCGCCCATCCACGAGACCATGCGGTAGAGACCCGTGACAATCTGTACGAGGTCACTGTCTCCAAACGCCTGCACTTTAGAGAGCGCCCCGCCGCGAAGTTGCGCCACTTTTCCATGAAGTGCTGCGACGGAGGCCCCATCGGGACTCGTTCCGACAAAATCCCCTGGGAGAATATCTCGTGGTTCATTCGGCGCGCGCGACGACGCCCCAAGGTTCCTTTGGAGGATGGGGTCGTCGCCGCCGTGCCCGGGTACGTCCGTGACGGCTTGGGGGGTCTCCGAGTTCGTTGCGGCGACCTCGGGCGGCAGGACGCCCATGATGTAGGGCAAGCCCAGGGCCCAGGTGACCACCACGACGGTGCGCGGCGGGAGAAGCGTGATGTCGCCCGGATGGGCACGGATTCGACCCATTTGCATGGTGCGTCCCGAGTTCAGTACGACGCGATAAACTTGTCCGCGCGCGTCGCAGCTGAGAATGGTCCCGCGTTCAATGTGCGGAGTGCCGGCGCCGGTGGCGCCGGCCAGGGGCCCCGGTCCGCGCGGGTCGGCCATACCCTCTGGGATGAGAGGGTCTCGGGTGTTGTGTTGACGTCCGGAGGGGCGAGAAGCAGTACGACGGCCAGCCATAGCCGTAGCGTACGCTACAGGGCGTTCACAGTGGAGTCACCGAGGCCGGTGTCGCTGAAGTTGCCCATGCGGTTGTACGACGGCTCAGGGAACACGTTGGGGGCGAGCCCCAGGACTGCGTCCATGAGTGCGCGACCGACCGACGGCACCTCCATGGCGTCCGAGGCCTGATAGGGCAGGATGCGGTCGCAGAACCCGCTCACCTGCTCCATCACCATCGCCTGCCCGGCTCCGATCTGCATGCCCCAGCTGTTGACCATGCAGAGCTCCAGGTAGCAGCTGGCCACGAGCGTACGGCTCTTGGTGCGCATGATGACGGCCATCCCGAATGGGATGTAGAAGAGCTCGCTGTCCAGGTTGATGAAGAACTGCGAGTTGGGAGAGCCCTCGAACGCAGCGGGGTCATCGAACTGGTCGGGGTTCAGGCCGCCCACCTCGACCGCGTTGTGGTACAGCGCGCGGAGGAGATTCCGCCCGTTGATCATCACGCGCTGCACGTTCCACGAGCTCTGGCTCTTGCCGCGCAGGAAGTACGAGCGGCCGGAGCCGATCGCCATCATCGGCGTGACCGGGGCTTGGGTTTGGACGCCAAACGCCGTAAACATCCCGAGCGCCATGAGCGTTCGGGGTGTGTTGCGCTCCGGCCGGGCCACAGCTCGGCGGGCAGGGCCTGCGAGAAGCAGGGTGTCATCCGGGTGCGCGGCGTCGTACGTCGCGTTGTCGAGGATGCGCTCGACGTGGTTCCGCTGAAGGGACCACGTGGCCAGGGACTTGGTGACGCCGATCGGGTACGTTGCCATGGGGCTCTCTACTCCGTAGGGTAGGGTGAATCAGGGGGCCTTCGAGCGGTCGTAGAGGGCGGAGCCCCTAAGGGCCAGCCGGGTCAGGGTCGTGTTGTCATGCGCAGAGGCCAGTTTGGGCGCTCCCTCCAGGGCTCCACTTCGTGCCTCTTCAAGAACGTCCAGAGCTCCCATTCGCGCCACTTTGACAGCGATGTGGTCCAGCACGGGTGAGCCGGTGAGCGACGCTTGGGCTTTCTTCCCACCCATGCCGAGAAAGGACGCACCCTCTCCTGCGCCCATGGCCGACGCCACAGGAGCGACGACGCCAGTGGCTTTGCCGGCAAAATTCACGGCCTTCCCGCCCATGCCGGCTGAGGCCAAGGGCCCGGCGCCGAACAGGCCCTTGCCGAAGTTCCCTGCCCCTCGGAGCAAGGCGCCGCCGGCGCCGCGAACGGCGGCGCCGAACAGCGCTTTCTTTTCCCAGTAGGTCAAGATCACACCACGAGGTGGAAAGCCACCGTGTTCAGGGGGCGCGGCACCTTGCCGTTGAAGAACAGCTCGATGCGGTCAGCGGAGAACTCGCTGACGCCGATCGAAGTGATCGACCCCTCAAGGAGGGGCGGACCGAAGCGCGCCACGCGGCGGCTCTTGAGCTGCTCAGCGCCATCTCCGACGGCGCGCGCGATCTCGTTGATCGTCTCGGGCAACACGTTGTACTGCCCGATGAACGACTCCAGGAGATCCTGGAAGAACATGGAGATGAAGTCCACGTTCTTCACCACCGACAGCTCCCCCGTTTCGATGGCGGTGGGGTCCGTCGTGAGCTGGTGGATGCACTCCGGGAGGGCCCCGGGGGTGCGCTGGATGCAGACGAAGAGACCGCCGTCCGACAGGCGGGACAGCTGAGGCTCGCTGAAGTACCCCTGGGCGTGCACCAGCTTGGTAAAGCCGACGAACGAGCCGTTGGTGAGTCCGGCCTGCGGCGGGATTCCGGCGATGACACCGCCCACAGCGCAGGCGAGGTAGTAACTGGGCTGAAGCCCCGCCAGCGTGCGCGTCGAGGGCACCGCGCGCGCCAGGGAACCGTCGCGCAGGTCGGAGACCTCCACCTGATCGGGCCACATCATCGTGAGGCGCTTCGACCGAACCGACTGCGCGATGGTCACCAGCGCCAGGAGCTGATCCTCCAGGGACAGCGCGCGGACGATCCGGTAGTTCTGCGCGTTCGGCGTGGTGTTGTCG
>ERZ761594.492-NODE-492-length-11309-cov-6.847521_pt1 | contig 11309 bp, 10 predicted proteins | sample MGYA00511036_ERZ761594 | MGnify/ENA primary metagenome ERZ761594 (study PRJEB28899, sample SAMN03785561) | bioreactor sludge metagenome | biome: EBPR Sludge; feature: EBPR Bioreactor; material: 0.22µm filtered reactor supernatant | place: Saint Lucia: Queensland... | reverse complement strand
TCGACCTCCAACTCCTTGATTCGCATTTCGTTACCGCCGGTCAGCCGCCATTGGTAGCCGCCGCAGAGCGGACACGGATCGTACAGTTCGCCGACCGCTATCGCTTGAGCGCAGTTCAGGCACCACGCGCGGCCCGGCAGGGTGATGATGTCCAATTCCGCCGTCGCCGCGATCGTATTATCGCGCACGACTTCGAAGGCGAAGCGCAAAGCATCCAGTTCGACATTCGCCAGCGCGCCGATTTCCAGCCAAACCCGCCGCACCCGACTGAAGCCTTGTTGCCGGGTCTGCGTGGTAACGGCGTCGATGATGCCTTCGCAAAGCGAGAATTCATGCATGAGCGATTGGCGAGCCGCTCAAACGCCTACGGCGCGCCTGGACTATGATCGGTTAGACAATCAATCAGCCGACCAACAGCGCCGCGCCGGCAACCGCGATAGCGCCGCCGCTCAACCGTAGCCATTGCGCCGCCGCGCCGCGTCGCGCCAGCAAGCCGATGCCGATGCCCGCGCCGTGCAACAGCGCGGTTGCCAGCATGAAGCCCAGGCTGTACCACAACGCGCTCGCTTCAGCGGCCATTTCCGCCCCGTGCGCATGGCCGTGGAAAACGGCGAACGCCCCGACCAAGGCCATGCTCGCCGCTGGCGGCAAGCGCGAGGCCAGCATGATCAGCACGCCGAGAATCAGCACCGAACCGGCGATCCCCAATTCCACCAGCGGCAATTGAATGCCCAGAAAGCCGAGCGCGCCGCCTGCCGCCATAGTCAGCACAAAGGTCAGCGGCGCCAGCCAAAGCGCGCGACCTCCCACTTGAGCCGCCCACAAACCGACGGCGACCATCGCCAGAACGTGGTCCAGGCCGCCGATGGGATGATCCAATCCCGCCGTGAAATCCAGGTGGGGCAGCCCCGAAGTATGAGCTTGAGCGACGCCGCTCGTCGCCAGCAGCGCCAGAGCGAGCAACCCGTGGTTTCCAAAAGAAGCTAATCGCATGAAGATCTCCCAACAATGGTGAGAAGTTGCGCAAGTCGTGTGTTTGGCCGGCCAGAGAGCTATTTTCCGTAATGCAAGTCGCGCGGTCATTATCGCGCGCCGTGGCCTCAATCCTTCAAGGTGGCGAGGAACGAGATCAGTTCGGCGCGTTCCTTCTCGTTCGGCAAGCCCAGCAGCGTTTTCTTGGTGCCGGGCAGGAATCTATCGGGCGCGGTGAGATAGTCGTTCAACTCCCGCTCGGTCCAGACGCCGCCGGCTTCCAGCAACGCGCGTGAATAGCCGTACCCTTTGGCTCCGGCTTTGGGCGCTCCGACGATGCCCCACAGTCCGGGCGCGACCCGCATCGGCCCATTTTTCTCGATGCTGTGACAGACCACGCACTGACCGGCGGGTCCGTCCAAACCGACAGGCTTGGCCGCGTAGCGATAGCTTTGGTCGGCGGAGGCGGGTCCGATCAAGGTGAAAAAACCGTTCACGGGGTCGATCACCCACAACACGCCCGCAAATATCAAAAAGGAAACCGCGATCATCAAGATCGGCCGCACGAGTTGCCGTGGCATGGTCCGCCCTCCTCCAGCGATTACTGAACTATAGTTATCCTCATAACTATAGCCATAACATTCACAGATTTTTTGTAAGTCAAATTGGACGGGACAGCGAGCTAAATCACAAACTTTCCGAACGGCGAGCAGGAGGGCGTTGATGGTGGAGCGACGCAGATCGATACCCGGCGCCAGTTGTTTTGAATGTGAATGGCGCGAGCAGACCGAATGGCGCGTCCTGGCCGATGACGAAATCAGCTTGCTCACGCAAGCCAAGAAATGCCGGATGTATCAGACCGGCGAGCCGATTTTTTCGGCGGGCGAGCCGAGTCACGGCATCTATTGCATCGTCTCCGGCACGGTTGCGATTCGCAAGGTCGATGCCGACGGCAACGCCGTGCTGGTCCAACTCGGCTATCCGGGCGACACCTTGGGCTATCGGGGCCTGTTACTGGGTGAGAAGCGCCGGCATAACGCCGAAGCGTTGGGACCGAGCAAGGTGTGTTTCATCGACCAGCGCGTGGTCAAGACTCTGCTCGATAAAAATCCCGCCTTGGGCTTGGAATTCGTTCGGCGAGTCACCGCCGATCTGGACGACGCGCACGCCAAGTTGGTGCAAAACGCCACCTTTTCCAACCGCACTAAATTCGTTCACCTGCTGTTGGTGCTGATGAACCGTCACGGCCGCACCGCCACCGACGGCAGCCGGGTGATGCAGTTGCCGCTGTCGCGGCGCGACCTCGCCTCGATGATCGGCGCGCGCCACGAAACCCTGTCGCGGATCATCAGCCGGCTGGAGGAAGACGGCATCGCCCGGTTTTCCGGGCGCACCGTGCATGTGGCGCAACCGAATTCCCTGCTGGAGGAAATCAGTCCGCCGTTGCTGGGTTGATTGCCTCGGATGCCGCGCCGGTTTTAGCGGGCGGGCTACGACCTCAGCTTTTTCGGGTGACCATCATGGTGGTTTGGTATTCGATCACCTGCTGTTGGCGCTGGTTGTAGGCGTTATTTTTGTAGATAAACAATAACCGCTCCGGATTTTTAGTGGCCCGCAGCTCAACCACTTCGGCATCGGCCCTGAGCGTATCTCCAAACAGCACCGGCGCGGTGATCTTCATGTTGTCCACCCCAAGATAGGCATGGATTTCGTAGCCGTCTTGCGCCAGCAGTTCGGCGATGGTGTCCGCGTGATGGAGCAGACCGTCGGCGACGGCAAAAATGAGAGGGCCCGCCAGAGAGCGTTCCTTGAACCAGGTTCCCTTGGCATATTCGGAATTACTGTGAATCGCCATGTTGAACCAGGTCAGTTGATGGAGGATGGAGAAGTCTCCGACATCGAGGGTTCGAGACACCCGACAAGGAATTTTGGTGCCTGCGGTTACTATAGCCATAAAAAGATGGTCCTCTTTAATAATCGGGTCCGACGGAAAAATCGCCGTGCCGGAAAACCGCCCTCGGCCAACAAATCATCAGGCGGTTCTCCGGTTGTTCATCTCGCATGGAGCCCTCGGCAAAAAGGGATCATGGATGATCGCGATTATCCTCGTTCGATCGTAAGAAAAATTCCATGGAAAATTGACGATCATCAAAGCGGCCCACCAACGCGCTACTAGGGTTTTAGTGTTTGCTTCGCTAGCGAGGGGCGCGCGCTGATGCATGATGTCAACGATATCGATCTCGACTCCTACGAGATCAACAATCCCGATGGTTACGAGGGGGCGCTGGGCGGGCTGACCCGCCGCCAGTTCCTGAAATACTGCACCGGAGTCGCCGCGACCTTGGGGCTGTCGGCGCTGATGGGCATCCGCATCGCCGAGGCGGCTACCGCCAAGACCCGGCCGCCGGTGATTTGGCTGTCGGCCCAGGAATGCACCGGCTGCACCGAATCCTTGCTGCGCGCTTATCACCCGAGCCTCGAAGCCTTGATCCTCGACATGATTTCGCTGGATTACCACGAGGCGCTGTGCGCGGGGGCCGGCCATCAGGCCGAGGCGTATAAAGCCAAGTCGATGAAGGAGAACTGGGGCAAGTTCGTGTTGGTGGTGGACGGTTCGATTCCCACCAAGGACGGCGGGGTCTACTGCATGGTCGCCGGCAAGCCGATCCTGGAGGCGGTTCAGGAGGCGGCGGAAGGGGCGGCGGCGATCATCGGCATCGGTTCGTGCGCCTCCTGGGGCGGGATTCCGTCCAGCGATCCCAATCCCACCCACGCCAAGCCGGTGCATGAGGTTTTGCCCGGCAAGACCGTCATCAATATCCCCGGTTGTCCGCCCAATCCGTACAACTTCCTGTCCACCGTGCTGTATCTGTTGACCTTCGGCAAACCGCCCGCCCTGGATACCAAGAACCGGCCCAAGTTTGCCTACGGTCGGTTGATTCACGAAAACTGCGAACGGCGACCACACTTCGACGCCGGGCGCTTTGCCTTGGAGTTCGGCGACTACGGCCATCGCCAGGGCTTTTGTCTTTACAAGCTCGGCTGCAAAGGCCCGGAGACTTACGCCAACTGTCCGTCAATCGGCTTTGGCGATGTCGGCGAGGGCAACTGGCCGGTGGGGACGGGACATCCCTGCTTCGGTTGCACCGAGAAAGGCATCGGCTTCACCAAGCCGATCCACGCGCTCGCCACGGTGCAAACCTACGCGCCGCCGACGGCGTTCCCGGCGGTGGCTTCGGCGAAGGGCGAGGGGGTCAGTCCCGCCGCCGCCGCCGTGATCGGCGGGATCGCCGGACTGGCGGTCGGCGCGGGGGCGATGGCCTTGCGCGGCATGGATGGCGGGGCAAAATCCGACGCCGATTCGGGCGAGCAATCCTGAGAGGTGCGCCATGAGCCTGAGCCGCCGACAGTTTTTGCGGGGCGCGGCCGGAGCGGTCGCCACCGCCGCCGCCTCGGTCGCGGACGCGAGCGCCCCGTTTGCGCCGCGCGAGAACAAGCCCCTCCCTCCCAAAGCCATCGGGATGCTGTACGACTCGACCCAGTGCATCGGCTGCAAGGCGTGCGTCAGCGCCTGCAAGGACGCTAACGGGATGCCGGTCGAGCAGCCGCAAGCCTTGGCGGGTTGGAACGAAGGCACCTGGGATACCGCCGAGGATTTATCCGGCAAGACCTTGAACGTGATCCGCGTCTATCAAAACGGTACGATGGCCGAGAAAGACCGGGAAATCAACGGCTATGCCTTCGTCAAGCGTCATTGCCTGCACTGCCTTGACCCCTCCTGCGTGTCGGTGTGTCCGGTCAGCGCGATGCAAAAAAATCCGATCACCGGCATCGTCACCCACGATCCCGACGCCTGCATCGGCTGCCGTTATTGCGTGTTAGGCTGCCCGTTCAACGTGCCGCAGTATCAGTTCGATGAAGCCTTGGGCCAGATTTCTAAATGCCAGTTTTGCAGCCACTTGTTGAAAGACAATCCGCTGTTTTCCGAAGACGGCGCGGCGCAAGGCAGCGCCTCGGCCACCGAACTGTGGAAAAACAGCCGGATTCCGGCCTGTTGCGACGTGTGTCCGACCGGTGCATCGCTGTTCGGTTGGGTCGAGGATCTGCAAAAGGAGGCCGAACAGCGTCTGGCGCTCAAGCCGGGCACGATGTACGACTTTCCGCGCGGCTTGCTGGGCGGTGACCGGACGCCCAACGTCGCGCCAGTCGGTGCGTACAAACCGCACATTTACGGCGAGAAGGAATCCGGCGGCACCCAAGTTCGCTATCTGACCGGCGTGCCGCACGAAAAATTGGGCTTGCCCGCGCTGCCCGATCATTCCTCGGCCGCCGTGACGGAGGGGGTCCAACACACGATCTATAAGGGCTTGATCGCGCCGATTGCCCTGCTGGGCGGCCTGGTCATGCTGGCCCGGCGCAGCGTCAAGCACGACGAGCCGGCTGAGAAGGATAAAGATGGGCAGGAGCGGCCGTCATGAGCGCCGCCGCGCACCGGCCGCTCGGCGGCAAAGTCGTCACCAGGCCCTTCCTGATTCTCGGTCTGTTCGTGCTGATCTCGGCCTATTTCATCGCCCGGCGCTTTTTGTTCGGTATGGGCGATGTGTCCAACATGAACAACGGCTTTCCCATCGGCACCTGGGTGGTGCTGGATGTGGTGATCGGCACCGCCTTCGGCTGCGGCGGGTTCGCCATGGCGCTGTTGATCTACATTTTCAACCGCCACGCCTACCATCCGCTGATGCGTCCGGCCTTGCTCGGCGGCGTGTTCGGCTACACTCTGGGGGGGCTGGCGGTCATGATTGACCTCGGCCGCTACTGGCATGCTTTCCATCTGCTGATGCCTTGGTACGCCCAGCCGAACTCGGTGATCCTGGAGGTGGGATTGTGCGTCATGGCCTATGTCACCGTGTTGTGGCTGGAGTTCTGGCCCGCGTTTCTGGAGCGGATGCCGCTCGGCTTCAAGCGGCGCTACGGCCTGGATAAATTGCAGGCGCTGTTAAAACGCTACATGTACGTGTTGGTCGCGCTTGGCGTGTTGCTGCCGACCATGCATCAATCCTCGCTCGGCACAGTGTTGCTGATTCTCGGCCATAAGCTGCCGGCGTTGTGGAACACGCCATGGTTGCCCTTGCTGTTTTTGAGTTCGGCGCTGGCGATGGGCTACGGGGTGGTAATGCTGGAAGCGACCCTGGTCAATCGAGCCTTTAACACCCCGTCGGAAGTGACGCTGTTCGCCCGGCTATCGCGCGTCGCCGCCGGGTTGTTGATCGGCTTTTCGGTGCTGCGCTGGGCCGATCTGATGTATCGCGGCCATCTCGACTTGGCCTTTGCCGGCGATTTGAACGGCAATCTGTTCTTGATTGAAAGCGCGCTGTTTATCGCGCCGGTGCTCATCCTGCTATCGGATCGCCGCCACAGCCAGCGCTGGCAGTTCATCGGCGCGGTGTGCATCTTGGCCGCCGGCTCGCTGTACCGCCTCGATTCCTACCTCATCACCCTGGAACCCGGCAACGGTTGGACCTATTTCCCGTCCGCGCCGGAGCTGATGATCACCATCGGCATCGTCTGTTTGGAAATCATGCTGTATCTGCTGTTTATCAAGACCTTGCCGGTGCTGCATGGCGGTGCCGCCGAAGCTCATGGGAGGCCGTCATGACCCGAATCACCATCGATCCCATCACCCGCATCGAAGGCCACCTGCGCATCGACTGCGAGGTGGACAACGGCAAGGTCACCAATGCCTGGTCGTCGGGGCAGATGTGGCGCGGCATCGAGATCATCCTCAAGGACCGCGACCCGCGCGACGCCTGGATTTACGCCCAGCGCATCTGCGGCGTCTGCACCACCGTACACGCCATCGTCTCGGTGCGGACCATCGAAAACGCCTTGCAGCTGGAAGTGCCGCTCAACGCCCAATACATCCGCAACATGATCGTCGCGGCGCACGGCATCCACGATCACATCGTGCATTTTTACCAGCTGGCGGCGCTGGATTGGGTCGATATCGTGTCCGCCTTATCCGGCAGTCCCGAAGGCGCGGCCAAGGTGGGCGCGAGTTTGTCCGACTACCGGCGCAACAGCGTCCAGGAAATCCGCCAGATCCAAGAGAAGTTGAAAGCCTTCGTCGGCACCGGGCAGCTAGGCGTGTTCGCCAGCGGCTATTGGGGCCATCCGGCGATGAAGTTGCCGCCCGATGTCAACCTGCTGGCCGCGACCCATTATTTGCAGGCGCTCGAATACCAGCGCACCGCCAACCGGATCGTCGCCATACTCGGCTCCAAGACCCCGCACATCCAAAATCTCGCGGTCGGCGGCGTCGCCAATCCGATCAATCCCGACAGCCAATCGACCTTGACCTTGGAGCGACTGTTCGCCATCAAGGCCGAGATCGACAAGTTGGGCGAATTCATCAATCAAGCGATGATTCCCGATGTTGCCGCCGTCGGCGCGCTATACGCCGATTGGACGAAGTACGGGGCGGGCGTGACCGATTATCTGTCGGTGCCCGATCTGCCGCTGGACACCAAGGGCACTCGCTTTGAACTGCCCGGCGGCTTCATCGCCAAGGGCGATTTGGCCACCTTGAAGCCGATCACCAGCTATCAGGACGCCTTCTTCCGCGACGGGGTTAAGGAAAGCGTCAAGCACGCTTGGTATCAGTACAAGGGCGGCGATGGGGCGCGCCATCCCTACGACGGTCAGACTCATCCGCATCACACCGATTTTCAAGACAACGGCAAGTATTCCTGGGTTAAAGCCCCGACTTTTTACGAGAAACGAGTGCAAGTCGGGCCGTTGGCCAACGTGCTGGGCATGGTCGCCGCCGGTCACGAGCCGACCAAGCGCCACCTCAATCGGGTGCTCGATATCGCCAGCACGGTCGCCGGCAGCAAGATTCCGGTCGAGGCGCTGCATTCGACCATCGGCCGGATCGCCGCACGCGCGATACGGTGCGCGGTGCTGCTGGAATCGCTGCAAAATCAATGGCAATTGTTGATCGACAATATTAGCAAGGGCGATTTCGACACCTTCAACCGGCCGGTATTTCCCAAGGGCGAGATTCGCGGTTTCGGCTATCACGAAGCGCCGCGCGGGGTGCTGTCGCATTGGGCGGTGATCGAAAACGGCAAGATTAAGAACTATCAGGCGGTGGTGCCGAGCACCTGGAACGCTGGCCCGCGCGACGACAATGACGCGCCCGGCCCTTACGAGGCGTCCTTGTTCGACAATCCGGTCGCCAACGCGGAATTGCCGTTGGAAGTATTGCGCACGGTGCATTCCTTCGACCCGTGTTTGGCCTGCGCCATCCATCTCACCGACAGCAAGCGGCGGCCCATCGTCCATGTCAAGGCGATCTGAATGCGGGTGGTGGTGCTGGGCCTCGGCAATATCCTGCTCCGCGATGAAGGCGTGGGGGTGCGGGTGGTCGAGGCTCTGGCCGAACGCTACGCCTTGCCGCCGGAGATCGAGGTCGTCGATGGCGGCACCGCCGGCATGGAGTTGTTGAATGTGATCGCCGGTTGCGATCATTTGCTGATTTGCGATGCAATCAAGGACGATGCGCCGCCAGGGACGGTGATCAAACTCACCGACGCCGAAGTCCCCGCCTTGTTTCAAACCCGCTTTTCTCCCCATCAACTCGGTTTGGCCGATGTGTTGGCGACCTTGACGCTGAGCGACGAAGCGCCGCGCGCCGTCACGCTGATTGGCGTGGTTCCGCTGGATATGGAGTTGGGGATTGAATTGTCGCCGGAAGTGGGGGCGGTGATGGGTGAGGCAATCAGCGAGGTGACAGCGACGTTGCGCGGGCTGGGTTATCCGCTAACGCTGAAAGACGTGGCGGTGGTTGGCTGCGCTGATGGAGGCGTGGAGTAAAATGCGGAGCCTGCTTGTCGGTGTTAGAGGCAGTGCGTCATTGAAGATAGGCGGTCAGTAAATTTCTTCTAAATTAGCGTCTTGTCTTTGGTGCCGTAGAAATTTCGTAGATAGAAGGAAGCTGTATAATCACTTGTTAGGCGCACTGTGAATCCGAGCTACCTCGTTTCTCACCTAAGGGCTGGACTCTCAGAGCTTCCGTCTGACGTTGATGCTCGTGACGTCGTTCTGGCTGCCTTAGCTTGGCCGACGCAAGGTTGGATTGACCCCGCGTTGGATTGGCTTGAGACCGATGTGGCACTCGATGAAGAAATCGCCAATGAGCTTGAGAGGGTCGCAGTTATAGGGACTTACCCACAGCAGCTTCGCCACCGGGCCTTTCGGCTGGCAAAACGTTGGCGACGGGGCTCATCTGGCTCCAAGCCTTAGATCATGCAAAAATGCGCCTAACTATTCGCTCAAGCGGACAGATCAATCGCTTCGCGATTGATGCTGCCGCTTAGCTCAAGCTACAAGGGCTTCCCCGGATGTCAAGCAAAGACGGACCAAGACGAAAGACGGGGTGATTCGTCGTTGAGGGTATTCGGACGTTAAAGCGCCGAGCCAGGGTCTTGAGCGCTGAGCAGCGAGTCAGGTGCGGACTGGAGAAACTACAACCGGTCATTGGTGCCGTCTGAAGACAGCGGACCCTGATGAAAGACGCGCGCGGGGACCTCATTCGTTAGTCGAGGGCCGCTGGAGCGGCCTCCAAGAGCTAACCAGGCACTCCCCGCACAGGTCCAACCCAAACTCATCGGCGCGGGACGTCATGCGGGGGCGGGATTGCAGGCGAGAAGGTTCTCCAAGGGGTGGTGGGTAACGTGGGTATCGAGCGATCAGGCCGGCATCTTGAAAGCTTCGCCCTTGGCGAGCACGGCCCAGGCCAAGCGAGCGTTTTTGGCGGCGATGGCCACGACCGCCTTCCAATACCCCCGGCGCTGTTCCAGCACCGCCGCCCAGCGGCTGATGGGATCGGTCTTGGTTTTGGCCAGGGCCAGAACGGCTCGGGCACCCAGGATCAACAGGGTTCGGAGGTAGGGGTCGCCGGTTTTGGTGATGCGCCCCAGCCGCGCCTTGCCGCCGGAACTGTATTGGCCCGGCACCGGCCCCCGCCAGGCCGCGAACTGCCGGCCACAGCGGAAATCGTGGCCGTTGCCGACGGTCGCCAACAAGGCGGTGGCGGTGGTTTCGCCCACGCCGCTCAACCGCATCAGCCGCCGCGCCCGCTCGTCCTCGCGGGCCATGTGCGCCAGGTGCCGGTCGTACTCCACAACCCGTTCATCCAGCCGGCGCACCTCGTCCAACAGATCGCCGATGGCCAACCGCGCCCAGCCCGGCAGCGCCTCCAGGCCGGCCGCCGCCTCGCGGCGCACCGTGGCCGCCTTGAGCGGCAGCACGACGCCGAACTCGCTCAGCAGCCCCCGGATGCGGTCGAGCGTGGCCGTGCGCTGCTCGACGAAGCCTTGCCGGGTGCGATGCGGGGTCAGCCGCGCCTGCGGGTCCACGCGCTTGATCGGCACGAACCGCCTGTTCGGTCGCTGGACCGCCTCGCAAATCGCCGCCGCGTCCGCCGCGTCGTTCTTGCCCCGCTGGCCGCTCAACCGGTACGGTGCGACGAACTTCGGCGCCATCAGCCGCACCGTGTGGCCCAGATCCCCGAACAGCCGCGCCCAGTGGTGGGCGCCCGAGCAGGCTTCCATGCCAATCGTGCAGGGCGGCAGCGCGGCGACCCGTTCGTGCAGTTGGTCGCGCGTGACCTTCGGCCATACCAGGGCCGGCTTGCCGTGCTCGTCCACCCCGTGCACCGCGAACACGTTCTTGGCCAGATCGATCCCGACGTCCAGAATAGCCATGATTTCCCCTCCCGAGTCAGTTGATGAGATTCGCAACCCCAGCTTGGCACTCGTTGCCGTTCGCCGCACGGCGACCGGCTCGGGACGGGGAAGTCCCTTTCATTCGTTAGGCCGCCGCGCGCGGCTTGGTCTCGTGTGTTATAATTGCAACCATGTTTCAATACGCAAACGACACTTCTGGATGGAAAGATGATTGGCAATTTGAATATCGCTTTGGCGCTTTTTATATCTTTCCGCCAAACGGAGTTATCGAACCAGTTGATGCACTCAGACAAACTTATGACCTGCGTTCTGCTTCAGGCTGCCAAGCACATATCAGCCTGAGCGAATCGCTCGCTGCTCCACTGTCGGATGAACAGTTGGAGGAAATTCGCACTGCGCTATCCGCCGTTCAGCCCTTCGAGATTCGATATGGGTCTTTGCGAAGTTCTCCGCCATACCCTGGTATTTGTTATTCCATCACGCCGGAAGATAACTTTCGGGCGCTGCGTTCGGCGCTTCATTCAACCTCTGCTTTTGTTGGTGTTCCGCTCAAACACGAACATATCGCGCCTCATATGACGATTGCCG
>ERZ761594.491-NODE-491-length-11331-cov-19389.166726_pt1 | contig 11331 bp, 20 predicted proteins | sample MGYA00511036_ERZ761594 | MGnify/ENA primary metagenome ERZ761594 (study PRJEB28899, sample SAMN03785561) | bioreactor sludge metagenome | biome: EBPR Sludge; feature: EBPR Bioreactor; material: 0.22µm filtered reactor supernatant | place: Saint Lucia... | reverse complement strand
TGTTAATAGACAAATGGTTTAATGGATAAGGAAGAAAAAAGAAGAAAAAAGAATAATAAAATCAATGGTCAAAATTTTGACGCGACAGATGGATTTTTAAAAGCCGCAACATAAAAGACGCATGGAATAATGATTATGAATCGGTGTCAGCCTTCCAGCCAGCCACCGCATGATAGAGTTGTGCCACCTGAGCATCATCCAGAGCATTAAAGCGATCAGTGGCGAATCGCTCTAGCATATAAGCTCTCCGACGGCCATCCAACGCGCCCTTGGTATTGGCGAAAATGAACCGACGCTTTCGGTCTCGCCAATCGGGGTCTTTATAGTGCGCTGATTTCCCTGACGAAAGCCGTCCTATCCACATCCTCAAATATTTTTCGGCCGCCGGATAATCATCCCGAGCGATAAGAACGTAGGAATTTACCTTAAATCGTTGATTTAACGACGACCAGACCACCCCATAGCCTTTAGGCCGTTGCTTGACCCGCTTTTCAAGATTGACGATTTCCTCAACCAGCCGTTTGAGCGTTGCAGCCTGTTCCTGCGCGATATGCCGCTCGTCAGGGTGGTATTCAATCCTAATTTTAGGCCGATAGATACCTGTATTTACAACGGTATTTCCATTTCCGATCACATTTCCATCACCGTTGATGGTGATGGTGGACGGCGTTGGAGGCGACGGCGGCGGGGCGGGTTCCGTAAGATCTTCGAACAAACGGATGACTTCCGCCTTTTTCTCCTCGTCATTCATCGATATAACTCCCTACGCCATCGTTTTGATCAGTTTTAGAACCTTTGCTTTTTCAACAGGTTGATTTCCGGCAAACAAATCATAAACCGCCGCGACGATCTGCGCCTTATTTTCGGGATCGGTGACGCGACGGCGGGTTTCCAGCGCCTGTTCGACCATCTCCAAGGCTAACTGTAGGGATTTTAGGTCAATTTGACCGGGAGCAGCAGGCTCTCCAGGGTGTTTTGGCCCTTCGCCCGTGGCTAGCCAAAGCAGGTTGACCCTCAAGGCTCGTGCTAAAGCTACAGTTTCGCCAATCTTCGGTTGTGAAATACCGTTCGTCCATTTTCTGACCGTCCCTTCCACGACGCCAACTTCTCGTGCGAGAGCACTAGCGTTTTTATACGCATCCGCTTCGCTTTTCAGACGATCCGCGAACTGTAAACTTGCTTCTGTAAACTGTAAACTTTGTTTATAGTTTGTCATTTGAGTTTACATAATTTTAATTATTTGTATTTTATATATTTATTCATATTATCCCCGATTTTCTCGCATCTCTTCTCTCTCGATTCAAAACTTTATGGATAGCTCAAACCGTAAACTCGCACAAATATATTGACATCGTATAAATTAGTCGTATATTTGTTTACATGACAACCAAGGCCACCCATAAAAAGAAGAAAGCCAGAGCGATCTGGATCAAACATCGTCTTGAGAGGAAAGGAACTTCGTATGCCCAAATCGCCCGCGAAGAAGGAGTCTCGCGGCAGGCTGTTAATAAAGCTGTTTACACCCCTTATCCAAAGATGGAAAGCGCTATCGCGCGCCGGCTTGGTTTAACGGTGCGACAAATTTGGCCAGAAAGGCATCGATCATGATAGAAGAATGGCATAGTGCGCGAGAATGCGCCGACGCTTATGGCATGAGCAAGCCTGGTTTCATCAAACTGGCTGCTCGCAAGGGGATCAGAACCCGCAGACGGGCGGGCAAGGGTGGCGGACTCGAATACTGTTTCGGGGATCATCCCCCCAATATTCAATTTGTGCTTGCAAAAGCCGAATCCCAAAAACTCCTCGCCGAAACCCCGTTTCCGCCCGCGCTTGAATCCGTACGCAATCAAAAAAAGCCCCAAGAAGATCCCGCCGCCGTCGCCGCCGCTCGCGCCGAAGGCGACGCCAAAGCCGCCACTTTAGCCGGCAAACCCCGCGCCAGGATGGACGCCCGAGCGGAAATCCTGCGCCGGTTCGAGCGCTACACCAAAGAAGACGCCCCCATCGCCGGCGTGCGCAAGCCGGGCGGCCTGATCCATCGCGCCGCCTTCGCCGCCGCCTGGAACCGGGGCGAGATCGACAGCCCCGCCCGCGCGGATTACCCCAGGCTCAGCGACCAGCAGCTCGACCGCTGGAGCCAGCAGCTGCGCCGCGCCGGCCTGGCTCGGCTGGCCGGAAATTACGGCAACCGAAAAAATACCGGCGTGATCGAGACGCACCCGCAGCTCGCCGCCGCCCTGCGCGGCCTGCTGCTCGATCACCCCCACCTCCAACCCGCTCACGCCCACGCTTGGCTGAACGCCCGCTACGCTGCGTTGCCCGCCGCTGTCGCCGGCGACGGGCCGATCCCGCTGCCAGGCCACAAGACGGTCGAGCGCTGGCTGAACCGCTGGAAAGCGGAAAACGCGGAGCTGTACACCCGGATGCGCAATCCGGACGAGTGGAAAAACAAATACATGGTCGGCTGGGGCGACGCCGCCGCCGGCATCGTCCGGCTCAACCAGGTGTGGGAATTCGATTCCACCCCGGCGGACGTGCTGTTGGAAGACGGCCGCCACAGTATTCTCGGCGTGATCGACGTGTACTCGCGCCGCGTGCGCCTGCACGTCTCCCGAACCAGCAAAGCCACCGCCGTCGCCTCGTTGCTGCGCGGCGCGCTGCTGGACTGGGGGGTTCCGGAAATCGCCAAGACCGACAACGGCCAAGAATACGTCTCCAATCACGTCCGGCGCATCTTTCAGGCGCTGGACGTCGATCACTGGTGTTCCGAGCCGTTTTCGCCGTGGCAAAAATCCTTCATCGAGCGTTTTTTCCGCAGTTTCAGCCACGACTTGCTCGAATATTTGCCGGGATTTGTGGGGCACAACGTGGCCGAGCGGGAAGCGTTGCGCGCCCGCCAGCAGTTTTCCGACCGCCTGTTCGTCAAAAACCGCACCGTCGAACTGGCCCTGACCGCCGAAGCGCTACAAGAGTTTTGCGACCGCTGGGTCGCCGGCTACCACAGCCGCCCGCACGGCGCCCTCGCCGGCAAGCGGCCCGTCGAAATGCTCGCCGGCTGGCGGCAGCCGGTCCGCGCCGTCGGCAACGAGCGGGCCCTCGACTTGCTCTTGAGCGAAGCGCCCGGCGACGGCTGGCGCATCGTGTCCAAAGCCAGCGGCATCCGCCTCAACGGCTACGACTACCTCGCCCCCGAGCTCGGCCGCTGCGTCGGCGAGCGGGTCCGGGTGCTGTTCGACCCCGAGGGCGACCTGGGGCGGCTCTACACCTTCGACGGCAAAGGCCAGTTCATCGCCCTGGCCGAATGCCCCGAGCTGGCCGGCGTCGACCGCAAAGCGCTGGCCGCCGCCGGCAAAGCGCTCCAGAAGCAACGCCTGCGGGAACAAATGGAAGGTCTGCGCGCCGACGCCAAAGCCGCCGGCTCCAAGGATCTGCTCGAACGGGTGTTGAACCATCGCGAGTCGGACGCCCGAAAAATCGTCCCCCTCCCGCCGCGCGCCGAGGAGTGCGGCAGCGCCGGGCTGATCGGCGCCCAACGCGCGCTGGACGCCGGCCAACCCCGCACCGCCGCCATCGTCCCGCCCGAACAGCTCGAACGGCTGCGCGACCAAATGGCCCGCGAAGAGCGAGAGCGAGAGCGCATCGCCGAACGGCCGGATTTCGCCAGCCCGTTCGCGCGGGTCAACTGGATTTTCGAGCAAATCTTGCGGGGGCGCTGGGCGCTGACCCAGGTGCCGGCGGAGGACCGCGCCTTCGCCCGCGCGTACCTCAAAAACACCGCCAACCACAAGGCGCTGGATTACCTGGAAATGTACCCGCGCTACTGGGAAGTCAAGAGCGACCTGATGCGCGAGGAAGACCCCGCCGAAACCGGCTGCCCGAACAGCGAAAGCGCCGCCGGCTAGGCAACAAAAAACCCGCTGGTGACGCAGCGGGTTCCAAGTTCCGGTCGCGAGACCGGTCATCAAAAAAGTGGAGCGAATGATGAGAGCAAAAGTTGCGCCTGTCAAGAACATCGCGCGGTTCGCCGACGCGCTGGAGTCGGTCACCCTGGCCGGTCACAGCGACGAGCGGATGGTGCTGGTCCACGGGGCCAGCGGCGTCGGCAAATCGACCGCCCTGGCCCACTTCATGAACCGCTTCAACGCCATCTGGGTGGAAGCCTCGCCGGCGTGGTCGCTGAGTTCCATGCTGCGCGCCATCCTCAACGGCATCGGCCAGCAGCCGCGCGCCCGCGCCGCCGAAATGGAAGAGCAAATCATCCAGGAGATGGGCGCGCACGGCCGGCCGCTGTTCATCGACGAGCTGGATTACCTGTTCCTGCCCGGCCAGCAAACCAGCCTGCGGATGCTGGAATCCCTGCACTCGATCCACGACAAAAGCCGGATGCCGGTCGTGATGGTCGGGATGGACAAAATCGACCGCAAAATCAAGCTGCGCGAACAGATCGCCCGCCGGGTGTTCCAGTGGGTCGAATTCACCGATCTGGACCGCGACGACGCCCGCACCGTCGCCGATTCGCTGTGCGAGGTCCGCGTTGAGGAAGACCTGTTAGACGCGCTGTTCCACGCCACCGGCGGGCGCATGGGGCGGATGCGCCTGGGTCTCGCCCAGATCGAGCGCCGCTCGAAAGCCAAAGGCTGGAATTCCGTGAACTCGGCGCAGTGGGGAGGGACGCCATGGCACTTCGGGCGGTGAAACATGCCTGGCACGCCGGGAATGACGCAGCGCCAGCGCTCTGGGCTCGATGCTCGCCAGCGTATCTGGAACACCGTCCGTGTATTCAAGCAAGTGTCGATCGAGCAAGCGCAAGCCACGGCGGAGGTCAGCGCGTCAAACGCGCAAAAATACCTGCGCGCGTTGCTGCGAGCGGGCTATTTGCAGATCGCGCGCCCGAAGCAAAGCGGAAAAACGGGCGGCCACGCCATTTATCGTCTAGCCCGAAACACCGGCCCGCGCGCCCCCATCGTCCGCACCGGCGGCGACGGGGTGTACGACCCAAACCAGGACGTTTTTTACCCGTTCCAGGCCGACGGCCATGATTGAGGAGCCGGACTGGCTGGCGGCGCTGCGCGAAGCCTGCGCCGAAACCTCGCAAAACGCCGTCGCCCGGCGTTTGGGGGTTTCGCCGGCCATGGTCAATCAAACCTTGAAAGGCGCTTACAAGGGCGATCTCGAACGCTTGCAGGGGCTCGTCGAAGGCTCGCTGCTCAAGCGGCAAGTCGATTGCCCGGTCGCCGAGGACATGCCCAAGCACAAATGCCTCGAAAACCAGGCGCGCCCTGCGCAATCCGCCTTCGTCAACCCGCTGTTTGCCAAGCTCTACCGCGCCTGCCGGTCCGGCTGCCCGCATTCCAAATTGCCCAAGGAGTATTGAGTTGAACCCGATTCCCCATGACTTCACCAAGCCGATCTCTTTAGTCGCATCCGCCGTTTCCCGAGAGCCGCCGGGCGACGATCTGCCCGAGGTCCGGTCGGCCGGACCGGAGCTTGAAATCAACGCTCCCCTCAGGCCGCTGGTGTTGGGCTTCATCGAAGCCGAGCAGCGCGGCGTCGTCGGACCGCTCACGCTCGACGTGTTGATGGACATTCGAGGCGAATGGCTCGAAATCGGGGCCTTTCGCTTCCCCAAGCGAGAGGCCGTCCGCCTGTTTCGCCTGTTGCTGGTCGCGCAAACGCTCTTGAGAGCGCCCGCGCGCGGCGTTGGCCGAGCGGATAACGTCCATTGGGAAGGGGAGGCGCGGCCGTGAATCAGCGCCTCCACCACCAGCTTGAGGCCGTGCGGCGGGTGCTTCCCATGCTGTCCGACACCCGCACGCCGGTTTTGGAGGTTCGCCTGAACGCCGAAAGCGCGCACCCGACCCTTTACACCGGCATCGGCCCCTACGATTGGGCGGCGGTCGGTCGCGGCCAGGACGGCGACGGGCCTTATACCGACTACGTCGCGCGCCTGCGCGGCGTCGAACTCCACCACCGCCACCGGCCGCACCGGCGACCTGATCCGTCACGTCACCGCCGCCGCGCGGTATTCCAATCTCTAAGGAGCGCCAGCATGTTCAATATCTTCGGAAAAACCGACGACCTTCCCTCGCGCCACACCGGGCCGGCGCCGTCCGGCCGGATCGAAAACGACGGCCGCTGCACCAGCGCCAGCCCTGATCTGATCGCCCTCGCTTTGGAAGGGTTCGACCTCAAGGGCCAGATCGAGGCGTTGGAAACGCGCCTGAAAACCGTCAGCGACCGGCTGGCCAACAGCCTGGGTCCCGGCGCGGTGCTGGTGGTCGACGGCGTCTGCCGGGTTCCCATCGCCTCCCGCCAGACCTTCAAGCTGACCGACCCCGAAACCTGCAAGGCGCTGCTCGGGGGGCGCTTCGATGACTTGGTGGACTCCAGCACCGACTACACCCTCACCGAAAAATTCAAGGCCGTCGTGCTCGATCCCGACCACCCGCTCAGCGAAAGCTTGCGCGCGTGCGTCGCCATCAAGGAGACCCGTTATTTAGCCTTCCGGCCCGTCCGGCCGGACTAACGCGAAACCGCCCCAGGAGGGGCGGTCGTCCCGGCGTGGCGGCCGGGGCCTGACGAGCAGCCATTGGAGCGCTTATGAGTCTCGAACCCCGCTGGATACCCGTGCAAGAGCGCTTGCCAGACGATGACATGATCGTGCTGGCCGCCGACGCCGACGGTCTGTTCATGGGCCATTACGACCCCAAAACCGCCGAATGGTGGCTGGTGGGCGTAGTGCCGTCAGGCGGCGTCGAGATCACCCACTGGCGGCCGCTGCCCGCGACGCCCCGCGCCCCACATTGAGGTGCTTTATGCAAGACCCCACCCGAGCCCGCGATCTCAAATTGATCCACATCGCCCGCAAGGATATGGCCTGGGACGAAACCACCTACCGCGCCATTCTGGAACGGGTCACCGGAAAGGACAGCGCCGCCGGCCTCAACGCCCGCCAGCGCAAAGCCGTGATCGATGAATTCGTCCGGCTGGGCTGGCGCGTCAAAAGCCGCAAAGGCCACCGCCGGCCCGGCGCGGTGCCCGAAGACCGCCAGCGGCTGATTTACAAGATCGGCGCGTATCTCGCCGAGGCCGGCCGGGCCTGGGCCTACGCCGACGGCATCGCCCGCCGGGTCTGCAAGGTCGACAGCCTGCGGTTTTGCACGCCCGAACAGCTTCATAAAATCGTCGCCGCGCTCGCCTACGACCAGAAACGGCGGCTCGCCAAGGCTGCGGAAACCCCGCCGGAGGTCGCATGAAACGCCTGAGCCCCACAATGTACCGCATGCTGGAAAACGCCGCCGCTTGTTGCGATCTAAAACGCGGGTTGCGCGGCCGATCAGAGCATGGAGGAGCGAACGGCACGATTGGCGCGCTGCTGCGGCGCGGGCTGATCATCTCGCGACATGGCGGTATCACAGACGCCGGCCGTGCCGCGCTCGAATACGACCAACAGCGGCGAGCCAAAGCCGCGAACACCCCACCGGAGGCCGCTTGATGGAAACCCTATCCCACGACGCTTGGTTGGCCGAGGGCCGCCGTCTGTTTGGCGAAGATTTTCTAGATTGGCGGTTCGTGTGCCCGAGCTGCGGCCATGTGGCTGCCGTCCGAGACTGGAAAACGGCGGGAGCCTCGATAGATGCGGTCGCTTTTTCCTGTGTCGGCCGCTGGCTTGACGATCATAGAGCTACCGCCAAGGCGGCTTTCAAGAATGCGGGAGGACCGTGCGATTACACCGGAGGCGGCCTTATCAAATTGAATCCCGTGGCCGTCGACTTGCAAGGCAAAATACAGCACTTTTTTAGGTTTGCTGATCCGAGCCTTGAAGCGAAAAAGGAAATCGATCCATGTTCGGCTTCTTAATCGGGTTGACCGTGGGCCTGCCGCTCGGCGCGGCCCTGTTGGTATGCTGGGGCTGGCCGGAGTAGCGCCGTGCGCCTGACCTGCCCCTGCTGCGGCGCGAGTTACGGCCTGGAAGTGCTGCTCGCCGACCGCTCGGCCCGCGAGGCCGTCGCCGCCGCGCTCGGGCTTCCGGCCGGGCTGGGCGAGCGGCTGCTGCGCTACCTCGGCCTGTTCCGCCCGCGCGAGCGCGCCCTGAGCTGGGACCGCGCCGCCCGGCTGTTGGGCGAGCTGAACGAAGCCGTCAGCGCCGCCCAAATCGAGCGCGACGGCCGGACGCATCCCGCGCCGGTCGAGTACTGGAAAGCCGCCATCGACCAGATGCTGGACAACCGCGACAAGCTGTCGCTCCCGCTCAAAAGCCACGGCTACCTGTACGAAATCATCGCCGGCCTGGGCCAGCGCGCCGGCGAAAAACGGGCCGCGCGCCAAGAGGTGGCCGAGGAGCGCGAGCGCGCCCGCGAGGGCGAACGCCAGGGCCTGATGCGGCGCGCCGGCGCGCCGACGGCGGCAGGCGTGATTGAAACGCCAAACGGCGCGCGAATCGACGAATCAACCGGCGAAATTCTCACCGAACAGCGCCCGACGCGCGTCCCGCCGCCGCCGGAATTTAGAGCGCTGGTCGCCAAACTGAAAGGAAAAACTGATGATCCGCCAGGTCAAACCGCAGAAAGCCCGCTCTAAACCGTTGTCCGATGTTCGCTGTCCGGCGTGTCGGCTCAATTTTTCGATGCCCGTCAAGGAAAACGTCTTCGAGGCGCGCATCGCCTGCCCACACTGCCGGGAGTGGCTGGTCGTCACGCTGGGGGTGCGGTATCCCATCGCTCGCACGGAGGCTAAGACCGCTCCGCCGAGGCGCGCCGGATGCTAAAAGTCTTGTGCCGTCTGAACTGGCATCGCTGGATGGTGATCCAAGGCGTCTACGGCGTGGCGTCGGTGTCCACCTGCCTGCGGTGCGGGGCCGTCGAGATCCGTCGCATCCCCAAACCGCCGCCCGCATTCTGCGAGATCGCTGGAACGGGTGGTGCATCCGATACACATCGAAAATCAAGACTTTAAGGTTTTGCTCAAATTTGAGCAAAACCCCAAAGGGGGCCAGCCCGCCAAGGAATTGGCAATGGTCGAGCGCACCGACCGCAATCCGCTTGACCCCACCCCCGCGCGGGTATACGCTTGATCTCGGAGCGCAGAAACTCCTCACTTGGCGGTACCCGCACCCGAAAGACCTGCGGTTTTTTTGTGCCCCCCGATCAACGGTCGGGAGGGGGCGTGAATACCCGAATAGCGCCCGCCGTCCAAGTGCGGTTCTGAACCTCCCGGCCGCCCTACTGCCTAGGGTTTTCAGAGTCACTTGGAGTTAGTTATGGCTAACAATCTTATCTCCCTCGCCCTCGTTGACGGCGAACCCCGCGTCGATTCCCGCCTCATCGCTGCCGAACTGGGTGTCGCCCACAAGAACGCCCGCTCCCTTGTGGATAACTATTTGGAAGAGTTTCAGGAGTTTGGACAACTTCCGTTTGAAACGGAAGTTGTGTATGGTCATCAAGGTGGCGGAAATCCGACCAAGTTCTATCTCCTCAACGAAGACCAGACCTACTTTTTGATGACCCTGGTGCGCAACACCGACGAAGCGGTCCACCTCAAAAAACGCCTGGTCAAAGCCTTCGCCCGATATCGGCTGGCGCATTCCCCCGACCCGCGTCACGTCGAAGAGCAGTGCGCCGATCTCCAGGCCCAACTGGCGGCCTGCCACGCCGAACTGCTCAAGCTCAAACCGCTGTGGGGCAAAGTCGCCCGCTACAAAAAGCTCGGTCTCACCCACGGCGAAATCGGCCTGCTGGTCGGGCGCAGCCGCGACCGCGCCCGCCGCCACGTCCGGCGGCTCGAAGCCTGCGGCCTGCTTCCGGTTTCCGAGCCCGCCCAACTCTCCTTGCTGGAGGGCTGAGCCATGGACCGCCGACCGACCGACGACGAACGTTCCGAAACCCGGATGAAAAACGGCTGGAACCGCCGGGCCGAGCGCGAAGCCCGGCGCGAGCAAGCCCGCCAGCAGCGCCAGCGCCTGCGCGAGTGCTTGCGGTTTTGGGGCCTGAGCGAACCGGACGAGAGGGCCGCACCGTGAGCGACGTCATCGATCTCGACCCCGAAACCCGCCGCCTGCGCGCCCTCAAAGCCAAAGTCGTCCGGGTCTTCCAAGAGGCCGACGCCGAAACCCGCGAAACCCGGCTCGCCGCGCTGCTGGACCGGCTCGAAACCCTGCTGGACCGCCTGGACCGAGCCAGGGTGCCCTGAACCGGGCAAGACGCAACATCTTGTAGTATCATGGCGCGCGATCCACCAGAGGTTGCGCGCCATGCCCGATCTAAACCTCCCCGAGCAATACCCCGAAATCCTCGCCGACCTGGCCGGCCTGGCGCTCGCCCGCGCCCTGGAATACCTCCCCGGCGAGCGGGCCGAAACCCTGGCCATCGAACTGGCCGAAGACGTGCGCCTCAAATTCGGCGGCGCGCTGATCTACATCCCCAAGGGCTGCGCCGCCGACCGCGAAGGCCGCAACGCCGCCATCTGGCGCGACTTCAACGGCCGCAACCACGCCGCGCTCGCCCGCAAATACGGGCTGGCGCTGGCCACCGTCTACGACATCCTCGCGCGCGAGCGCGCCGCCCGCCAACCCGGCCTGTTCAGCTGATTCCAGCGCGCTTTTAAGCCGGCTGAGTAGCCCCTCGCCAACGCGAAATGGCACGCTCCGGGACACCTTACCCGGAGCCGCCATGTCCCTCGAAGACCACGCCGAACGCATCGATCAAGCCGCCCGCCGCCACGCCCTGCCCGTCGCTCTGGTCCGCGCCATCGTCCGGGTGGAAAGCGCCGGCAACCCCTGGGCGGCGCGCTACGAGCCGGGGTTTTACGACCGCTACGTCGCGCCCAAACCCGTCCGCGCCCGCGCCCCGTGCAGCGAGCAGACCGAATCCCGCCTGCGGGCGTGCTCCTTCGGCCTGATGCAGATCATGGGCGCGACCGCCCGCGATATCGGCTTCGACGGCGTGTTCCTCACCGAACTGCTCGACCCCGACACCAACCTCGAACACGGCTGCCGCTACCTCGCCAAGCTCGCTCACTTGCACAGCGCCCGCCTCGGGTATGAAGCCGTCGCCGCCGCCTACAACGCCGGCCGGCCCCGCATGACCGAGCGCGGCGAGTGGATCAACCAGGGCTACGTCGACAAAATCCGCGCCGCCGGAGGGCTGGCGTGAGCGGGCGCAAAGAAACCAAGCTCGCCAAAAAGCTGCGGGCGCGGGCGGGGGCGGACGGGTTATCGCCGGACCATCCCCTGTATATCAGCGCCGCCGCCCTCGATACCGCCGCCGCCAAAGCGTTCGGCCCGGACGCCCCGGCAGGGGCGCACGCCGCGTTCACGGCGGCGGAAAAAGACGC
>ERZ761594.488-NODE-488-length-11358-cov-9.098116_pt1 | contig 11358 bp, 12 predicted proteins | sample MGYA00511036_ERZ761594 | MGnify/ENA primary metagenome ERZ761594 (study PRJEB28899, sample SAMN03785561) | bioreactor sludge metagenome | biome: EBPR Sludge; feature: EBPR Bioreactor; material: 0.22µm filtered reactor supernatant | place: Saint Lucia: Queensland... | reverse complement strand
CTCAGGAGTCTCGTGGGCTCGGAGACGTGTATAAGAGACAGACTGAGAAGTTATCAGGCTTTCTAATCTTCCTTCAGCAAAAAAAGTCAGGCGTTTTACTTAGAGGAGGTGCTTTCAATATACGAACTGGAATCAAACCACATCTTAAAGTGCATTAATATTATGAAGATAGTAACACTTTACATATGGGGTAGCGCAAGAGGCAGTTTAATGAATTAAACAGATGAGATCATGTATATTTGTCAGCCACAGATGAGGCTGCCCAACTTTCTGGTTTGGTTTTGGCCGTAAAACCGTTTCCAGTTACCATACCAACCACTTCCTTAATCATTTCTCTCGTTGGCCCAACAGTCCCAACATCGATGTGTATCTCAAGTGAATAGTTCGCTTTCTCGAGACGCTCTCGTATTTCAGGGATTAAAGCATTCGCGGTTTGTAGAGAAGTTAAGGTCTCCGTATAAATCTTTTCACGGAGAGACGAAGCCCGCAGTATTTTTTCCTTCCTCCAGAAGTATCTAGCACCCTGTCCAACCCGATGAACAACTATTGCAGTCACAAAATCGCATTCCTTTTTGCCGTTAGCAACCTTAATTTGAGAATCAGTTCCTATTACAAGCCGATAAAATGCATTGGAATCCTCCTGTACATAGCGGGAAATATCGGTAAGCATTTGATCTATTGAACGAGTTCCCAATGTAGGACTTTCAAACTGTTGAGTTGAAATTTCGAATGATTCGAGCATGGAAGGATTTTATCCAATGACCGCGAGAACTGCCGCAACGCCAAACGCAGCAAAAATTATGTATTCTAAAACAGTCGTGACTGTTAAATCATGATGGATAACGTGATAGACAATTCCCCATGCAACGTGGGCTACCCCTGCCGCTGTAACAATCCCCACTTGAAATGTCTTGTCGTAACTAAATGCAAAAAATCCAAAAAAACCGACTACAAAGATAGCGACTAATGGAATGTAGTATGGTATTTGTTGAATTATTTTATGCATGCTTAAATAATTTGACCTGCTTTAGCCACAACGATTAATGCAAGAATCATGCCTAGAAAGGCAATTTGTGCAAGCGATTTTCCAGTCCCATGACGCCTTCCTTTCAGCCAGAGAACTATGCTATCTAGCACTAGTGCAAAGAAAATTAACCCGACAACCGCAAATGAGAATAGCTTTGTTTGATTTTCAAAAAACGGAGTGGACGTGGTTGACCGGCTTACATTTGCAATTTCGAAACTCGAAGGATCTAGTGGTGTAATCTCATTCGCTTTTGCAGGCTCAGGTTGAGTTTGTTCAGAAGCGACAGAGGCTACTTGCTTCTCTGATGCGGCGGCTACCGGGAGTTGTGGGGTGTCACTCCCCGTTGCTCCAAACAATTGAACAATGATTGTTGCATCCTTCCCATTCAAGGAACCATCAACAACTGCAACACCAATTTCTTTATATTTTGGCGACAGGAGGTTCTCTTTATGCGAAGGAGATGCCATCCACGCCTCTACAGCAGAATTTGGGTTTGTAAAATCGCGGGCAAGATTCTCACCTGCAAACCGATATTTATACCCCACATTTTTGAAAAAATCCCAAGGTTGTGTGCCATCCGGAGCAACATGCGCCCAATAGCCTTTCGCAAGCATATCAAGTCCTTTTGCCTTTGCGGCCTCGTCAAGTGCGCTGTTTTCGGTTAAGGTAGAAAGTCCTGCCTCTGCGCGCTTTATATTGGTTAGTCGAATAACTTCTTTCGTTGAAATCTGGCTCGCGTAACCCAAGATGTCGGGTGTAACAGTTCGAATCCCATACTGAGAAATTACAAATAAGGCAAGCATTGTAAGTAAGACTGGAGTTTTTAAGATGCTCGCTTTGTGTTTATTGCTTTCTTGGGGAATAAAAATGTGGGTGAGGGCAGTCACTACGTGCATACGATTATTGGATGTAAGTCTTAACTTTTTCTACAAGTTCTGCTGGTGTGTAATTTGCTTTAACCAAGTATTCCTTAACCCCCAACGACCGAGCTTTCTCTCCCTCTTGCTGTTCCGATAAGTTCGAAAGGATGATTACTGGGACATGTGCCCCCCACGGGTCCTTGCGAAGTTCGGCTAACATATCAATTCCAGATAATCGAGGCATCATGACATCGAGGAGCAGAATGTCTGGATGATTGGCGAGTGCAGTTTTTAACCCTTCTTCTCCATCGGAGGCTTTGAGTACATCAAGCCCGTCAGTTGAGAACTTCGTTTCATACATTTTAGAAAGTAGAGGGTCGTCTTCAATAATCAAAATAGAATGCTTTTTCGTCTGATCCATACTTCCCATACTAGCGCTTTGTAAGCTAGTTTTCAATGTATTATCCAGGGATATCCTTTTTAATACTGATTGTCTCTCGATCTGTTACGATCTCATTCAAAATCGTATTGAGTAAGTTCTTGAGTTGACTCGCTCTACTGGCATTAAAATAATTGTTAGCCGACAAGTATGAGTTAAATACCGAGACCACATCAGCAGGAGGCTGGCTTAAAATAGTTACTGCATAAGCATCAACATCTGGATTCCGTGCTCCTTTACCCGATGGAATTTGGGTTGCTGTGTCAGCTATCGTGCATCGTAGGAAATCAAGCCCTTGAGGTGCACACAAATTGTATGCAGTCTGGTTAAATCCATCTGCTTCAAAATCGTCCTTATAAGAGTCGTACTGAGTACATGTCCAATTGTATGCGTTTGATTCACAATAATTGTTGCCCTGGGTGTCCTTTGGAAATCCTGGGCAAAATACACTCGGAGAGCACGCGGCGTATGGTATGCGTGAATTTGGTTCACCGTCTGTAATCACAATTTCTACCTGCTTTGTCTGAGGCGGTTTATTAGCAGCAAAGTAATCGTGAGAAAATGCAAATGCAGATCCAATACTCGTTAAGTCCATAACTCCTGTACACGCAGGGCTGGTGTTTCTCGTGTCTCCAAAACCGTTTTGAATTGCTTCTTTAATTTGGCTAAAGGTCAATCCACTTGAGGGAGTAACTGGTTGCCCGAGGTGGCTTAACCAGCGTGCATCAGCACCAAAAACGCTCACCCCTAAATGAAACTTATCACTGTTTGGCAAATTCGATAAATTGTCTACAAAATTTACTGCGGCATCTTCGAGCGCATTAAACCTGGTAGGCTTAGAATTACAATTTGTACAATTGGCCCCAGCATCCATACTACCCGTACAATCGAGAGATAGCACAATGTCGACGGAGTTCACATCTTTAATACTTTCCAATCTCCGCTCAGCAATAATTTTGGTTGAAGCAAATGCACGATCAGCAGTTACTGAAAGCATCTGAGTTCCATCTTGCTCCGTTCCTGTAATGTTAAAAGTGGTAGATCCTATTTGTTTTGTCGTATTTAAACTAAATGGTGAAGAGAAATACTCGCCTGACAATCGAGCAAGTAAGTCATTAATTTCACTCTCTGCTGAGTAATTTGACACTAGTGAATCAGTTGTTGATTGGCCACGCTTAACCGCCAATAAAAGCCGTGAGTATGTTGCGATCATAAGAACACCAATAAAAAGCGCCATGATGAGAAGATATATCAGCAATGCAGCTCCTTTGGTGTTAGCTTTTGTGTGTTTTTTCATCGTCCTGGCTTAGGTGTTGGTGTTGGTTTCGCAGTCGGTGACGGCTTCGGTGTTGGCGGCTTCGGTGTTCCTGGCACAGCTGTGGGTGATGCACTTGCAGTTGGGCTCGCTGAAGAAGGTGGTGTTGTCGAGGGCGGCGTGGATGGTCGAGTAGAAGCGGTCGGTGACGGGGTTGGCAATGGCAAAATAGATTGAATATCAGCAAAACGCGGTGAAATAAACATGACCAGTGAATCTTTAATACTTGGCGCATCTTTGTGTTCAAGATCGACCTGAACTTGCAAGCTCGTTTGTGGTTGCACTGGATACAAAAATTCGGTTGGAATTACTTGTTTTGATCGACCAGGCCCTGCCCATGAAAGACGAATTACACTATTATTTGTGTTTTCATAATACTCAAGATGTATGTCGACTAATGTGTTTTTTGTGAGGCTCAGTACTCCGAAATTTTCTGTTGCTGAATGATTTGTCCAGTTGTCGATGACAAGATTGTTCCCCACCCATAAACGAACCCCATCATCACTTCGAGTATAAAATGTGTAGTTTCCTGTCTCAGGAATTTCTAGTTGACCGCTCCACCGTGCAGAATACGTATCTGAAGCAATGGACTTAGACGGGCTTCCTGCTCCCCAATCAAAATCAATTTGTAAATCTGTTTGTGAAATCTTCAAATTAGTTAAGTCTTTGTTATCAAAATAGAGAGCCATTAGCCCGGTACCTGTTTGTGGATCTGGGGTAGTACTGGTTGCGGTGAATCGCTTTAAATCAAAGCGAGGAATCACAATCTGAGATCCTACAAAAGGAATGTTGTTCTTCAAAAATCTCCCATTTACTACTTTGTATTCATTTTCATCTACCTTTAGGGTTCCATCCGTAAATGAAATTTGCTTCCCCCACTGTAATGCATTGGTTAACTCAGATGAAATGTCACTTTTTGCCTGCTCTACTTCTTGGCTCCGTTTTGATTTTGTGTCTACTGTCAAAAAACTAACTACTAAATTTGTTGCCACAATGAAAATGAGGGCGGTCATCGTAATTCCCACCAAAAATTCTATTAATGTAAACCCTTTTTTTGTCATGACTGATTGATTCGATACAACAATAGCTTACTATCAACTTCTTTTGTTACACTTCCTTCTATCCATGATACGGTAATCGTAATTATTTTACTTTTCGGGTCTGGTGTTCCTGTTGTACACGATGTCTGAATACCTTCCTTGTTAGGATCACGACATACGTTTTCAATAGTAATACTACGCGTAAACTGCCCTTTTAAGGTACCTTCTGTCCCACTCTTTAAGGTCCACTGAAGGCTATTACCATTAAAAACAGGGTAATAGCTGCCAGCACTATACGTAGTCCAGTTTGCAAGAATCGCGTTTCGAGATACTTCCATACCTTCCTGCAATAAACCCGCAGCCTGAGTGTCGTACTTTGAACGGTCTGTACGGTTTGTGAGAAATGAAATCATCGAAAAGAGCGTTAAAAACACCATAGACAAAATAACCATCGCAAGTAAGACTTCTATAATAAAAAATCCATCGTTTCTTCTTCTCATAATTGTTTTGTTTCAATAACCCCTACTGAATTTATGTGGATTTCGTAGCTTTGACCTTGCTCGTTTTTCAATGTAATTGTTTCTTCCGAAAGTGGTGTCCCCGTTCCAAGCTCAAACCACACACTCACATCTTCATCAAAGGTAACCCCTCGCTCAAGTTGGCGCGTCATAATTGAAGCAAAATTAGCATCATTCCCGGTCGCAATAATATATGACTTACGATCCGTTGACACGATTCCCCATCCTTTTTTCTCCCGAGCATCACGAGAGAAAACTCGTGATGTTTGTAAATCATCTGAGAGTACTGAGGCTGATGTTCTCAGATTTTGTAATTGCGTTGACTGACGTGCACTAAAAAGAAGTGGAATTACAACAATAGTGACCAGTGTCACTACAATAATCATTTCAACTAATGTGAACCCGCGGGCAGCATTTTTCATAAACTTAACGAACTGTAATAAAGGTATTGCTGGTTGTTACTTGAGGACGAACTGAACTCAAGGTTGTAACATTGTCTGGGTTAATTGAAACAGTGACGGTACCAGCTGTTTGTGGAGTAACGATTACAGTACCCACAAAGACTTGCCCAATAAACTGCTTTTTATACTCAACTGTTGCATTCTCAATTGAAGCACCCGGGGTAACATTGACTGGAATTGTAACTCCCGTTAAGGATTCGCCTTCACTCTCGTAGAACGCAATAACGCTCAACGAAACAGGGGTGCCTCTCGTTACCTCTACATTTGCGGGCTCAATCCAAGCACTCAGTCGTGTTTCTTTTGCACTAGCACTAAAATCTGTTGTTGTTGGTCTACTCACGAGCCCGACAAGTACTGGAAGAATTACTGCCAGAGCGAAGACAGGGAGAAAATACAACGCAATTCGTTTCGCATTAACTCGAGACTCAGTTTGAGAAGAATTTGAATAGAAGTGATACTCCATAATTCATCTTATCATGGAGCAACCTCGCGCCATACAGGACGCTTGAAGGTAAGCGCTGCTGGATAATTAAGCAGAAGCTCAGGAGAAACGGTAAATGATTCTGCTGGCTCGTTTCTGTTTTCAATTTCAAGGTCTCTGCTCAGTGTTACCCCGCCGATTGCAACAACAGAACCTAATACGTTTAACCGCGAAGCACCTGCTCCAGTTGTAAATTGACCGTCACAATAGAAAATACCGGTGATGCTGGGAGAGCCTATTGCACTTGTGACAGCAGGGGCAACATTAATATTACCGCTCGCGATAACCATGAAAAATTCATTTCGAGGATTGTATGTCATGTTTCCGGAAATCGTTAAATCACCATCGACAAAAAGAATTACTCTTCGATTCGCCGGCAATGTTACCGCACTAGTAATGTTCATATTTCCAGTGTGTCTGTACCAGTAATACCCATCGCCTGTTGTCGCACCTCCTGCATTAAAGGCATTTCCTGCAACTGTTGCACCAGGATCAGTTGGGGTAATAGACACAGGAATCAGAGTCTCAAAGGCATCATAGTCAGGTTGTCTTCCAGTAAACGGACTTTGAGCAACCCAGTTTGTTGACGAAATCGTCCCGCTCCCAGATTGAATAGTACTACCAGAGTTACCCATGGCAATTCCAGGGAATCCGCCAAGACCGCTCTCAATCATTTCATTTAACGCGTCAGGCACATTTGAAATCACATTTCCTTGGGTTATAACGTGACCATTATTAGCTTGCCACCACGGACTCACTGCACATGCCGCTAAATCTACTTCTTTAGGTTCAGACCATCCACCAGCTGTACATTGCGTCAGGCTTGAGCCCTGGATGGTTGAGTAATACCGGAATGCACCAAGATTGGCGGTTGTGTACTGACAAACACCGCTTGCAACCGTTGGATCACAGGTTGGACCAAACCATGCAGTTCCTAAACGCGCCTGACTGTCATAAATGAGCGGCCCTGTGACAGGGTCGTCTCGTCTAACCTGTAATCGATAGTGCGTTGCACCAGTGACCGGTGCCCACTCCCAAGTAATTGACCCATCGGTTGCAGTTAATGAACTTGGACATACCTGGGTTGGGGGATCATGTGGTGTAGGGATTCCACAAAGCCACGTAATAACACGAACACCTACGGTCGCTGTGCACGTCTGACCAGTGATTAATCGTCCTGTCATGGTAAGCGTTCGCCATCCAGGTACAACACCTTGGACACTCATTGTGTAAGGAGCAATAACTTTGAAAGCAGGCGGTACGACGGCAAACCGAGTTGGATCGCTTGAGGTATACATTACTTGCTGAGCTAACCCACCGTTATATACATTCATAACCGGTGTAAATGTGGTCGTATCGTTTACAACAACGGATACAGGAGAGGAAGCTGCTCGAATCGTACAGTACGGGATCGGCCCTGTTACGTTTATGCTGACGACATCCTCTATCGTTTCCTCGGTATTTGCATTTGTACAACGCAAACGAACAAGACTACTTACAGGGCCAACGTTACTTGCAAGTGTACCGCTTAGTGCTTTTGCACCAGCCCATCCTATTGGAGCGCTGGTAGCAATTCCGGTACAGCTTGTTGCGTTATTCGTAGTCCAGGTAATAGTGATTGGTGAGTTCACTGGAAGTGTGAGCGGTCCGTCGCTTCCATTCACCTTCACATCAACTGACTGAGGTGGGAGCGAATTTACAACGGTCACCGCGGTTGTTGTTGAACATGCTTCTCTTGTTACACCTGAAGGATCGCGAGTTAAAATTGCCGCTCGAATAATTGTAGGTCCGCCGTTTGCCATACCGATTATGTTTCCCGTATAACTCGTTGTTTGCTCCGGTTCAACGGTAGCGATAGATGTATTACTTGACGTAAAACGTGCCCCCGTCAAAGGTCTCGTACCTCCAGTTTGGGTTACAACAGGAGCAAACGGCATGATGGTACCTCTTTCAATTGTGATTGCACCGGGAGAAGTTGCGGTACAAGTTGCAGGTGAAGGACACGTACAAGCAGGTCCTTCAAGACCACTCGCACATCCACTACAATTTGAACCAGGCAACGCAATTGGCGGCCGACATGCAGCATTACAGCCCAATCCCTCACTGTAACGACAACTTGGATATCCAGTTTCACTTATACTGTAAGCACATCCCGGAGTATAGGAACCTTTCGGAGTACAGCACAAACACCCTGCACCACAAGAACCGGCTCCATTATCACGACCAACTTCACCACAATTAGATATACCGCTAAACGGAGATCCTGAAGTACATGTACCGACTGTTCCACCAGGCGGTGGCGGCCCAACTGGACAATCAGCGGCACAAGTTGCATTTGTTTCCCCTGACTCACAAGAACCGTTTCCGCAAACGGTTGTTGCAGGTGGAATTCCTGAAGGAGAGCCACACGATCCACTTACATAATTACAGGTATTGTAGTTGTTGTAACAAATACCGAAGTTATATCCACAGCTTTTTTGAACAGTACCAGCAGTACACCTCATTGTTCCACCACAAGAACACGCGTTTGTAATTGGGTCTTGGGTACATCCCGGTCCTGAATTACATGTCCAGGCAAGAGGAGCTTGGCAGCAAGTGATAGTATCAACAGCACAAAGCTGCGCCTGGGCTATCTTAGGGGAAACAGAATAAAGGACAACAAGACAAAATAGAGCACCAATTACCTTTAGAAACGTTTTCATAAAATCTAATAATTAATTGTAAACAAAACTGGACGATTTGCTACTGGGTATAATATTTCTAATTCCCGATTTGGCTCCTGTGATGACATAATGAAACTTCTGAGCGCAAATTCAGTAAGCGCACGCTCTTTTAAATCCTTGGCTTTTTTAACCTCGTAATTCCCGTTCTTGTCTAAATACTCGTCCGAAATATAGATATCCCATATAATATTATCCCCCTCACCAATCAGTCGGAAGCCAATATCGACTACCCCCCGGTCGTTTTTAATAAGAAAACCATAATCATCAGATGGAGTAGAAACCTTGTTAATAACAAGATTTTTTTCGGCAAATTGCAGTTCTTTTAATATAGCGAACACTTTCTCTTTATCTATCTCAATTCGTCCATCATCACTCGCAGTTGTTTCTGTTTGTCGTGAAGTAAATGATCGAAAACTAGAAGCAATCTTAGGAAAGATAGTGGGCAGCGCGATTAAGGCAACAAACACCACCATGAATATGACTTGAATCCGTGATGCTCTCATACTCACTCAGAATAGCACAAAGTGCTTCAGAAGAATAACTATATCCTTTTTAGTTATGCGATTGGAGATAATGTGGGGACTAACTCGTACACGAGTGGGGCGAATTTATTTCGCACAGTACTCGTACCTATTACATTCGACATTGAAATTTGATTATTTCTTAGTTCGTTGTACAAATCTGCATCCAACTCAAAAACAGTATCCCTGCCATCTTGTACACTGTCAAAAGTCCAACTCAGAAACCCGAGTGGCATAGATAATACTTTATTCCAAACAAGTGTCTTTTTCTCCTCATCATTTCCGTAAGCATCTGAACCAGCAATTTGAATATAAATAACCAGCCGACCATCTTCTCGCGACTCAACGTGCATTGCATCAAACGGTCTATATTCATTATTTGGACCGGCATATCCAGTCGTGCTGTACATTTCTTCTGTTGCGTCTGTGGTTAACACTACAGCAATGCCTTTTCTTAAATCGACAAGATTTGCAGTAGCTCCGACAATCGTGTCTCCTTCTACTAATACGTTTTTCTCTTTATTCAAAACGGCATGTTCGTTGTGACTCAAAGCAGGGATAACATGTGGTGTTTCAAGTCCTTCAAAATATAAATCGGCCATTGCTTGAACAGTAGCTTGTGATTCAGGATTGAAATCAAACAACAAAACACCGGCATCTTGAAGTAATTGAACATCTCCGTACACGTTTAAGTTAATTTTAGTTCCGTCTTTTAGCGCAAACTGAGTTTGCGTAATAAACTCAGGGTCACCTATGAGTTCAGGGTTATGAAGGCCAAACGCCATTTCTTGAGCTGATGGTGCTTCACTAGAGGTTGCTTCTCTCGCATCGATGAATGAAGTGAGCACTGTAGTAAGTTCTCCATTTACTGGCACTGCGTTAAAGCGATACACATTCTCGAGTTGAGCTGGATTTCCAATAACGCTCGACGCAAACTCCTCAACAGGTTTCCCGTTTGGTCCTTGTACCGGAACATAGTCAAGCACTAATGTGCCATCAATATATATTGCAGTAACAGGGATAGCATCGGCTGGCTCACCTTCATCCATAAGGAATTTCACTTCAGTTCCAGGGCGTGGCACGAAGCTGCCAATTCCAGGAAGATTTGGGTTTGATGGATCTGCATACGTAAAAAGTAAACTTCCAGGGGTCACGACTTTCCCGTCCTGGTCGGTAAATTCCTCCGTATTGGTAATATGACCAACCAAATACACACTGCTGTCAGGTGATTGTAATACTGAGAATTGAGCGGGGAACTTGGTTAGATCAAGTGCATCCTCAGGATTCGCAAGTAATTCCTTCGCAATATAGTCTCGTGTACCTTCAAGTTCACTCATCATGCGCAGTATTTGTTCTTTTGATTGTGCATCCAGAGAGTTATGTTCCTGCAAAATACCGAAAAGCTCCACATCGGTTAATGTGCCAATCACCGGATCATTGTTAGGTATTACCTCAAGCTCTGCCGCGGTTACGGGTTCGGGTGTGCCTGATCCTGAAATCCCAGGTTCCACTGTTGGCTCTTGTGCTTGCCTCATAATTCCATTTGCCTCTTCGAAGGATATATAAGGGTTCTCAACAATAAGGTGATATGGATTCTGTTCTGTGGGATTAATGGCGTCGGAAGCATTCACTTGTTCTGGCTGAGAACCAAGTGCGCCGAGAGTAACACCGACAACAGCAGTCGCCGTTGCGGCGCGTTTGAAGTTAATATCTTTAAAAGATAATCCTGTTTGGCGTTCCATAGGTTTGGGTTGTTCCGTCCCTATTGCCTTTGCTTCGATGTCATCTTGCATACATACATACTATATCAAACGGCAAGGTCCGAAAAATCTAATCTATGGGTTAATATCATAACCCTGTTTACGGGAAATGTCAAATATTATAAGGTTATTGTGGGTATTTTTTGGGGAGAAAAGACTACTGCCCTCTGAAGTTTTTTCCGAAGGCCACCTGAGAACGAGCCTCGAGGGACC
>ERZ761594.486-NODE-486-length-11386-cov-9.414262_pt1 | contig 11386 bp, 12 predicted proteins | sample MGYA00511036_ERZ761594 | MGnify/ENA primary metagenome ERZ761594 (study PRJEB28899, sample SAMN03785561) | bioreactor sludge metagenome | biome: EBPR Sludge; feature: EBPR Bioreactor; material: 0.22µm filtered reactor supernatant | place: Saint Lucia: Queensland... | reverse complement strand
GTCAATCTATTGCTATCTATATAAAACGCTTTCAATTTTTGCTTTTACAACAAACAACGGAAATACAAAAACGGCATTTAAGATTCGTATCAGTCGTTTTGGTTCATGAATAAATCTCCATAACCATTCAATCCCCAATTGCTCAAAAAGAACAGGTGGATGGGAAACATGACCACTATATGTATCTAGACTGCCTCCTACAACCATAACCCCTGACTTACTAAAGATGTTCCGATGTTTGGCAGACCATAGTTCCTGTTTCGGAGCACCAAATCCAACAAAGACAATGTTTGGTTTAAACGAGGTAATCTCATTAAGTGCAGCTGTTTCACGATTTTCGCTTACTTTATCTATAGGTTTTCCATTCCGCGAGAGCAATGGACCAGATGTCCCTTTTGCATGAACATGTGGGAAGTCTTGTGATACCCGTTCCAGTACGGACTGAATTACCGCGTCTGTGCTGCCAACAAAATACACTTTTCCTCCCATTTTGTTTAATTGCCCAAGAAGTGAGACCATAAATTTTCTGCCTTGAATTCGGCGCATGTGAGAATTTCTTAGGAATTTTGCGGCAAAAACAAGACCAATACCATCAGGAAGTGAAATATCCGCAGAATTAAGAGCATTACGAAGTAATTCATTTGATTGAGACATTAGAACAATCTCTGGATTGGGGGTTACTATTAAAAAATGTCGTTTTTCTATGAGCCATTTTTCGATGGCTTTTAGCAAATCATCCTGGCTACTGCTACTTATTTTGACACCCAAAATATGGTCGAGCTTTTGGGTAATTATCTCTTTTTGAGCGTTAAAAGGCTTTTTCACGATTTGGTTATAATGCTTCTCTTCCACAAATTCAGATTTTCAAGCACAACAGCAGCACCCCGAACTGCACAGAGCTCTGGATCTTCGGCTAAGTGACTCGGAATACCAGTGGTTAAAGTTAAGAACTTATCAAACTTACTTAAGCGTGCTCCTCCACCTGTTAAAACAATACCCTTATCAATAACATCAGATGATAACTCTGGCGGAGTTTTTTCAAGTGCACTCTCAACAACAGCTGACAACAGTTCAAGAATCGGGCTGATCGCTGTGTGAATCTCTTTTGTTTTAACAACAACATTTCGTGGCATCCCAAATGTTAGATCACGCCCAGAGATTTCAAGCTCTCGATCATCAGTTGTGACGACTGCAGTCGCAATTTTCTGCTTAATTTCTTCTGCTGTCGCGTCGCCAATAATGAGTCCATGTTTATTTTTCAGGTGTTGCTTAATTGCCTGATTAATAGTGTTCCCTCCCACACGTTTACTTTCATATGCAACGACTCCGCCGAGAGATATAACAGCAGCTTCTGTTACATCTGCTCCCATATGTAATATTACATTCCCGGCAGGTGAACTCACAGCAACCCCAGCGCCTATTGCGGCAGCAAGTGTCGCCTCAACGATATATGCATGCGCTGCCCCCGCCTCGAGAGCTACTTCAAGGGCAGCTCGACGCTCAACTGAAGTACTGCCAGACGGAACTGCAATCATTACATCTGGACGTAGCAACTCAAACGATTGCGAGAGTTTTGAAAATTGAATCTTTAAGAAAGCTTTAGCAATTGAGAAGTCTGATATGACACCTCCAGAGATGGGACGAATGGATATCACTGTTTCAGGAGTTTTACCAAGCATTTCGTGTGCTTCATTACCAATAGCCACAATGCGTTCATCGCTTGCAGACAGGACTACAATAGTCGGCTCAGTAAAGGCAACAGACCCATTGGACCAAATGCTCGTATTATTTGTGCCTAAATCAACGGCAATTTTTCTTCGCATGAGATATTTGTATCATATACGAGCTTCTAAAGCCCGCTCTTGTTATAATATAGAGTATGGTCAAATTTAGAATTCTTATTCTGCTCTCAACACTACTGGTTGTTGGGGGAATCACCACGGTAGCTATTTTGTATGCACGCGGGTTTCGCCTCGAAAACAGAGAAGACGCCCTTACGATCTCTGCGAAGGGACTTCTTGTTGTGAACTCAGAACCCACAGGGGCACAAGTGTTTGTCGATGACAAATTAGAGACTGCAACCAATAATACCCTCCCATTAGATCCTGGCAGTCATAAAGTTTCAGTGCGAAAAGAAGGGTTTGTAACCTGGGAAAAGACAATTGAAATCCAAAAAGAGATTGTTACCCAAATTAATGCATACTTAATTCCCTCGGCACCTTCACTTACCGCGTTAAGCTTTACCGGTGTTGTGAATCCACAAGTAAGCCGTGATTTCACCAAAATTGCATACGCAGTACCTCTTGAGCCAGCTAAGGACAAAGAAAATGAAAAGGGCGGACTCTGGCTGTATGAAACAACGAACCTTCCCCTTGGTTTTGGGAGGGACCCAAAACGAATAACAAACGCTGATCTCACAACATTCACATGGGAATGGTCCCCTGATGGACGAGAACTCTTAGTTGCATCAAAGTCTGGAACATACTTGTTACCGGTCGCAAGCTTTACCGACTCTCGCAACCTTGTAAATATTGCGCCTCAGGTCCAAAAGATTAAAGCAGAATGGGAATTAAGCAAAAACGAAAAGACAACTGCACAACTGGCAAAAGTTGAAAAGAACATAAACAAAGTGTTTCAATCTGTAACAAAGAATATCCAATTCTCTCCTGATGAAACGAAGATTTTATACACAGCAAGTGGAAGTGCAACTATCCCAACAGGATTAGTGAAAGAACTCCCAGGATCCTCTTCTCAGAAACAAGAGAGAACTATTGCGAATGGAAAGACGTACGTGTATGACATTAAAGAGGACCGCAACTTTCTTGTGGAATCAAACGGAAATACGGTGTACTGGCTGCCTAACTCGCTTAATATCTTAATAACAGAGAAAGACAAGATTATTATTCAAGACTATGACGGAACTAACCGTTTGGCTGTATACACCGGTAGCTATATCTTTCCCTATGCATTCCCAACAACATCGACGAGCAAAATGGTTATATTGACCGGGTTCGGAGCAACAGGCACCCTTCCAAACTTATACTGGCTCAGTTTGAAGTAAACAGGTTAGCGATACAATTTCTCAGCACGTTCTTTCAATGGCCTCCACCAAGCAGTATTTTCTTCGTACCATTTAATAGTTGCTGTTAGCCATTCATCAAATTGATACCGAGGTTTCCACCCAAGTTCTGTTCGAATCTTAGTCCAGTTGACGGCATATCGCCTGTCGTGTCCTAATCGATCTGTTACAAATGCAATCTGATCCGTACTCTTATTAAAATAATTCAACACGCGAGTCGCAACCTCAAGGTTACTCACCTCATCTACCTGCCCTCCAATGCAATAGGTATTGTTAATACTTCCTTTCGTAATCACGAGATCGATTGCCCGGCAATGGTCCTCAACATGTAACCAATCTCGAACATTGAGCCCATCACCGTACAGCATAACTTTCCTATCCTCAATACAGTTTGTAATAAGCCGTGGAATAAATTTCTCTGGATCCTGAAAAGGCCCGAAGTTATTACTACAGTTTGTGATCGTCGTAGGAAGTCCAAAGGTATGTGCGTATGACTGCACTAAATGATCTGAGGCAGCCTTTGATGCAGCATAAGGACTCCTTGGTCGGTAGCTTGTCTCTTCAGAAAATTTCTCTCCGGTATTAAACTCCAAAGCACCATATACTTCATCCGTTGAAATATGATGAAATCGTTTAATCTTATTTCGTAATGCTGATTCAAGAAGGACTTGTGTTCCGAGTACATTCGTCTCGAGAAAAAGAGTCGGATTTTTAATAGATCTATCAACATGGCTTTCAGCTGCAAAATGAACAACAATATCAACATCCTTCATTGCACGCTCAACCACACGCTTATTCAGAATGCTTCCTTTAATAAAGTGGTAGTTCTTGTTATCTGCGAAATGTGCCGTTGAAGACAGGTGCCCTGCGTATGTTAACGCATCAAGGTTTGTAATTGAATCTTTAGGGTATCTGGAAAACCAATATGAAATAAAGTTACTCCCAATGAAGCCGCAACCGCCCGTAACCAGTAGTTTTCGTGCCATCCTTAGCGTGAACATTAATTGTAGCGCATAGACGCAACTGTTGCGGTAGAAATGGTAGAATAGGAACGCAAAGCGTTCGCCTTTGTAGCTCAACGGATAGAGCGGACCCGTCCTAAGGGTACGATGGGGGTTCAATTCCCTCCAAAGGCACCAAAAGACAAACATAAAAGGACAAGAAGCATCCTCACTGTATACGAAGTTTCGAAAATGAGAACGCAGACAACGCCCTCCTGAACTCCACCACTAACCAAACTCAAAGCAGACAAAGGGCGTGTCGCGCAATTTCAACGAACGCAAACAACAGACCAGACATCAGACAAAGTGCAAAAAGATTTTTACTATTACTCCAGGCCTCTAGAGTGCAGTAAAGATCTCTTTCTAGTACTTAAATTTAAGCAAGAGCTCTTCTGAGTAAAAATATAAATCATTACAAAACTGCCCGTCAAGTGGGGAATTATTTATTGCCTTTTGGATTGTATAAAACAGCCACGATCTCGCCTTTTATAGGTAGTGATTGGGAGAGCAAACTGCGCACTTCAGAAGCACTTCCTCTGTAGATTGATTCGTAAAGCTTAGTTAATTCTCGACCTAACACTATTTTGGTTGTAGCGGGGACGTTTGCTTCAATCGCTTCAAGTGTTTTTAAAATCCGATGAGGAGATTCAAAAAAAACAATTGGATGATGCATGCTAGAAATTTCCTTTAAAAACTTTAACTGTTTGTTCCTGGGAAAAAAACCAAAAAAAGAATAGTTCTGACAGGGAAAACCTGAAACTGATAAAAGAGCTGACACCGCACTTGCTCCGGGAATTGGAATGATTTTTATTTGATTTTCAAAGGGAGAAAGGAAAGAAACAAGCTCATTTCCAGGATCAGAAATTCCAGGCGTGCCAGCATCAGTAATAAGAGCCATATTTTTACCTGAAAGAAGCATTGCTAAAATTTCATCTCTTTTTGAAAGAAATGAATGCTGGTTATAAACAAAAATCTGCTTATCAATATTAAAAGACTGGAGCAATTTATGAGCTTCACGGCTGTCCTCTGCTAAGACAACATCTACCTGAGATAGAACATCTAGCGCACGACTCGAAATATCTCCCAAATTTCCAATTGGAGTAGCAACTACATAAAAGTTAGCCATAAGTGATTGTACCTTAGTGGAAAGTTGCTTTCTAGGCTAGAAATATAGGCTATGTTGAAAGTAATGCCAAAATTGTGGATAACTTATCGAAGAAGCTTTATTATGGGTTTAAATAAATACCATGCAGGCTTTGCGGATAACCTGTAGATAAAGTGCACAATTTGTTTCCAGTGATGTTAATGGCTAAAATTGGAGGAAAACGGGGTGTGGCGCAGTTGGTAGCGTGCAGCTTTCGGGTAGCTGAGGCCCTGGGTTCGAATCCCAGCACCCCGACTGATTGAGGCTAATTCGATCGGGTGAGACCTAAATAAATGTTAACTTCATTCCCTGTGGCACGCATGACTGCCTGATCTATAGGAATCTCATGTATTTGTTTCGAAATTGCATCACGGTACACTATTTTCTTCTGGATAAGTGAGATAAAGTTGGAGTGATGAGGCAAAACATCAAAGAGTCCCGTTTTATTAACTGAAGAAAGTGAAGAGACTGCCCCACTAAACATAACGCCACGTCTGCCGTGAACTTTTAATAATATAGAACTTGTATCAGCCATGGACTATATCAGACATCTTCCCAACATATAAAAACACATCATCGTCCAAAGCATCATGTTGTCCAGAAATGATTGCATTAACGTCTTTTATGGCATCAGCGACTGGTACATACACACCTTTTATCCCTCTCTGACCTTCCGCAGTGAAGAACGGCTGGGTGAGGTAATTTTTTAATTTCTTTGCACGACGAAATACAACTTGATCTTCCGCTGATAACTCATTCTCACCCACAAGAGAAACGATACGTTCAAGGGATTGAGCACGCTTCAGAAGCGATCGAGCCATAAGGACAACTTCATAATGATGATCACCCACATACCGTGGTGAAAGAGCAGATGAGGTAGAACCTAAAATATCTACTGCAGGGGTACGACCTTCTTGATACACATCACGAGACAGAACAAGCATAGAGTCTAGATAGGGAAAAATTGATTGTACGCCGTGGTCTAATAAATCGTCTGAAGGGACATAAATTGCTTCCACACTTGTGATAACCCCGTCTATGGTTGAGCTTAACCTCTCGTGGAACATAGCCATTTCACTTTCAAGTGTCGATTGATAGCCGTCTTCTGATGGGATACTTCCAGTTAGTACAGAGAGCTCGTTTCCCGCCTGAGCGAAACGATATACGTTATCAATAAAGAATAAAATATCGCGTTTTTCAATATCCCTAAAGTACTCCGCTAAAGTCACTCCCGCATAAGCAGATAAAAATCTGACTGCAGGATTTTCACCCATTTGACCGTAGATAAGACTTGAAAACGGCAGCACCCCTGTTTCTTTCAGGGATTGCCACAATTCCAATCCTTCACGACTTCGTTCACCGACGCCTGCATATACAGAGTAATACCGATCCCGCCCAACTTTCCCAACAACGTTGTGCAATATCTCGGTGAGAAGCATTGTTTTCCCAACTCCTGCACCTCCGAACAATCCCATTTTCCCTCCTTTTAAAAGCGGTGCAAACACATCAATGACTTTAATACCTGTTTCGAGGATTTCTTTTTTTACAACAACCCCACCGCGCTGCCATTTACGAACAAGCCTCCCTTCCATCTTAGGAAGTGGCTGTTGTCCATCTTGAGCCTCTCCAAAGACATTAATTACTCGACCCAATAAATCCCTACCAACAGGCACTTTTACACCATCGTGTGTATTCACAAGAGGAGCTTTTCTATAGAACTTCGTAGCATCTCTCAAGGCAATGCAAAAGTAGGTTTTGGCTTTACCTGAGGACAAAACTTCTAGCACAGCAGTATCGTCGTCTGCTAAATGGAGCACATCACCTATCTCAGGTTGCTCATCTGGGAATTCAACTACTACAATCTGTCCCCTAACTGAAATAACGTATCCTTTCATTGCATATTCAGAATACCAGATAAACTATTGAGCTGTTTTTTATTTGTCTCTCTATGCTTTAGTGAGAGTTCTGCTTTGAGTAACTTCTTTCTTTCAACCGTAATTCGATTGCTTGCAGCATCCATCGCAAGAACTCGGCTCGCATACTTTGAGAGCGTTGATTCCTGCAAGGTCTGAGTTAAAACGGAGGCGAACAATTCGCTTTCAAAGAATCGCAAAATTGAAATCAAATCAGGTTCAAACAGATAATGTGTTTTCCGCCCTTCTTGTGGCTTGATGTCAATTTGAGACCGAATTGAAAGCGTTTCAGGCCGTTGATCAACGATTGTGTGAAACTTCCCATAAAAAAGATGAATCTCGTCGTACTGAACGATATGTCGAGCGAGCGTCGACATTTCTGACTGATCTCCCCCTTTATCACTCATATCAAAATATGTGTACGTGCGTTTGGGGAAATGTGAAGTAAAAAGGGCAAGTCCTTGTCTTCCTGCGATCGTCACCTCACTTATGTTCTTTTCCACCTCTTTTTTAAACAGTTCAAAGGTCTCAGCAACAATTGACCCGTACAACCCGCTTGCCGCTGAGAGAAGCACAGAAACGGTCTTTCCGTTGTGTGAGAGGAACGTTATTTTCTCAGCCTTTTTCTTCGAGAGTCTTTGGACTTCATCAGCGTATGCAGCACGGACTTCATCGAAGATTAATGAGATTTCAGTCACAAAGTCACGGTTCGCTAACACATCATTTCTCGTTTGCTTCATGTGTGTTGAGGCTACTTCACTAAAGGCACGGGTAATAATTTCGAGAACAGATAGTTCCCTGTTTAGGATGGCAATATCTTTTGAGCGAATCATAGAGAAATAGATTGCACCTTCCCAATTAATGATTTGAAGTCTTTAAGCGTTGCTAAGGATTCCACATTCGCTCGATACTGCGCATCATTTGCAAACTTAGCTAATGCCTCAGATACTTTCTTTTTAAATGTTTCTGGCGTTTCACTTTTAACAGTACCCGCCCAAATATGGGCGAGGATGAATGCAGCGAAATTTGCAGGGAATACAACGAGGGCATTTTGATCAAAAAAGGAATCAACGAGTTTGCCGCGAGCAATCGTTTCTTTAACTTCTGCACTGACTTCACTTCCAAAGTGAGAGAATTCTTGTGCCCGGCGATAGCTTGTCAAGAAACTAGTAATTTCGCGTGATAAGTCACGGAGCAAAGGAGTTTGAGTCTGGTGACCGACACGAGTCACAGAAAGAAATGGGTTTAGCGCTGGTCTTCTTCCTTCATCAAAGATTTCGGTGTCAAGATATAAGTGGCCATCGGTCATAGACATTAAATTTGTGGTAATGTAGCCCGTTATATCTCCAAGAACCGACTGCGCAACCGGCAAACAGGTAATCGTTCCCTCTTTATTGTTAGACAAGTGGAAACTCCCTGCTCGCTCAAGTAATTCCGCATGAACATGGAAAATATCTCCCGGATAGGAAGACCGCCCCGGGAATCGCTTAGCAAGAAGGGCGAGCTCACGATAAAACTGTGCGTGAGAAGAAAGGTCATCAAGAATAAGAAAAACATCACGACCAAGATCTCTAAAGTATTCAGCAATGGACATTGCAGTAAACGGAGTCAAAAAGATACGCCCAACACCTTCATGCCCGCTACTCGCAACTACGGTAACAGCGCCCTTGTAGGCTGGATCTTTAAAAAGCTCAATAATCTCATGAATTTCTGTTTCCCTCTTTCCTATCGCACAATAAATACAAACCGTATTCTGCTGCACTTGGTTCCTCAAAATTTGGAGCAAGAATTGGGTTTTACCTGTTTTTCTATCACCAAGCAAGAGTTCGCGTTGACCATGACCGAGAGGGACGGTCATATCTACGACGGCAATACCGGTTTCAAATTCACGGCGAATCGGGGTTCGAGACGCCATGGGAGGCGCTGGACGAAACACAGGGTATTTAATTGGCGAATTCAGAATAGACGAGTTCACTCCAACAGGCTCACCCAATGCATTCACATGTTTACCTAATAAATCAGGTGACATATGAACCATAATCGACTCACCGGTTCTAGCCACACGTTCGCCAATTGAGACCGAATTATCAGTCATTAAGACAACATCGATTAATAGCTCATCAATTGAGTAGACATAACCGCGTGACCCGTTTTCAAATACAACCACCTCTAAAGCGTGCACTCGAGGTAGACCTGATATTCTAATCAGGTTAGAATGAACTTCTTCAACAAAGCCAACTTCATTTATTTTTTTGAGCGAAACGGTAAAGAGGTCTTGGGCAGACATAATGTGTAGGTTTAGTGTACAAGCTTTTTATCAATCAGCGCGTCAATACTTTCATCGTAGTAGCTCCCATCAATTGAAACTTTAACACCAGCAATAACAGATGAATCTATTATGAATTCTATATATCTATGTGGATGAATATCCGAGAATAGTGTGAGGATCTTTTTCACCAATCGCTGAGAAGGTTCTTCAGAAAGATATATTTTTATACCTTTCATAGCATTAAGATATGTTTTGATATTAGAAGATGCTTGATCAAATGATTGCTGCTTTTCAACCATAGTACGGGTTAATTCTTGCATTAGACTAGTAGGGAGCTTTTCTTCTGCTTCTTCTTTTGAAACAGTTTCAGTAAGTATTTCGATATATGACAAAAGCTCGTCTTTTGTCTTGGGTTTGATATTAGGAAAATCCATGTTGTTTCTTTATCTTCTGAAGACTTGAAAGAATTAACTCTTCTGACTCCTCAACAGTAATGGATTTTTTGACTGCATCTTTTACAACGTCTGACAACAAAGCACTTGCTTTCTTTTTTACCTCTTCAAGTATTTCTGCTTGACTTTGTTCTAGTGTTTGATGGAAAGCCTGTTCTTCATTTTGTAACTGATCTTTAAAAGAATTGGTTAAAGAACTTGCTTCGCCTTGTACCATTTTCTTTAATGAATCTGAGTAGGTTAATAATTCTTTGGCGCTTTTGTCTCCCATTTCAGAAATTAACTGATCATATGTTGAAGTACCATTCGCAACCGATTTGTTAATAGCATCTGCAACTGATTTTTTCATATCAGAGCTAAAAAGTTGGGTGCTTGCAATAATTTCTTGAGCTTTCTTTTGCGCTTCGTCAAGCGCGTGCTTCGCTTGGGTTTCATGATCCTTTTTGTATAGAGTAAACTCTGTACTCATCGATAAAAACGCCCTATTTACGCGAATATAAAGAATAGTAACCGCGACAATTAGAAGCACTAAACAAATAGATACTATCGCGATACCCGTCAAAAAGAATGGTTCTATATACATGTGTTTCTGTTATTTTTTAATTACAAAAAGGTTCTTCCCTGTCATACTTTCTGGCACTGGCACTTTCATGAGTGCTAATATCGTGGGTGCTACATCACTTAATGCTCCTTTTTGCATTTCGACTGACTGACCTGCTCCAACGAATGCCTTATTCATAATAACAAATGGTACAGGGTTATTCGAATGCTCTGTATTCATCGAACCAGTCTCTGATGTAAAAAAGAAGCCTGATTGATTATATGTTAAAAGCTCCTCTGCATTTCCATGATCAGCTGTAATACACATAGTGCCATCCTTTGACATTACTAGGTCGTGCATAATGCCAATCGCCTTATCAACTTCTTCGACGGCCTGTACCGTGGCCTTCAAGTTTCCAGTATGCGCAACCATATCAGGATTAGCAATATTTAAGACGATAAAGTCGTATGCATCACTCAGAATAGCGCTTTTAAACTTGGCTGTAATCTCTCTCACGGCCATTTCAGGCTTCTTGTCGTAGGTAGGTACCCGTGGTGAGCGTACTATTGTCACTTCTTCACCGGTAAAACGCTCGGTTCTGAGCCCATCAAAGTAATATGTGACCATTCGCTCTTTCTCACTTTCAGCGAGGTGAAGTTGGGAATAACTGAGCTTGGAGAGAACTTCAGATAGCGAGTCGTTTACGATATGGTTTGGAAATGCTACAGCAGAAACCGGTAACTGACGTTGGTATTCCGTCATACTTACAAAGAATAAATTTTGTACAATCTTCTCTCTTTTAAATGTTGGTCCTTTGGAAGTTTTCGATTTAGTATTTCCTTGATCTAAGTCAAACCCCCATTCGTAGCCTTTGAGATATTCAAAATCTGGCAACACAAAACTCATCGATATCTGTCTAGGTCTATCTATTCGATAGTTGAACAAAATGATACCTGTCTCTTATACACATCTCCGAGCCCACGAGAC
>ERZ761594.484-NODE-484-length-11417-cov-9.902570_pt1 | contig 11417 bp, 9 predicted proteins | sample MGYA00511036_ERZ761594 | MGnify/ENA primary metagenome ERZ761594 (study PRJEB28899, sample SAMN03785561) | bioreactor sludge metagenome | biome: EBPR Sludge; feature: EBPR Bioreactor; material: 0.22µm filtered reactor supernatant | place: Saint Lucia: Queensland... | reverse complement strand
TTGAAGGGAGCTGGCCTCAGTACGAGAGGACCAGGCTGGGGGAATCCCTGGTGTGCCGGTTGTAACGTCAGTTGCAACGCCGGGTAGCCACATTCCCATGGGATAACCGCTGAAAGCATCTAAGTGGGAAGCCCACCCTAAGATAAGAACTCGTCACTAGACTCCTGGCAGACTACCAGGTTATTCGGCACGCAGTGGAAGCACGGTAACGTGTTAAGCTTACGATGTACGAATCAGTCGAAATTTACTTACGGACCTTTCTTCTTGAGCTGTGAGAGTATAAACTCTTGCACATATATATTTGAATCTAAAACTGTCTCGGTGATTGGAGCGGTGTGGACCCACCTTTTCCCATTCCGAACAGAGAAGTGAAACGCACCAGCGCCGACGGTAGTGCTCGGGCAACTGAGCGTGAGAATAGGTCATTGCCGGGACAATTTTAGATTCAAGTTACCTCCATTTTCATGTTTTCTCGCACATTTTGAATTCTATAAGGAGATTTGCAGTGAAAAAGCCGCGACTGACAAAACAGACATTCCGTGACTTGAGAAATTCACTTTGGGCTTTTTACCAATCTATACTTTGGTTCGATAGAGGCATTGGATCTGGATGTTTTGGGCTTTTCTTTCCGCTATTTTTTATGGCCTTGTTAGGCATCGAGTTGGACAATCGGGTTTTTCTTGATCCGCTGGTTTACGGCGAGTTTGCGCGAATGGTCCGTGTTGCAATCCTTACAATCATCTTGCATCTTCTGGGTGCTTGGGTGATAGGTATGGTACAAGCCCTGAATCGACGCATTCGTCTATGGTACGAAAACTTGGCGGATGGATCAGTGGAAGTGGACGAGGGTACTGAAAAAGTAAAGAGAGAGACCCGTCTTGCTGATGGTGAAATCGCTGAAATCATTTATGATGAAGAAGAGGTTGACGGACCAAGACACCAATTCTCCTAACATTTTATAATATCGGCTTTACAGAGCCGATATTTTGTTGCAATAAAGAGTTCATTTTGGTTTCAAGTGGATCTTGGTCTCTCTTTAGTAATGGATTATATGAAGATTGGCTGAGTTCAAACTACATTAAAACTCCAGATGGTCGGCAAATTGCATATTTCGACCCGCATTTCGCGGTCTTTAGCCCAAGTAGATACTATGATCCCTCAAAGCCAGATAATGTTGGAAGGAGTATTGATATTTGTTACATGACTGAGATGCTTGGTCTTGAAAAAGCTCGTGGAGGAGAATGTGACAATTTGACCAACTACGGCAAAAAACATGACGCCTGTTTCATATGATGACCCTCGATCTCCGTTTAATGGGGTAAAGCGCGAGTTCTACTTTAACCAAACTCCAATTTCAAATAGAGGTGGAAGCACAATTTGGTATACAGATCCATTTGGAAACAACGCGCAAACGACACCGTTTACTGGATCAATTAAACAGTATATTGCGCCTATTGATAACAGCAGACCATACGCACTTGAGTCAAATGCCATTGGGGCCACTCGGTACTACGGTGGAAATGGAGTACATGCTCCAAACTAACGAGAAAACTCGGGCTTAACCGAGGGTTATCCTCAGGATTTTTATTGCAAATTATAATTAAATCCCGTATACTAGCCCTACTTAAAGAAAGAGAGGATATGAACGTTGGCAACCACACAGACTTCTAAAACATTAACAATGGAAGATCTGCTTGCGCATGCAAGCAATTTCCGAGGCTTCAAGAAATTTGATCACGTAGAAGCAACCTTTATTTCAGCCGATAAAAATCGTGCTTTGTTTGACGTAGGTGGAAAAAGTGAAGCTGTAGTTATTGAAGATTACTTCAAAGAAGGAAAAGACCTCATTAAGTCATTAAAAGCAGGCGACAAAGTAAATGCTGTTGTCATGGATCCAGAAACGAAAGACGGAAAGATCCTATTGTCATTGCGACACGCAGCGCATCAAAAATTGTGGAGTGAACTTCAAGCACTCTTTGATAAAAATGAACCAATCCTCGTTACTGGTCAAACAGTGACTGATAAAGGAATTACCGTTCAAGTGAGTGGATTAAGTGCCTTTATTCCAACCACACAACTCGCTCCCGAGCATGCTGAAAATTTAGAATCAACAGTCGGCGTCCAATTTAAAGTGCAAATTATCGAACTTGATCCAATGAAGAATAGAGTTGTTCTTTCTGAGCGCGCTATTAACGATGCCGTTGATCTTAAGAAATTAAAAGAAGTGTTGAAAGAAGTTGAGTCAGGGAAAGTATATACAGGAATTGTTACAACAGTAACTTCATTTGGAGCATTCGTTCAAATTGAAGTAGAAGGAACTCCAGTTGAAGGGCTTGTGCACGTATCTGAATTCGCATGGGGAAAGACAGTACATCCATCTGACATGTTGACTGAAGGAGATAGTGTTGAAGTTGTTGTCATTAGCACTGAAGGCGGAAAGCTTGCACTTTCAATGAAGCAAGCACAATCCGATCCATGGACTGAGGTTAGTGAGAAATATCATATTGATGACCGTATGCAAGGAAAGGTCGTTAAGATGAGTGACTTTGGAGTATTTGTTGAAGTTGCACCTGGAATCGAAGGATTAATTCACATGACAAAGATCCCACCAAGTGTGAAACTTACCATTGGTCAAGAAGTACAAGTCTATGTTGAGGAAATTAATACCAGAGATCGAAAAATGAGCTTAGGGCTCGTTATCACAACTTCAAAACCGATTGGTTATAAGTAAATTTTAGTTTTTATAAACTCCTCGTCTCTAAAGCTGGACTTTACAACGCTAATTCAATCAATTAAACTACCGTCTCATGATGAAGACTGTAATGAATTACATTCGTCATCTGCCCGCGCTTGTCACTATTTTTTTACTGACGTTCGTCTTCTTGGATATACACATACTTCACGCTGCAGATGAAACCAGAGGACTTACCGCACACTACTATGATGGGTCTGATTTTACGCAACAAAAAGGAGTTCGTATTGATCGAACAATTAACTTTAATTGGCTGTGGAGAGCACCACTCAAAGGAATGGGAACTGATACGTTTTCAGTGAAATGGGAAGGCTATATTACTCCTCGGCAGACTGCACATTATACGTTTTATACAAAGTCAGATGATGGCGTGAAGGTCACTATTAACGACCAAACTGTTATTGAGAATTGGACTGACCACGCAGTGAAAGAAAACAAAGGCACGATTGAGCTTGTCGCCAACACTTCATATCCAATTACCGTTTTATATTATGAAAACCGTGGCATGTCGGTTATGCGCCTTATGTGGTCTTCTGATTCAATCTCAAAACAGATAGTGCCTTCATCGGTGCTTTCAATTGAAGAAAACTCTACTGAAGCACCACTTCCTATTCCTACACCGACAAACTCACCAACACCACAACCAACCATGATACCGACTCCGTCTGTTACCCCAGTACCATCGTCAACTCCTCCGAATCCAAGCGGAAGTATTTCTGGTGGCGGGCTTGGTGTGGGAAGTGGATTTGGACCTGAAGTGGGAATTAACATGACGAAATTTAACCAGCTAAAGGCCAATGCTGCACAGGGGATGTACGAACGACCGTGTACACAAGCGGAGCACGACAGAACAAAATGGCACACACTGGTTAACGATAGTGCAAAATGTCACTACGACCACGAGCACGGAGATGATCCGTACTTTGTAGAAGATATTTTTGGTGAACCAGGAGCATGGTTTGGGACCAATGGTCAATCTATTTCATATCCATGGCAAACATTTACTTTACCCGTAACGACACGTACAAATGAGGCATTGGCTCAATATGGATCAACCGGGGAGAAAGAAAATGATTTAAAGCATCCAGGATACTATTGGATCGTGCGCCGAGATCAAACGTGTGCAGCTGGAGAGTGGTGTATAACGGATTCTCGATTGCAAGTTCACTTTATGACCTCTCACTTTAGTGAAGTCCCTGTTCGATTTCACTCATTTTCTTTCGAAGGACGGCTTTGCAAAGATATAAATGATAAAAGCACCTGCGGCATGTATCGAACTGGAGGGTGGACTGACCACGGTCAACTGTTTGTCCCATCAATACAGTCTGAATGTTGGACTGCCTTAAACAAGAATCCAATCGGTGGAGCACTCGTCCGTCTGGCTTCAGATAGTCAGTATTATCCACTGAATAGCCAAGGATTGGTTGATGAAATGCGTTGTCACAAAACCGTTACAGATTCTATTGTAAAGTCATTCCCAAATGGGTACCAATCAGCAGTTGCCGAATGGTGGACACATGGAGCATATGACTTTAGGTATGTAGTGAAAGTGTTTGACCCGATTAGTAATGTGGATCCTGAGAGCCCTGACAGGCACACAAATCACAACCAATTTTATTGCTCACAGGAAGACACCAGTTGTAGATGGAATAATTCAGTGATGTCTGCTGGACAAGGATATACAACTCAAATTTGGAGAGATTATGGGTATGTTTCAGTTGACTCCGATAGCGATGGACGAACAGATATAAACCTTGGAAAGCTGTACTTAAATCGGTTTGGTGGCATAAACAATTTGTGTACGAAGGCAAGTCTTGATTGTATTCCACTCGAAATTTCAAATGTTCTATTAAACAACAACCCTGCACCAGGGGAAGCACGGTATTCCAATATGCAATGTGAAAGCTGTCAAAAAACTGAGCATGATATAACCCCAATCAATCGACCTTCTTGGATTAATTGGTTTTACAATTATTAGCCTGAATTATTAACAAAAAAAGTCACAAGCTCAACCAGCTATTGACGAATATTTGGAAATATTGCATAGTTATTAATACGTTTATGAAAAGAAATAATAGTCGAAGAAAGAATCAAAGAGTTAGTCCGGTAAAGCTCGTAGTAGTGATTGCATCTCTCGCACTATTAGTCGGTATTCTTCAATGGGTTGCTGGTAGGCAAGCTTCAAAAAACTTAACGAATGTATTAGCTGCTCAAGGAGGATATGCGTTACGCTTTTTCGGGAACGGCGTTAATGATATTGATCGTGTGAAAATTCCGGTAAATCCTCAAAACAATGCTGATTTTGGAGCAACTGACTTTACTCTTGAATGGTGGATGAAGACAAACTCGGGTGAGAATGTTGCTCGTACCGGCTGTGGCACCGGGAATGATGCATGGATAAATGGAAACATCATTTTTGACAGAGATATTTGGGGAGACGGTGATTATGGAGACTTCGGTGTATCGCTTTTTAATGGGCGAGTTGCATTTGGTTTGAACAATGGATCTTCTGGTGCAACAATTTGTGGATCACGTAATGTTGCAGATGGACAATGGCACCACGTCGCGGTCCAACGTCGACTTTCTGATGGATACTTGTGGATGTATGTTGATGGAGTTCTTGACGCCTCAGTTGATGGACCAAATGGCAATATTAGTTACAGAGATAATCGTTCTAGTGGTTATTCAAATGATCCATTCTTTGTTATCGGTGCAGAGAAGCATGACGCTGCTGTAGAATATCCATCATATAGCGGATTTATTGATGAAGTGCGTGTATCACGAGTCATTAGATACTCAACTGCTTTTTCTCGTCCAACCAACACCTTCAGTTCTGACTCCAATACCTTGCTTTTATACCATTTTGATGAAGGCACCGGGAGTGTTCTTCGTGACTCATCCACTGTTGGAGTCCCTGTTAATGGACAATTGAGAGTCGGAGGTAATCCGGTTGGTCCGATATGGACGACATCCGACGTACCTCTCGGAGGACCCACTCAGTCACCATCTGCAGTTCCAACAATCGTTCCTACCCCGACACCGACGCCCGTTGTCACTCCTTCACCTACGCCAGCACCTACAGCTACTCCAACACCAACTCCGGTTGTAACGTCGACACCAGCCCCAACTGTCACACCAACACAAACGCCTGTGAATACCCCAACAAGCGGTACTAACACCGTATTACAATTTGACGGTTCAAATGATCGTGCTGCTTCTGCTGCAATACCTGCTGCAGGGACGAAAACAGTTGAAGCCTTTATTATGCCGCTTACTGCAAATCAAAGTTCTCTGATAATGGGTAACTCAAATGCGAATAATGGGTGGTCATTAGAACTCGTAAATGGACGGTTGTCTTTTTGGGCTGGGCGTAATGGGACTTGGTCAGAACTTCGTTCAACAAACTCATTGTCGAACGGATTTTGGTATCATGTAGCTGCTACTTATAATGAAACAACGCAGACGGCACAGATTTTTATAAATGGTCTTGCACAAGGAAGTGCTAATGTTGGCCAAATTGGATCGGTGTCATCATTTTACCTCGGGGGATTGAGTGGATATCCATATTTCTCTGGACAAATGGATTTAGTGAGAATATCCAGTGTCGTGCGATATTTCTCAACCTTCACTCCAAGTAGTGCTGGATATACTTTAGATACGTCAACCGTAGCCTTGTATAACTTCGAAGATTCACCAGGACAACAAGTAAGAGACACCTCCGGACGTGGGAACAATTTATGGAGAGGTGGCACAAATGCTACTCAAAGCTCAGACCCAGTATGGGTGAGAGTAGAGCTGCCGTAACAAATGTGACACGTCGGTATAAAGACGAAAAGAAATGAGCAGTTTTAACTGAAAAATGGTTGAGTTTGCAAAATAAAGTTGACACGCATTTAAACAGATGATTATAAATAATAATATGAAAATTAATGAAAGAGGTGTTGTTCAGTACGCAGCTTTGCTTGGTGTTGGTGTATTGGCTGCAGGTTTAGTATTTCTTTCCTCAAGCCTCACAAAATTCAATGGTAATACAAACACTGGTGCTCAAGTTTTGTCAGAAGCTACAACTGAATTTGTCTTGGCAAGTGGCTCATCTATTGCGAATCAGGACGGAAACACCGTTACGACTGGTGCATCTAAGGCATGGGTTGGAACTGGACAAAGCACCTCTCAGTCTCTCCTTGGGATGCATTTCACTGGTGGAGTGATCCCTGCAAACGCTGAAATAAAGTCCGCATCACTTGAATTTACTGCAGTAGGAGGTTGGATTAGTTTAAGTTTTGCAGTATATGGAGACACTTCAACCGGTGGTGTCTTTTCAAATTCGTCAAAGCCAAGTTCGCGACCTCTCACAAGCGCAAGCAAAGGATATTCTGATAACGTGAAGTGGGATGCAAATAAGGTGTACTCACACGATGTGACGGCTCCTGTCAAAGAATTAGTCGGATCACAAGAAAAGGTTGCATTAACACTGATTGCCAAAGGCGCTGGGTCTCAGTACGGAAGAAAAGAAATTTATGGAAATCCATCTACGGGCAAATCACCGAAGCTTAAAGTTACATATACAACTTCAGTATCTTCAACTGGTAGTGCTACTGCTACTCCGGTTGCAACTCCTACAGCTACCGCAACTGCGAGCGTTAGTCCGTCAGCATCATCAACACCGCGCGCAACTGTAGTTCCAGTTGGATCACCGCTTTCCACTGCTCAAGCAACAACGCGAGCAACCGCCACGCCTACTGTAACAGCTACACCTGTTGCAACAATGACTCCTGTTGCAAGTCCAGTGGCAGGTACTATTTTCGGACTCGTAAGCTCTGATTTGTTGGGAACGTGTTCTGAAGAGGTACACAACAGATATGTAGTTGTTGGTCCTGATGGCAACACGTATCGATCATACCATCCACAAACTGTCCCAGTAGATGCCAATAATCCAAATGGTGCAAAGTGTACCTTTGCTCATGAACACGGTGACGATCCTGCCAGTTCAAAGATTTACGCAGGAAAGCAAATCGCCTTCGGTTACGCTGCATACAAAATGGCAGAGCCTAAAGACGAACCGCATGCTGGTTTCAAGTGTTTTGTCCACAATTCCGGCACTCGAAACGATGAGTGGACAGTAGCCTTGAATGATAGTTATACCTGTTTCCACATGGGAACTGGAGGACCATCTCGATTTACTGCCCGATTCCACTCAGCTGAATATCACGTAAAAGCTCCGAATGGGTCTCTCATGCGTGTCGTTGGAATGGCAGATACCGGAAATGTTGGTACTATTTGTAACGAACCACGACAGCAACGAACAGTGCAAGGCTTTGGCTGTAGACTCGGCTCATCATACGAGATTTGGGAAGATATCTTGAGAATTACAAACAGAGGAAACATTGTTGCTACCGCTGTAATCTCAACTGCTGTGTTTGATCCTATTACTTCAATGGATCCAGCAGATATGTCTAGAACAGTGTACTCATGGAGCCCAGAAGCTCAATCTAAGATTTACGAATTCGTTGAAGATCGCTCGTATTATAGAGGCTGTGATCGAGAATCATACTCAGGACCATACACCTGGTATAACTCATCTGGAGTTACCACTTATTACACAGACGCCTACGGTAATGTGCAAGATAACGGACCATTGGTTCAAACTATTTCTCGAAACAATGGAAACTTGATTATGGGTTACAAAGGTGGAGAAACGAGCGACCCTCAGAACGCATTTAAATTGAGAAGATCATCATGTGGTCCTGGACTCGGACTTAAAAATTAATTAAAGTATTTATATGAATTCATCCTGCCCAAGGAATAATCAAAAAGGAAACATTCTCGTCGTCGTCTTAATTCTAATGGCTCTCGCATTCGTTGGTGCGTATTTAGTTAAAACGGGCGCACTATCACTTCCAAGTACACAACCCACAGCAGTCGATGAACCACGCTTGAACCCAGAACCTCAAACCGGATATCAAATTACCGTAGGGGAAGTGAAGCCAGGAAGTGTTGTGAATATTGATTCCGTTGGCTTAGCAGTAGAAGGATATGTGGCCGTGTATAAAGACACGACAGCAGAAAATGACCAGTTAATTGGACAAAGTGAATTGTTAAAAGCTGGTACTCACACTAACATCTCTGTAACATTAAGTAGTGCTGTTAAAGATGGTGATGTGGTTTTCATTAGACTTCAAGACTCGAATGAAAAAGATATTAAAACGGAAGCCGATACAAAAATAGAAGTTATGAAAAGCGTTGGTATGATGATGAGTCACTACGATAACGAGTATTAACTTCGTTCTTCCTTGCTTCGCCTGATACAATCCTAGTATGAAATCAAAAGTTTTGTACGTTTGTAATGAGTGCGGGTTTAGTCAAACCAAGTGGGCAGGAAAATGTCCTACCTGTAGCGCATGGGGCAGTCTTGTGGAAACCATTCAAGAAGCACCGTTAGACAAAGGAACTAGTGGTCGAGGTTCAGTGTCTTCAGTTGTGAATCTTTCCAGCTTGTCGATTGGAAAGCTTGAGCGTTCAAAAACTCACATAGACGAATTAGATCGAGTGCTAGGTGGTGGCTTAGTACCTGGGCACGTTGTATTACTTGCAGGAGAACCGGGAATTGGGAAATCGACCTTACTTTTACAAGTTGCCTCAAAAAGTACAAATTGTTTTTACGTAGCAGGTGAGGAATCTCCGATTCAAATAAAGATTCGAAGTGAACGGCTTGGAATTGACACAAAAACCATTAACTTACTTGAATTGACTGATGTAGATAATATCATTGCGACTCTTGAAGATACTGTTTCCAGTGATAATCCTCCAGCTCTCGTTGTCGTTGACTCCATTCAAACTATTTCAACACGCGACTTAATGGGAATACCTGGGTCTGTCGGACAAGTGAGGGAATGTGCATACAGACTGACTAAGTTTGCGAAAAAACATAAAACTCCCGTTATCTTAGTTGGACAAATTACGAAAGGTGGATCGGTTGCAGGACCTGCAACACTTGCTCATATGGTAGACACCGTCTGTTGGTTTGAAGGGGAAGCAGAACGCGATTTACGCATCCTCCGGACGATTAAGAATCGATTTGGAGCGACTGATGAAATAGGCGTATTTCGAATGCAAGAGCAAGGACTAGTGAACGTTTCTGATATTGAAACAGCATTTTTAAATGCACATGACCCAGCTCCGGGATCAGTTATTACGTCGGTCCTTGAAGGTTCTCGCCCGCTCCTTGTTGAGATTCAGTCATTAGTTGTTCCATCAAAGCTTCCCATTCCACGGCGCGTGGCCTCAGGAGTTGATCCAAAGCGAGTTGATGTCATTCTCGCTGTATTAACAAAACACGTCCGGCTTCCCGTGTATGATCACGATATTTTTGTGAATGTCGTTGGGGGAATAACAGTCAAGGAACCAGGTGCCGATTTAGCTATCGCATTATCACTCGCAAGTTCTGTACTCGGGAAGGCACTTCCTGCGTCATCTGCCGCAGTTGGAGAGGTTGGATTATTAGGAGAAATTCGACCAGTATTGCGTGAAGGAGAACGGATGAAACAAGCAAAACGACAAGGATTTAAGGTTGTATATACCCACACGCAAGCAGCTTCATTGAAGGACTTAATACACAAGATTTTGCGCTAATTTCGGCTCACTTTCATTGACATAATCGATTGTGGATGATATAGTATGCACACACAAAAAAGCATCACAGATCGTCCGGCGAGTTACTCGACACACGAGTAATAAACTGTAACGAAAAGCGATGCAATTCTGTTTGATTCAGACTATCCTCCACAGAAAGGATTGTCAAGTTTTTAGAACTCGGCCTCAAATATGGCGGGGAGTGTGTAAGGGCAGGACACACACCCGCTGTATGTGAGGCTGATTTTCTTTAAGGACCTCTATGAATATATACATGCCTAGTATTGTTTATGAAGCTCCGCCCTTCCCGGAGATTCTTTCAATGACTACAGAAGTAGTTGAAGCTAAACAGCTCTCAGATCCTCACTTAAACTCACGATTTTCCTTGAAAAAGGTATCACTTTTTTTTGCTATGATTGGGATCATATTTTTGATTATTTCGTACGGGCCTTCACTTGTTTATTACGCCAAGGGAAGCGAGCAGATTTCAAATCTGCTTTTACGAACCGCAGCTGGAAAAGAAATTCCTGCGGAAAAGAAATATTCATACCAACCTGTTTTTGATAGAAATTTGCCTGAGACAAATAGCATCTCAATCCCCACGTTAAATATGACCTCAGCTATTCATGAGGCGACGAATGACAATCATGAGGAAGCGCTTAAGGAAGGCGTATGGCGAGTTAATGACTTTGGGACGCCATTTAACCGTGAATCTCCAACAATTCTAACTGCTCACAGATACGGTTATCTTTCATGGAGCGTAGACTTTAGACTGCGTCATTCATTTTACAATCTGCCACATTTACAGAACGGAGACATTATTGAAATTGTTTGGAGGCAGCGGAAATACGTGTACGCTGTATATAAGGAAGAAGAAGGCGACATTATTTCCGATTACAGCGCAGACTTAATTCTCTACACATGTCGTGACTTAAATTCTGAAGTAAGAATTGTGAAATACGCAAAACTACTCGAAATATAAAGACCTGTAGTTGTTGACATTCGGATGTTTGGGTGGTATAGTATCCAATTCTCC